>Ga0272441_10007421_pt1 | contig 17838 bp, 12 predicted proteins | sample SSMProp6N_FD_193582 | JGI IMG/M metagenome (GOLD analysis project Ga0272441, IMG submission 193582) | Marine sediment archaeal communities from Little Sippewissett salt marsh, Falmouth, MA, United States - SSM-Prop-6N | ecosystem: Environmental > Aquatic > Marine > Wetlands > Sediment ... | reverse complement strand
TGATCCGGTGTTCCAACACCGAGCCCAAGATCAGGATGACGGTGGAGGGGAATGATAAAGAAACGGTGGAGATGCTCGCCGAGAGGTTCGGTGGGGATCTGGAAGGGGAGATGAAACGGCTGGGGTGACCCACAACATGGAAAAGAATATGAAATCCATAGAAAAACGCATTCGGGCATACGAATACTTGATAACCAAACACGCCAGATTGAGAATGGCCGAAAATGACGTTTACACATCCGATCTTGAAAAAGCCATTCTCGGTGGCGATATCATCGAAGAGTATCCTGACGATTCTCCTTGCCCTTCAGTTTTAATGCTCGGTGTCGTCAACAACTCGCCTGTTCACATTGTGATAGGTGTATGTGTCGATCATTTACGTATTATCACGATCTACAACCCGTCGGAAGAGAAATGGATAAATAGTAGGAAAAGAAGGTAATACCATGAAACCGAAACAGTGCAGCCTTTGCAAAGGCAGCCTTGGAAAGGGAAAGACCGATTTCACAACAAAGGTCGACCAAAGGATAATCTCCATTCTTGACGTTCCCGCATACGTCTGCGATAACTGCGGCGAAGCATACTTCACACCCGAATCTTCAAAGCTGATCGACAAGGCTCTTTTAAAGTTCTCAAAGAGCGCGTTCCCCCTCTATCCCGTATCCGCCGGAGAGATCCCGTTCAAGGAAGTGGCCCATCTGGCATGACGGGCATCGATCAGAGATGTGATTTACCCAAACGATCACCATCATAAGGAATAAAGTTCCAGGTGCTGGATAATCTCAGAGATAAATATTCCAAAGAATACGACCGGGTCAACCCCATGGACGGTGTCCGGGTGGACCTGCCTGAAGGGTGGACGCTGATCCGGTGTTCCAACACCGAGCCCAAGATCAGGATGACGGTGGAGGGGAATGATAAAGAAACGGTGGAGATGCTCGCCGAGAGGTTCGGTGGGGATCTGGAAGGGGAGATGTGCGGCTGGGGAACTGAACACGGGGTCGAAACCCCCCATCTGTCACATTAGAATGCGGCAATAGGGAAAGACGGTCTGCGAGTTTAACCATAAATGGTTAAATAATAATGGGCAAATCCAAAAAGCGGTGTACCCATGAGAAGGACCGCCCTGCCCACCGTTTTTCTCAGCCTGCTTCTGCTTGTGGCCACATTTGGCCTGGCCCAGACCGATCATACCCGGCAGATCGACGGCAGGAATGACATATCCGACGGGTTGCCCCAGGACGCCTCCTTCAACACCGTTGAAGTGGCCGACACCAACGGCGACGGGCTGGACGAGATTTACCTGGGAGGGGCCGGACGGAACAACCCCAAGACCCAGGGCATACGTTCCTACCAGTACGACATGGCATCGGGCACCTGGGAAAAGTTCGGATCGGGGCTTCCCGGCGGCGACAGCGGTAAGTACTACGGCGCGCTGGGTATAGGCGACGTGGACGGGGACCTCAACATGGACCTGGTGGCGCCCATCCATACCAAGTGGTACGACGGCAACACCAACGGGCTGGAGATATACACCGGAGACGGTAGCGGTAACTTCGATCTCGATCACACAATAGATTGCGGGGAATCCACCAGCGAGGTGGAGCTGGCAGACCTGGACGGGGACGGCAACATGGACATAGCCGCGTCCACCCTCAGCGGCGCCCGGGCATGGTTCGGCTCCGGATCGGCATCGTCCTGGAACGAAAGGAGCCCCGGTTCGGTCGGGCAGGAGGGGGACGGAATAGCTGTGGGCGACCTCAACGGCGACGGGCTACTGGATTTGGCTCTCACCATTTACACCAATACCCATGTCCGGTTCTACGTCCAGACCCCGGCCAGGACCTGGGAGGAACACACATTTGACGATATCAAGGGGGTGGGGTTCGGGATAAAGATAGCCGACCTGGACCTGGACGGGAACGCTGATATTTTATGGGGTACCCGGGGAAAAGGCGTCCGGGCCTGGCTGGGCAACGGCGGCGGTTCCCGGGGCGGGACGGATTTCCAGTGGACCGATGCATCCGCCGGGCTCCATGACAGTGGCCAGGACTGGACCCAGCTGGAACTTGCGGATATCACCGGTGACGGCAGACCCGAGCTCCTATCAGCCCGCTCCAGCGGCGGCACCGTTCACCTTTACCTCAACGACCTGCCCAACGGCTGGGCGGAGATACTTACAGACACACCCCTTGACGGAGGCGGCAGCGCATATGGCGCGAATTTCGGGGACTGGGATGGGGACGACGAGTACGACTGCGCCGCGTGTTCCTGGGGAAGCGGGGCAGACGCTTGGATACTTACCGGGGAAGGAACAGCCGGCACCGGTGAGCCGGACTATCCCGCCGGGGGAAAAGACCCCTCGGACATCACAGACGATGATGACTCGGATGATGATACGGGAAATGATGGGGATGGGGATGACGACGATGATGAGGAAGATTCCGGGTATCGGGAGGTCATCATGGTGGTGGCGGTCATCGCTCTGGTAGGTGCATTCCTCGGAAGGGCCGGACGCAGGAGACAGTAATCCCTGAACCTGTTCGACATTGGAAAAACACGGTTACAACAAGTGATTGGAAGGTGATTGATTGAAACGAGCTATTCTTGCCCTGGTGATGTTTGGCATGATCCTTGCAGTGCCCCTGGAACTTATATCGGCAGAGACATCGACCCGGGCCATCACAGGCTGGTCGTCCATATCCACCGGACTTACCCAGGACGCCTCATTTACCAGCGTGGAGGTGTGGGATTTCGACGGTGACGGGTTAGACGAGATATATCTGGGCGGCGCCGGGCGCTCCGCCCCCAAGACCGAGGGCATCCACGCTTTCGAGTACAACAGCGGCACGTCCCAGTGGAACGTTTTCGGCTCCGGTCTCCCGGGATCGTCTTCGGGAGAATATTTCGGAGCGCTGGGCCTGGGGGACCTCAACAAGGACGGAAAGATGGACGTGGTGGCCCCCAAGATCACCCAATGGTATTCCCAGAGCCAGACCGGTGTGAAGATATTCACAGGCAGCGGAACGGGATCATTCAGCCTGGCACATACCATCCCCATAGGCGCATCTGCCAACGAGGCGGAAGTGACCGATGTTGACAACGACGGGAACGCCGATATTGTCGTTTCGGCGGTGGGTGGAGTGAAGGTCTATTTCGGATCAGGCTCCGCAACCGCCTGGACCGAGGCGAGCCCCCCTGGAACCACCGGAGGTGAAGAAGTGGACGGGATCGGAGTGGGCGACCTCAACGGCGACGGGCTTGCAGACATCGCCGCCACCAAATACTTCAGCAACAATGATAAGGTCCTCATATACATCCAGACATCGGCCCGCACATGGCAGGAGATAACCTTCAAGACCGACCCGGAAACGTTTGGGATAAAGATAGCCGATCTGGACGGGGACGGTAACAGTGACGTGGTCTACGGGACCCGCAGCAGCGGAATCCGGGTCTATTTGGGAAACGGTGGAGGAAGCACAGGCGGCACGAGTTTCAGCTGGACCGAGGCCCGCAGCGGCCTGCCCACATCGGGTGGCGATTATTCCCAGGTGGAACTTGCAGACCTGGACGGGGACGGCAAACCGGAACTCATAACAGCCAGCAATGGTCAGTCCAAAGGACGCCTCTACCATAACGATCTACCATCGGGATGGTCCGAGATGTTCTCATCCGACTCCGATTTCCTAAGAGTTGGTGGAAGTGCATATGGGGCCAATTTCGGTGACTGGAACGGTGACGGCACCCTGGATACGGCCACCTGTTCGTGGGGAGGCGGGGTGGACGCCTGGCTTCTGGAAAGCGACGACACCCCGCCGGTCAACAACCCTCCAACTGCCAACGCCGGGTCCGACCAGGAAGTCGTGGTCGGTGATACCGTTAATTTGGACGGAACGGCCAGCACGGACGCTGAGGACGCACCATCCGGGGATGGTGGGGGGACCATCCTGAGCTATGACTGGGGTTTCTCCAGTGTCCCGGCAAGTTCTTCGATCACTGAAGCGGACCTCGGTCCATCAGATGCTGCTGCAAAACCATCCTTCGTTCCCGATGAAGCAGGGGATTACATCGTTACTCTCAAGGTAGCGGATTCCAAGACCCTGTGGTCTTCCGAAGTATCGATCACCATCACGGCGACTCCCGGCACTCCTACCAACCTGCCCCCGGTGGCAAACGCGGGGCCGGACCAGAGCGTGTACGTTGGAGACGTTGTGACCCTGGACGGCTCGGGGTCATCCGACAGTGACGGGACCATTGTCCAGTGGAACTGGAGCTGCACCAGCCACACGGTGAGCTTCACCGACCCGAACTCGGCCGCTCCCTCCTTCACCCCGGGCGAGGCAGGGAATTTTGTAATGACACTGGGAGTCCAAGATGACGGGAGCCTCTGGAGCGTTTTGGAAGATACCGTGAACATCAACGTGGTGGACCCGTCCGCCGGGAACCTTCCACCCAATGCAGATGCCGGAGAAGATCAGACGGTCACCGCGGGAGACCTTGTGACCCTGGACGGTTCAGGATCTGCAGACCCCGATGGAACGATTATCACTTGGGAATGGACACCCTCCAACGCGGGAACGGTCCTATCCGACACCAACAGCTCAGGACCGACGTTCACCCCCGGCTCTCCCGGGGAGTACGGATTCGACCTCCGGGTGATGGACGATCACGGTGCCTGGTCGACCCCCGATGATGTGATGATCGTTGTGAATCCAGTCAATCAAAAACCCATCGCCGATGCGGGCGAGGACCAGACGGTCAATCCCGGTGCAACGGTGACCCTGGACGGTTCAGGATCATCGGACCCGGACGGATATATCGTTACCTGGACCTGGAGCACTGTATACTACCCGGGTTCCAATTTGCCAACCCTGGAGAACGACGATACCGATGAGCCTTTCTTTGATGATGCAGCAGAAGGGGATTACCGCTTCGAGCTGACGGTCATGGATAACCGTGGGGAATGGTCCGACCCTGACCAGGTGGATATTAGGGTGGGGATGGCAGAAAACCAGCAACCCATGGCCGATGCGGGGGAAGACCAGACCATCGAGCTGGGTCAGAGCGTCACCCTGGACGGAACGGGCAGTTATGACCCGGACGGCACCATCAACGATTACCACTGGGAGTGTACAAGCCATGGGATATCCCTCGATGAATACTATCAGGTCACTGCCGAGTTCACTCCTGAAGAACCGGGCATCTACGTCTTCGAGCTCAAGGTGAGGGACAACCTTGCCGAGAGCAGCGAGGCCGACGAGGTGACCATAACAGTGACCGCCCCCGGGGGATACGGCGATCCCATCACGCTGGGGCCGTTCAAGTACAATGACGGGACCCCCGTGGCGGACGCTGACGTGGAGATCAGTGGGAACTTCTTCGATCCCTTCTCAACAACGACCGATCAAGACGGTTTGGCAAACCTCGGCACATTCAGGCAAGAGGGCGACCTCAATGTCAAGGTTACCAAGGACGGGAAGACCCTGATCGACACGTTCAAGATCACAGTTGACAAGGCGGGCAAGGTCACTCCTCCGACCGGTGGATATCCGACGGCTGATGATCAAGGCACGGCAGAAGGAGAGGCCGAAGCAGATGGAGAGGATGATGACGATGATGATGACGATGATGACGATCCCGGTTCAAGCACGGGGGACGAGTCCGATGGAGGTTCCAGTGCCATGCTCTACGCCCTCATCGGCGTGATCGTGGTAGTGGTGGTGATAGTTCTGGTACTGTTTCTGGTGATGAAGGGGAAGAAGAAGCATCCTTTGGATGAGGGGGAGGATTTCGGTCAATCCCCACCGCCCCCCGCCTATCCGCAGCAGGCCCAGGTATATCCGCAGCAGGCCAATGCATATCCGCAGCAGGCCAATGCATATCCGCAGCAGGCCCATGCATATCCGCAGCAGGCCAATGCATATCCGCAGCAGACCCAATTGTCACCCAATCCGCATGGACAGCAGTCCATGTCCACCGGATGCCCCGCGTGCGGAAGCCCGATGCAGTTCAACCGGGACTTCAACCGTAACTACTGCCCGAGCTGCCGGCAGTACCGGTAGGATCGTGTCCCCATCGATATCCATGAAATTGCCCTTCTTGACCGTTTTGGCCTGGACCTAGACCTGGGCCTTGATGACCTTGATGGGAACTAATGAAATAATCTTATTATAACAAGACCCGGTTTTATCCACTGGTGTGAGAAATGGACTGCCGCAGACCGTTGATCCTGGCCATAACTATCAGTTTCATCCTCGTGGCACTTTCACCTCCGGGTATTGTTGCAAACCCTTCGGCCGAGGGACCGTCCACACGAGAAATGACCGGAAGGATCGAGATATCAACGGGACTCCCCTCCTATGCATCCTACAGTTCTGTGGAGGTCGGCGATGCCGATGAGGACGGGAAGTACGAAATATATCTTGGAGGCGCTGGAAGGACTACTCCAAAGACCCAGGGGATAGATGCTTTCGAGTACAATCCCGGCAACGGCCAGTGGGCCGCCTTCGGGTCCGGACTTCCTGGAGACTCTTCAGGAAAGCATTACGGAGCCCTCGGAATAGGTGATATCAACGATGATGACAACCTTGACGTTGTCGCTCCCATCCATACATGGTGGTACGACGGGACCACCAATGGTGTAGAGATATACACGGGCAACGGTGCGGGGACGTTCTCACTGGCCCATACCCTGACCACGGGAACAGGTAACTCCGGGTCATCAAGCGAGGTGGAGATCGCGGATGTGGATGACGATACAAACATGGATATTGTGGTTGCAACCGGGGATGGTATACGGGTCTGGTTCGGATCCGGTTCTGCAACATCCTGGACGGAGTCCAGCCCTGCTGAGACAAATATAGAGATCAATGGTGTAGGGGTGGGTGACCTGAACCAGGACGGGTTGCTTGACCTGGTGGGAACCCCCTATTTCAACTCTGTGGATGTACGCTGCTATACCCAGGGCGCCTCACGGTCCTGGTCGGAGCAGACATTCCAGTCAGTGAACGACGAGGCCTTCGGCATCAAGATATTGAACGTTGACGGGGATTCCTACAACGATGTTGTCATGGCAACCCGAACCGAGGGCATAGAGGTCTGGAAAGGCAACGGTGGCGGATCGGTTGGAGGAACATCATTCACCTGGACGGCCGCTCAGACCGGACTGCCCAACAACAACGGCCGCTGGCACCAGCTGGAGATGGCCGATATCAACGGGGACACCAAACCGGATATCATAGCGGCAACAAGCAATGACAACAAGGCCCATGTTTATATCAACAACCTTCCAACGGGATGGACGGAGGAATTCACCGATACGGAATCTCTCGGACTGGGCGGGACCGGTTACGGAAGCACCTTCGGAGACTGGGACGGGGACGGTGAACTTGACATGGCTGGCTGTTCCTGGGGCGGTGGTGCCAGGGCCTGGAGGATAGACCGAGGGACTTCCCCCAACATACCACCAACGGCAGCTGCCGGGGATGACCTCGAGGTGAGCCTGGGAAATGCGGCAAACCTGGACGGTACCGGTTCTGCTGACCCGGAAGATGCCCCCTCCGGCGATTCGGGTGGTACGATTCTCACATATGACTGGAACGTGACGGGTACCCCCGGAGGATCGGCCGTAACGGATGGATCGCTCTCCCCATCCGACTCTGATGCCACACCCACATTCACTCCGGATGCAGTTGGTGATTACACCCTGACCCTGCGGGTACGGGATACTGATGGGGCGTGGTCAGCCACCGAGGACACCATGGTGGTCACGGTCGTTGAGCCTATAAACCAGGCACCAACCGCAGATGCCGGGGATGATATCTCGCAGTTTGTGGGGATCACCGTGGGTCTGGATGGAACCAACTCTTCCGATCCGGAGGACGCGCCGTCTGGAGACGGGGCTGGGACAATCCTCACCTACGACTGGAACATCACTGGAACACCTGGGGGATCCGCCATCAACGACGGTTCCCTGACCCCCAATGACTCCAATGCAAAACCACAATTCACACCCGACATGGCGGGAACCTTCATCATATCCCTTCGGGTCATGGACACAGAGGGCACCTGGTCCACCGAAGACAGCGTTAACGTTGTCGTTTCCGAACAGGTGATAAATTCCAAGCCCACCGCGGATGCCGGGGATGATCAGATCAGGTACCCTGGTGATCTGGTCACCCTGGACGGGTCCGGATCATCTGATCCCGAGGACGGAAGCAGTGTCCAGTTCAACTGGACAGTCGACGGGGGAAACCCATCTGCCGTAAGCCTTACCAACCGGTTCATATCCGGTCCCGGTTTCACAGCCCCTGATACCCTGGGCGATTACACATTCACCCTGGAGGTGGGAGACACTGGTGGACTCTGGAGCGATCCCGATCAGGTAACCGTTCACGTTATCGATATCCCCAACCAGCCACCCACCGCCGATGCGGGATCCGACTTCTCCCAGACTGTGAACAATCTGGTCACCCTGGACGGGTCCGGGTCATCTGATCCTGACGGGTCGGTGGTAAACTACAACTGGAGCTGTACCAGTCATTATCTTGCTCTAAATAATGCAAATTCAGAAAATCCGACATTCACCCCAACCGCGGTGGGGGAATACCTGATCACCCTGGGTGTCCAGGATGATGACGGTGATTGGAGCACAGAAGAGGACTCCATGACGGTGACGGTTTTGGAGGAAGGATTGAACCTGCCGCCCAGCGCGGATGCGGGAGTGGATCAGAGTGTCACCCTTGGTGATCTTGTAACCCTGGATGGATCAGGTTCCAGCGACCAAGACGGATCGATAGTCACATGGGAATGGGAGTGCACCAGCCATGATGTGAATATGGACGATGCAAACAGCTCCTCTCCCAGCTTCATACCTTCTGCGGCCGAAAGCCACGTCATTGATCTGAGAGTGATGGACAATGAAGGCGCCTGGTCCACCACAGACACCGTCATGATCTCTGTAAGCGAGCCCGTCATCCTGATACCACCCGAGGCGGATGCGGGAGTAGACAAGAACACCACCGTGGGCCAGAAGACTTACCTGGACGGTTCAGGAAGCACCGATACCGACGGGACCGTGATAAACTACAACTGGACCTGCACCAGCCACACGATAGAGCTCACACCTGCAAACTCCCCAATGCCCTCATTTACCCCCCACAGTGTTGGGATATACATGTTCACTCTGAAGGTCGGGGACAACCATGGCCTGTGGAGCACGGCGGATATGGTGAACGTCACGGCGACCGAAGGTCATGTCAACCAACCACCATCCATCGAGCTTACCTATCCCACGGGTGGAGAGGAACTGTCCGGGGAAGTGACCGTAACGTGGACCGCCTCGGACCCTGATGGGGACAGCATGGTGTTCACAGTATCATTATCCAATGATTCGGGCGCAACCTTCACTCCCCTGACCGATGATGATGGCATATCAGGAGGGACCCGGCAATTCATCTGGGATACCCGGGACCATACCGATGGCGATTCCTACAGGGTCCGGGTAACTGCCGTGGATACGGCGGCCGAGCCCCGAGAATCATCAGATGAGAGCGATGATATCATCATCAGCAATGAAGAGGAAGTATCCGAAACCTTCACCATTCGTCTGGGTCCGTTCCTGTACACCGATGGGACCGTCATGGCCGGTATCACCGTTCGAATACATAACGATACGAGGACTGTCTGGGAATCCGTATGCGACAGCGATGGATTCGCGGAGTTCGTGGATGTTCCCACCGGGGACTACAGTGGGGAATTCGTTGAGCCTGACACGGGTAACACCAGGACCTTTTCTGTTCAGGTGGGGACCGGGGGAGCCATCAGTTATCCTGACCCCATTCCATCTGTTCCAATTGATATTGAAGACGATGACGGGGATGATCAGGACGCCGATGATGATCCTTCCAAAGACGATGACGGGGATGGTCAGGACGCCGATGATGATCCTTCCAAAGACGATGACGGGGATGGTCAGGACGCCGATGATGACCCATCCAAAGACGATGACGGGGATGGTCAGGACGCCGATGATGATCCATCCAAAGACGATGACGGGGATGATGATACTGACAAAGATCCATCCATTCCAAACGATCAGTACGATGAACGTTTCGAGGATTCCGTTGATAGCGACAAGGACGGCATCCCTGACTGGTACGAGGAAGATGTTCTACAAACCGACCCGGATGACCCTTCCGACACGGACGAGATTGACCTGAAACGTTACAACGACGACAAATCAAAAAATGCCCAATGGTTCGAGGTGGAAGATGATTCGGATGGCGATGGACTTCCGGATTGGTGGGAGGTGTTGAAAGGGTTTGATCCCGATGACCCGGACGATGTGACGGGTGAAGACACAACCGATTTCAACAAAGCCGATAGTGCTGCTTCCAGACCTTCTGAACGGATCGCACCTGATGATGATGGGTCCGATGGCATATCTGCGATGATGATCGTTGTGATCATCACCATAGTTGTTGTTGTGGTAGTTGTATTGGTTGCATTTATTATGATCTCCAGGAAGAAAACAGTGGAACGGGACCGGGAATTTCTAAACGAGACATCCCAATCAACATCTGCATCAATGATGTGCAATGGATGCGGCGGGAACATGGAGTACAATCGGGATTTCAAGCGGTATCACTGCTCGAGGTGCGGAAGGTACCAATGAATTTTTACCTGAACAGCCCGGATAGTTCCCGATCGTGGAGGGCTATTCGATCCGATCGGAACTTTCGGAGAATGCAATGTTTAAAATGCGGCAATCATCAATAGAGGTAAGCGATGCATGGAGGAAGTCGCTTTGGCACGCCCATCATTTTTTTCTTTTCCATCATGCTACTTTTTCCCATTCCCAACGTCGTATCGGATCAAGACCACGAGGAACACGGCTCCATCACCGCAGCAGACGATATGCACACCCCCCGTTACAACCACACAGCCACCCTGCTTGGCAACGGCATGATCCTGGTGGCCGGGGGTACTTCCAACGGAGAGCTGTCCCTGGACAGCTGCGAGATATTCGATCCCGATACGGGGACCTGGTCCATTACCGGGGACTTGTCACGATCCCGGATGCGGCATGGCGCTTCATCTCTCCCTTCCGGATCGGTCCTGATATCCGGGGGTTACATGGGTGTTGCAGGGGCCCACCCGTCACTTCTTGAGCACTTTTCTGCCAGCTCGGCACGGTCCCTGGCCAGCTGCGAGATATTCGATCCGTCTCAGGGAGATTTCAGGAATACATCGCCCATGTCAGTGGGCAGGTTCTGGCACGCATCCGTGGCACTGCCCGATGGAAGGGTCATGGCCATCGGCGGGTTGAACGTCAGCGACGGCGCACTCTCATCCTGCGAGGTATTCGATCCGCAATCCGGAAGCTGGAAAACCGCCGCATCCATGAACACTCCCAGGGCCAGGTTTTCAACCACCGTGTTGGATGACGGTCGCATCCTGGTAAGCGGCGGGCACGACGGCATGGACAAATCACCCATGAAAGGTTGCGAGCTGTACGAGCCGGAACAAAACAGGTGGATAGCGGCATCGGACATGATCCGACCCAGGGGATACAGTGCGGCGGTTCGTATGGAGGACGGCAGGGTTATGGTATCGGGGGGGTTTTCAGGGGAGGGGACACCGGACTGGGACGACGCTGAGATATACGACCCCCCAAAAGACAGCTGGGAGCTCACATCGAAAATGTCATTTCCCCGGCACAACCACGAGATGTTCATTATCCCAGGCGGAGAGGTGATGGTCGCGGGGGGGTCCAACTGCCAGAGTGGGATGTGTCACTCGGGCCTGGAATACTACGATCCCGAATCCGACACCTGGCACGAATCCAACCTTGTGGTGCTGGGCAGGAAATGGACAACTTCGGTTGTACTGGCCAACGGATCTGCGGTGATATCTGGCGGGAAGACCTGCAACACCCCCACGGGAAAGACCGAAATCTACCATCCACCGGAACCTCCCGGTGTGAACGGTCCCCGGTGCGCCACCGACGACTCTCCCATCAGCACAGTTATTGTGGTCCTGTCATCCCTGGCACTTGTGCTTCTGCTGGGATCGCTGGTGGCCAGAAAATATCCGGAGAAGATCAATACCCACCGGCAAGGGGCCCCTGGAAAGGGGCAACAAAAAGGAGGAGGTGATGATCCATTCCGAAAAAAGGGCCGAAACCGGAGCTGAGCCATCCACTTACGGTGGCATTGGGCACGGCGCTGTGTTTTTTGGTATCCCCCCTGTGGGCCCTGGCCTACCTGGCGGTCACGGTAATGGGACAACTGGTGTTCCTCTCCCGCATATGCACCCACTGCGCCGGGTACGGATCTGCCTGGTGTTCCAGCGGGTATGGCAACGCCAGCGCAAGACTGTTCAAAAAAAGGTCCAGGGAGGATTTCCAGCAAGCGTTCAACCGGTACATTGCCTCGGTGTTCCCCCAGTTCTTCATCCCTCCTGCGGTGGGGGTTTACCATTTGATGAAAGGATTCGATCCCCTTTTGCTCACATCTCTATTGGTCTTCATCGCCGTTGCCTTCGTGTGGATACCCTACCGGTCCAGAACGAGGGGATGCGGCAGCTGTCCCCAGAAGACCGATTGCGCCTGGAGCGGTCATGCAAAACGATGATTGAACCGGTAAATGACCCACCGACAATACCCACAGCAACAGGAATCCATTGTATATTCCCTGGACGGGAATCTAGGTGACGGCCAGGGGGTGATCCTGTCCCCGGAAGAACCTGTGATCACAATCACGGCAACTGAACATTCAGGGGCAGGTTCCAACCGCGAACTGCTCATCGGTGCTGCGGTGGCCTCCGTGATCGCGGTTGCGGCTGTGGTGGGTCTGTTGATGTTCAATATGAAGGGCGGACAACCCGAAACGGACCTTGAACACGAGGACGATGGTTCACAGGGTCCTCTGCAGTAACCTTAGATCGGGAAAAAGGGAAAAACCCAAGGTCGACCGGGGCTTCTGCTTCCGAGGCGGAACCCCCATGAACGGAACCGATCCCATACACCTCAAGCCCACGTCCATTCTAAACAGCGACCACCCATCCGTAGCTGAGCACACGCAACGTGTTTCGGGCGATGCGGATGACCCCGTGTCCACCGCGGTGTTGCTTTACAACTCGGTACGGGACGGCATCCGCTACGACCCTTACGGACCCTTCTCCACGGAAGACGACTATAGGGCGTCTGCGGTCCTTGCTCGAAAGAGCGGATTCTGCATCCCCAAGGCAGCGCTTCTTTGCACCCTGGGCAGGGCGGCGGGCATACCTTCCAGGTTGGGCTTTGCCCACCTGCGCAACTTCCAGGCACCCGTAAAACTGATCGAATGGATGGGAACCGATATTTTCGCTTTCCACGGTTTTGTGGAATTCTTCCTGGATGGCAAGTGGGTCAGGGCAACCCCGGCGTTCAACCGAGAGATATATCTCAAACTCGGCATGGAACCCCTGGAGTTCAACGGCCGGGAGGATTCAATGTTCCCTGAGAATACCCCGAACGGGAAGCGTTTCATCCAGTACACCGAGTATCTGGGTGTTCGCAACGACGTGCCGCTGGATGAGATACTCAGCGCATGGCGTCGGATATACGGAAGGGAAAGAATTGAGATATGGATGGAACGTATCGAGGCCCGACAAAGAACCAAATAGCCAAAGGTCAATTACTCATCAGAACCAGGGGAAAACCATGAATGGGGGAGCACCATGAAACACGAGATCAACAAGGCCAAGGCCGATTACTTTGCCAGGAGGGTCGAGTCCATACGCAATACCGTGGACACCACCGGTCCCCGGGACCGGGACTTCTACAAGCTGGAAATGGCCATCCTGGAGTCATTTGGAGATATAATGAAGGACCGTGTATTCGACGATGAGGAGAGGGAGATGCTAATGGGCCAGGTGGACACCTTCATGGAGATGGTTGAGGAGGACGACGAGATAGATACCCAGGAGCAGGAGGCCGTCGAAATCATCAACGAGGCCATCTCGTACCTGGTGAAGATGGACAGGGCAACAAAAGCCAGCAAGTAGCGAGGCAGCTTTCCTTTTACTATCAAGGCATTCCAGATACGTATTACCAGGGCATCGGACTCAACCATAATGCACCATGGGTCACTATAACTGAATATCACAAGCCATGGGATTCACCCTGCCGTCCTCTCCCGCAGGGTCTTTTCCGTATCCAGTTTACCGGCGTATCGGATGGGCACCATGCTGGAAAGCAGAACGAAGGCAAACCCCGATACCACTATCAGAACCGCACTGCTTATCACGAACATGAGCGGGAAGTAGAAAAGCACCTCGGACATCACCTTGGCAAACACCCACCCGAACAGGTAGGCCATGGGTACCCCCACCAGGGCCGCTCCAGCCGACAGAACACCCATCTCCACCATGATGGATTTTCCAACCTTCCACCTGGAAATGCCCAGGGTGTCCAACGTGGCGAACTCGATGTCCCTTTCCATGGTGGATATGATAACCGCCGAGGCGGCAACCACGATGGCGATGAGGATGTTTAGGAAGAAGAAGAAGTACAGCATGCCCATGGCCTGATCCAGCACATCGTTGAGCCCGTCGGATATGTCGTCCTGGATCATCACGTTGCTCACCATTGGCGCCGATTGCATGGATTTTGCGCAGGCATCCTGGTTCTCCGGGCTGTCATCCTCCAGGAAAACGAACACACCGGTGCACTGTCCGGCGGGGAACAGATCGTCCAGCTTGTCCTTGCTGGTGTAGACCACCTGGGTAAAGAGGTCGTACACGATACCCGACACCTCCAACTCCACGCTGCGCCCGCCCACGTCCAGGACAATGGTATCCCCCGGGTCCAGCTCCATATCCTTGGCCATGTTGTAATCAATGACCGCCCTGTTGAAATCCAGCTCTCCCCGCTGGAGCCTGAATTGTTTAACATCTTCCCACCTGTCGCATCCGAAGATTCCCGATCCGCCCGTGCGCCCGCCCGACCGGATGTAACCACCCATGTGGGAAAAGGGTATGAGGTCTCCATCGGACCCCAGGTCCGACTCCTGCAGCCCGATGATGCTGACATCTTCGAATATATCCGATTCGTTCACGGGAGCGATCAGGTCTCCCCGCAGGTCCCACCTGTCGCTGCTGGCCATGTCACCCATGTATCCCCAGGCCGAGTCCATCATCACAAGCCACGAACCCGCGATGCCTATGGTCATACCCACCACGATCATGGTCAGCAGGGTGCGGCCCGGGTTGCGGGTGCTGTTGCGGAACCCCATGGTGGTGATTCGGGACATGTTCCGGCCAAGCTTTCGGTTGGCTCTCACCGTCATGCTGGGTTTGTAGTCCAGGGCTTCCCTGACGGTCATGTTGGTGACCATGGATATGGGGATACCCACGGAAACCATTACGGATCCGATGATGAAGACCCATCCTATGATGAAGGCCGCTGGGGCAAAGGGGTATACAGGTGTGAGAGCGGGATACATATCAGCACTCACGTTCATTATACCCTGGGCGAACAGCACCGCCAGGAACGTGCCTATGGCGCCACCTATCAACGTGAGTACCAGGCCCAGCGTGAGGTAGGCCCGGATGATCTGGGTTCGGGTATGGCCCAGAGACATCATGACACCAATGTAGCGGGAATCGTTCTTCACAATGCGGAATATGGTCATGAAGATGGAGATGAAGCCCACGATACCGAAGATGGAACCGATCAGCGGGAACATGTTGCGCATCTTGGTGGCGCCCATTTCCATGAACACCTTCGAAGGATGATCGTCCTGGAGGGTGGTGCGTTTGAGCCCGAAAGGTGCCAGGGCCATGGCCACATCATCAACGTCACCACCGTCTTCCATCAGAACGTAAACGTCGTTGACCCCATCCCCCGTAACGTCCTGCAACTCGCCCAGGTCCATGAAGATGATTATCACATCGGCGCCCATGGGAAGACCGTAATCGCTGAATGAGTTGGGGAACAGAAATTCCGGTGATGATACCAGACCCGTGAGGGTCAGGTTGACCGGTTTTCCGTTGACGGTCACCTGGATAGCCTCATCCACATCAATGCCCATGTCCTCGTTGCCCAGCAGGGCCACCGCCTCGCCGAATTCGTCGTAACGTTCTCCATCGGTGATGGTCAACCGGTTGATGTCATCCCTGAACGGGTCGGCAATCCCGTAGATCTGAACAGCCACATCCTCCCCGGAATTGTCGTACAATCCTCCGGATTTCAATCGAACGTCGTGGGCCAACACACCTGGCACACTGGAAAGCGCGTTCTCAACCTCGACCTGATCTTGGGGCTCGGACAGTTCGAAGAATGCATCGGGCATCCGATTGTCCTCGAAGTACCGGTCCACGGTGTGATCGAAGGTATCACCCAGGTAAAGACCTGAAACCAGCAGCGCCATTGCCAGGGAGATGACGAAGCTTATGCCGATGGTGCGCAGCTTCATCTTCTTCAGTTTGCGCAGCGCGGCCCTGGTGTTGTTCATCATGACATATCACCTCTTCAGGTCCCTCCCGCTCAGCGTTTTCCATGACCGGAGCTTTCGGTGAGCTTCCCCTGTCGCAGGGTGAGGGTCCTGTCCGCAAACTTCTGAAGCCTCGGGTTGTGGGACACTATAAAAAAGGTAATACCCAGCTCGTGCTGGAGCCTCTTCATCATGGTCATCACCCGATCGCCCCTTTCCTCGTCCAGATTCCCGGTGGGCTCGTCGGCCAGGACCATCTTGGGTTCCTTGGCCAGGGCCCGGGCGATTGCCACCCTCTGCTGTTCTCCCCCGGACAGTTCCTGGGGGAACCTGCTCTGTTTATCCTCCATCCCCACCATCTTGAGGTATTTCAACGCCCTGGAGCGAAGCTCCTTTTTATTTTTGATCAGGGCCTCCAGACCAAGTTCCACGTTCTCCGCGGCGGTCAGGGTCGGGATAAGGTTGTAGAACTGGAAGATGAAACCCACCGATTCCCGGCGGAACCTGTTGAGGGCAACATTGTCCATCTGTGTCAGGACGTTACCGTCAACGGTGATGGTGCCCGAGCTGGGGGTGTCTATCCCCCCCAGCAAATTGAGCAGGGTGGTCTTCCCGCAGCCCGAGGGGCCCATTATCATTATCATCTCGCCCTTGCGGGCATTTAGTTCCAGCCCCCGAAGAACCTTTGTGAGCTCACCGCCGGATTCGTAGAACTTGTTCAGGTTACGGACTTGGACCAGTGCCATGGGGGTTCCACCTTGATTTCCTATCTACTACAATGGAAGTTGAATGAGAATATGGTTGTGCCGTACATATCCGGTAGTTATTATACCCATGGATTTGATCAATAACCATAATGGTCGATCTGAACTAGACTATAATCAATCGCAAAATTGGCGGGTTTTCCAACAGTGACATGTCCGGTCCGGACCCCCATATCACCTTGAGGCACGACCTTTACATCTTGGTGATCTACCCGGTGGATTGCCTGAACACCGAACAACACATCCAGCTGAGGGTGACGGACGGGATTGCGGATGCCGCCGGGATTTCATAATAATCGTCACGGACAACTACCCTCCCATATTCAAACAGGAGAAAGGTAAACCGGATGATCCTTCGGGTCGTTGGAAAAAGGGACCCGGCGTCAGGGGCAGAAGACCACCGGGGGGCCCCGGGGACGGTGGGGACGGAAGACGGCCGTAGAGGTTGGATATTCGGTATCGATCAGGGATGCAGATCTCGCCCGGTCTTTTTTCAATCTGGGTAAATGGAAATTGTTGATGGAAGATTGGTAAAAGATAGGGCAGCGAACGGAGTGAGTTGCTTGGTCTTTTATTATTCTGAAAGCATTTCAATC
>Ga0272441_10007420_pt1 | contig 17841 bp, 8 predicted proteins | sample SSMProp6N_FD_193582 | JGI IMG/M metagenome (GOLD analysis project Ga0272441, IMG submission 193582) | Marine sediment archaeal communities from Little Sippewissett salt marsh, Falmouth, MA, United States - SSM-Prop-6N | ecosystem: Environmental > Aquatic > Marine > Wetlands > Sediment ... | reverse complement strand
ATAACCTGTATAGTTTGACATGTGGGATAGTGGTAGAGCACATTTTAATGTGCGGTACTTTACATAAGCGAGCAAAATGAGCTGGTATTCTTTGCCAGCGGCAAGCGGAAGTGCCCTGACAGGGCATCCCTTATATCGAGTAAACACAATCGGCTTGTTACTATTCACCGTTTGAATCGCATGAAAATTTGCCCCTTTGGGTAACTGATGATATACTTGCCATGTAAGTCATTATCAAGAGAGTCCGTGTCCCCATAATAGGTACCCGAAGGCTAGGTGGCAAGAAGGTGAAAAAATTTAACATAATACTGCTTTTAATAAGCATAATAGCGGGGACTATCGTTGTTGGGCTTATGGCCCTTTTGATCTTCATTGCCTACAGGGCAGATGTTGAGGGTATCAGTGTCGGGGCGCCTGACATAACTATAGAGGATGCGGAAAATAACGCAAAGTTAGATAAACAACACGAATGCGAAGATAGCGGCAATGTATTTTATCCGCAAGACGAATACTCTTACATAGGTAAGGGGTCAGGTGCCTCGCAAGGGACTTCAGAAAAAAGTGAACACGGTACCCGCAGCGTCAGAGATATGAAAACGGATGCCTCATCCTTAAAGGGTTCAGGTCACGAAGGTCCACCGATCAGCGCTTCAAAATATATAGCCCCGGAACCGAAAAGGCAAGCATCACCGGAACAATTCATCAGGGAGGGGATGTCTGAGGGTCAATCTATTGAATGGGGCCCCATCTACGGCAATAAATATGATGTGCCACAGATCGGGCTGACTGATGATCTTTTCTATGGGTTCGGCTTACTAAAGGACGGTTTCCTCCCCTCCACTCTCGGCCGTATAGACATTAAGCGGATCGCTATGGACAAACGTTCAGGAACTCCAAAATCAGTAAATATAGAGACAAATGTGCTTGTCAAGCTTTCAGGCAGTGTTGCCCGGGAATTACTTGTATTCGGGGCATTTAACAGCATGGAAAACGGCAAACTGCTTCTGGAAGGAAAATTCAAACTCATCCCTCAGGGCAGAAATACCAATGATTCATTGGACCTTACCTTTAAATACTTTTCTACCCAAGGGAATACCTACATGGCGCTTCCTATACCCCTGAACGGACAAATAAGATCAAAAATTATGCCCGTCTCCGGTATGTCTATTGATAAGCATGGCGGGTTAAACGCCATCAATCCTGTAACGGAGCCCATAGACATAACATACACTATCGTAAGAAAAAACAAGAATTCCAGACTCTCGGTTAAACAGCCTATATCACGGTGGATGAATAAGGAATTCGAACATATTCCAGAAGATATTAAGGGCTTCCTGGATAAGTCCAAAAACGGCCCGAGAGACTACCGTTTGATACACGTTTATACGGTTTTGAACAGGTGTTTCGGTTATCAAAAGGATATTTTTCCAGCCAAACTGCCCAGGGGCTCAACATGGTCATCTTATTTCGGCAGATCCATAGAGAACAATACCAGGCTCCTGGCTGACTGCGATGTATTGAGCACATACGCGTTCATTTTTACCCGTTATCTGGGGCTGGAATCCGCCATCGTAGTCGGTTATAACAACGTTTCACCCGAAAATCTTGATACCCTTACCTCTGATGAGCATCACGCGGCCCTTTACGTAAATTCTGATAATGGATGGGTAGTATTCGATCCTTCGGAGGCAGTTCCGGATATGTCGCACCAGGCAATGCTCTTATCAATGAAAGAAGAAGATTACAGAACTTTCTTAGACAGGGAGTCTATGATAGATACCCGGGTTGGCGCAGAAAATATGCCTCTAATGACTAACAAAAGATACTCGGATAATATAAGCGTCACAGGACAATCAGCACAAAAATTCACTATACCCGATAAAGTAATGAGCATACTTGGCGATGATCTTTTTCAAAGCACCGGATCAGAAAGGGCGCGTAATATTCATTCACCAAAAATGGACTTCACAACGTCTCTTGATATGGATGATATCCTTACACTGTATAAGAACAGGCCGATCATGATAATATGGTCGCCTATGATCATCTTCATCGGCATCGGTCTTATGCTCTCATCTATGGGAATAATGTGCTCCCTCCGAATATTACCCGGACGCATCGAGGGACTCAACAATATGATACGCGCCATCGCCCTGTTTCCGTTTATCACCGGAAAATTTTCTTTCTTTACATGCCTTTATTTTGCGGTCCAACAGGCCAGGGGAATTCAACTGAATGTATGGCAGACAACCGGCTGGGGCATGTTTATAGGTACGGTGTTGATCATCACCGCGTCTTTATTGAACATCGCGGCTCTTTTTTCCAACATCAGGAATGTCAGATCCAATAAAGGCCTTTGGGTAGAAGGGGGCATATATGCTATCACACGTAATCCGGAAGTCATCTCATACTTCCTGGCAGGCGCGGGCGCGTGTTTCTATGCCCCCGGCCCACTCATAATATTTCTGTGTTTGGTTTCAATATACACGCATCACGGTATTGTGCGTAAACGAGAAAAATATATTTTTGATGAGGCCAAGGAAAAGTGGATAGAATACTCCAAAGATGTGCCGCGTTATATCTAGAGATAAACGTCAATACTTTACATTAACAAGTTTGAGGCCTTTGGCTTCAGCGTTCGGCCCGGCCTCTTTTCTATCCCGCGCCTTTAATATGCGCCCAATATCATCGGCCTTTAACCTATGCCTTCCTATCTCTATCAGCGTGCCCGCTATTGCCCGGACCATGTTGTAAAGAAAACCGTTTGCCTCAACCCTTATCTTTATATAACGGCCCTTCTTTACAACGGATATTTTTTTTATGGTCCTTACGGAGGATTTTGCGCCTGATCTCGAACCCATGAAGGAAGCGAAATCATGCGTGCCCTTCAGTTTTGATGCCGCCTTCCGCATCTGACTGACATCAAGATCATGAAATACCCTAATACAATACCTTCTCATAAAAGGAGTCAACTTGCGCCTGGTATTATATATCAAATATTCATAGGCCTTACTTTTACAGTCTTTTCGGGCGTTGAACGATATGGAAGTTTTAGCGATCCCGGATATACAGATATCATCCGGCAGCAGGCTGTTTAACGCGAGTTTTAATTTCCTTAGCGGGATATCTCTGGTAGTGATGAAATTCGCGACCTGAAAACTGGCGTGCACTCCGCTGTCTGTCCGACCCGAACCTATTAACTTAACATCATGTCTAAGGATACTTGAAAGGGCCTTTTCGATCGTTTCCTGTACGGATCCGGCATTCTTCTGCCTCTGCCAGCCGCAATAATCCGTACCTTCGTACTGAATAGCTAACCTGATATTTCTTCTCATGCCTCCCATCCCGCGTCCGGGTCCCCAGATCAGGTGCCTGAACCGGGCCTAGTGACCCGGACGTTCTTGCTATTGACTCACGGGCTTGATCAGTTCTTCCGCTATTTGGATCGCGTTCAGCGCGGCGCCCTTGCGCAGGTTGTCACTGACTATCCACATGTTCAGGCCGTTTTTAATTGATCCATCCTGCCTGATCCTGCCGACAAAAACCTCATCTTTACCTTCCGCGTCTAAGGGCATAGGATAAGACTGCTTGTCCGGGCTGTCTATGAGTTTAACGCCCGGGGCATCTGACAATATCTTTCGGGCATCATGGGCGCTGATGGGCTTTTTAGTCTGTATATTGACACTCTCTGAATGGGCAAAAAACACGGGAACCCTTACGCATGTCGGACTTACACGGATACTATCGTCCTCCATGATCTTACGGGTTTCGTTTACCATTTTCATCTCTTCCTTAGTATAATCATTATCCATGAAGACGTCTATCTGCGGTATAAGATTATATGATATCTGATGCGGGAATTCCTTGATAAGCCCTTTGTCAACGTTATGTTTACCGATATCTTCAAAAGACTTCCTCTTGCTCAAATAACTAACCTGTTCCCGGATCTCAGTGATCTTTTTCTGCCCCGCTCCTGAAACAGACTGATAGGTCGAAACAACTATCCTTTCTATACCCGCGGCCTTATGTATGGGCCACAGGGCCACTACCATCTGAATAGTCGAACAATTCGGATTGGCTATAATACCTTTATGCCTTTTAACGGCATGCGCGTTGACTTCAGGAACAACAAGGGGCACTTCAGGATCCATACGATAGGCGCTGGTATTGTCTATTGAAATACACCCTGCCTTTACAGCGCTTGGAAGGAATTCTCCGCTTCTTGAGGCTCCGGCACTCGATAAAACGATATCAATACCTTTGAAAGAATCGTGACCAAGGACTTTAACCTCATGTGCCTTTCCTCTAAAGATAAGCCGTTTACCACGGGATCTTAGAGAAGCAAGCAAAACCAGTTCCTTGACAGGAAAATTTCTCTCTTGCAGTATGGAAAGGAATCGTCCTCCTACTGCGCCGGTAGCGCCCATTATAGCTACATTGTAACGTTTCATTATTCCCTCTTAGAGGTGTTTAACGACAAGATCTCCCACCTCAGTCGTAGAATACCCCATTTTTCCCGCCGAAAGGCTCTTCAATTTCTTATCCGTAACTTCCATAACCGCTTTTTCCAACCTGTCCGCCGCATCCTTTTCGCCTAAGATCTCCAGCATCATACCGCCCGCGCATATCGCCGCCAGCGGGTTGATCACATTCTTTCCCGTATATTTAGGAGCTGATCCACCGATAGGCTCAAACATGGATACGCCTCCGGGATTAATATTTCCGCCCGCGGCTATGCCCATACCACCCTGTATCATAGCGCCAAGGTCCGTAATGATATCACCGAACATATTATCCGTCACTATCACATCGAACCATTCGGGATTCTTTACCATCCACATACAAGTGGCATCAACATGAGCATAATCCGTCTTGACATCACTGTATTCTTTGGCTATCTCACGGAATGTCCTTTCCCATAGATCCCACGCGTATGTCAACACATTTGTCTTACCGCACAGGGTAAGTGTTTTTCTCTTATTCCTTTTCCTTGTGTACTCAAAGGCGTACCTCAGACATCTTTCAACGCCTTTTCTTGTATTCCTTGAAACCTGCAGGGCGACCTCATCTTTTGTTCCCTTGTTCCTGAATTCCCCCTCACCCACATACAGCCCTTCATTGTTCTCCCTTACAACTACAAAATCAACATCCTTGCTTTCTTTATCTTTTAAAGGCGTCCATACCCCGGGATAAAGCTTAACCGGCCTTAAATTGATATACTGTTGAAGGCCAAACCTAAGTTTCAATAATAATCCCTGTTCTAATATTCCCGGCTTAACATCCGGATGTCCCACAGCCCCGAGATATATCGCGTCTACCTTTTTTAATTCATTAAATACCGAATCAGGCAGTATCTCGCCTGTCTTCTTATATCTTTCACCGCCAAGGTCATACATGACCTTTTCGTATTTGAAGCCGCACTTCTGGCTTAACGCGTCCAATACTTTTAATCCCTCTTGTATCACTTCCGGACCGGTGCCGTCACCGGGTAAAACCGCTATTTTGTACATCTCTTCTTCCCTTTCCTGAGTGTGTTCATAAGGCCGTCTGCCTTTATGATCTTTTGTATAAATGCCGGAAACACGTCAGAGCTGAAATCTCTCTTCTTAGTGATATTCCGAATAATGCCCTTTTTAGTATCAACCGATAGAGTATCGCCTTCTTTCACATTTTCCGAGGCATCTTTAGAAATAATTATCGGAAGCCCTATATTTATCGCGTTGCGATAGAATATCCTGGCAAAACTGGCCGCTATAACACAGGACACACCGCTTGCCTTTATGGCTATAGGCGCGTGTTCACGTGAAGAGCCGCAGCCAAAATTCTCCCCGGCTACAATAATATCCTTTGCCTTGACTTTCTTGGCGAAACCGGGATCAGCGTCTTCCATGCAATGGGCCGCCAGCTCCGCAGGATCTGTCGTATGCAGATACCTGGCAGGTATTATCTCATCCGTGTTTACGTCATTTCCGAATTTAAAGACCTTCCCTTTATACCTCATATAACCCTCTATTTAATCGATTTTATAGCACATCTTCAGGATGGCAGATTCTCCCCTTTATCGCGCTCGCGGCGGCTACAGCCGGGTTAGCCAAATAAACCTCACTCTTCGGGTGGCCCATCCTACCTACAAAATTCCTGTTGGTGGTTGCCACCGCGCGCTCACCCTCGGCCAATATACCTAGATGACCGCCCAGGCACGGGCCGCAGCTGGGTGTCGAAAAAACACCGCCCGCGTGAACGAATGACTTTGCCAGACCCTCTTTAACTGCCTGTAGATATATCTCCTGGGTAGCCGGGATCACTATCAATCGCACCCAGGACTTTATCTTGCGTCCCTTAAGGAATTTAGCGGCCAGTCTAAGATCGCTGATCCTGCCATTTGTACAAGAACCTATGACAACCTGGTTTATGACCACATCCTTTATCCTGTGAGCGGGTTTTATATTGCTCGGAATATGCGGCATAGCCACTTGCGGCTCGATCTTTGACACATCATATTCTATTATTTTTGAGTAAACAGCATCTTTATCACTGTAATATTTCTTGAAACCTTTTCTTTTCGGCTTATTTTGCTTTATTGCCTTCTTGACATATTTTATGGTCTCTGAATCAGGGGCCATAACGCCATTTTTCGCGCCTGCCTCTATCGCCATATTGCACATCGCGAATCTATCATCCATAGAGAGTTTTGATATAGCCTCTCCCGTGAATTCCATTGATTTATATAAGGCGCCTGATACACCTATATCACCTATCGTGTGTAGTATCAGGTCCTTGCCGCCAACATACTTCCTGCATTTCCCTTTATAGATAAACTTTATGCTCTCCGGCACACGGAACCAGCATTTTCCCGTGATAAACGCGGCGGCCAGATCTGTCGATCCCACACCGCAGGAAAAACAACCCAGCGCGCCATAGGTGCACGTATGTGAGTCCGCACCAATGACAAGGTCACCCGGCTTCGCCAGTCCCATTTGCGGCAAAAGCACGTGTTCGATGCCCATGCGGCCGACCTCAAAATAATTCTCGATACCATATTTCTCAGCGAAATCCTTAAGTACCTTCGCCTGGTTAGCGCTGCGCATATCCTTAGCCGGTGTAAAATGGTCCGGGACCAGCGCTATCCTCGAAGTATCAAAAGGCTTTTTCCTGCCTGTTGCCTCAAATTCCTTGATGGCGATAGGCGCGGTAATATCATTACCAAGGCAAAAATCCACCTTAGCGTTTATGAAATCACCGGGTTTGATAGACTTCTTGCCAGAATGCCGCATCAATATCTTTTCGGTTATCGTATAACCCATATCCCCGCCCGGTACTGTTAAGTATTGACCATCAACTATTCATTATAAGCAATATTGAGGATTAAGATTATCATAATACCCGTAAAATGTCTAGTCTTAATTTTCGCCAATTTTCTCGATATTTCAAGCTAGGCAGACTTACGGATATATTCTATCTCGGCATCGATTGCCCGCCTTAACATATCCCAATCAGTTCCGACAACCTGAGGCAAACACCAGGCATGAGAGGCTGAATTTCCGCTCATAAACTCATCCATCCCGATATCCTCTAATGACATCTCCACAATGCCGTCTATGGTATTTAAAATACCCGCCTTGTACTTTCGCGTCTTCTCATGGCCGTTCAATGTCATATTCGCAACCAATCCCGCCATGTCATCCGCGAGACCATTTATGTCCATGTCCCGCTTGATCGATTTGATAATATCTTCTTTACGCCCGCTATCTGGCCCGTCAGACCTTATCTCATATAAAGACCGCACCTTTTCTATAAGATCAGAGTACAATTGGGAATAAGCGGAATAACCAAATACCGGCCTGGATATCAATATTGATCCCTGTTCTGTTAATTCGAGTTTAATCCGTATAAATCTAGTCAACACATCGGTATCCTCTGTCTCATGGTATATCCTAGAATCAACATATATGAATGTGTTGGTCCAATCCAGCGGATCTTGCCCCAACGCATCTCTTCTTCTCTGTAATCTCGCGACTAATTCCCCGGCCTGTGCATATGAAGTGCATATATGTACCCCGTTGCCCCGTTTATGTCCGAATACCCTGCGAAGATGAATGGGTAATTTATTGATATAATTATTAGCCATAGTCCTATCAGAGTCATCCCCCCGCAAACAGTTATCATCATTAACTATGAGGATCGTCTGGACTTCTTTTTCTACGTTCCTTATTGACCGTCTCGCTATTCGCATTTCCTCCTCAATAGCGGCGCACCTGTCGCTTTCCCCCTGTGATTTTTTTCCGGGTTCTTCCTTTGTTGACATCTGCCATATTTTATTGGTCAACCTCCAGTCATCCATGCCCCATAATTGCCTCTGCAAGGCCCGCAAGAGATAATGGCTTCTGACAGAATCTATTCTTGCTATCGCGAGGGCTTCTTCATCCAGATTTATTTTTGCTATCTCAAGATGCTTCTTGTTTTTAATAGAGAGATACGCATCATCAGACTCGTCATTCAATTCCAGGAATAGAACCTTACGTCTTAGAGCAAGATGGGCCGTTTCATGAAACAGGGCGATATCATCATACATCAGTTCCCCGGATATCGCCAACACACCATCCCTTCCGACCCCAAGGGTGTGTTTGATAGACGGCCTTATTATATATCTGTTTTCGGACGGCACTTCTTTCAACAAGGCCTCTAACAACGCGTCGAGTTTTCGGATCCCTGTTCTGCGAAAATTACCAAATATATCCTGATCCCGGGAAACGCGGTCAGCGATTAATTCAAGCGTTTTTTCTTCACCGGTATCCATATGTCTTGCATTATACCTGGCCCAATAGTACCCCTCGGATTCCTTGTAACTAAAACAGATACGCTGCCCGTATTTCGGCATCCATTTTCCTATCTCACCTCCATCACCAGCGCCGGCAGCAACATCCCCAGCTTGAGCACTATCAGGTAATGAGACCGAAAGGTCAGCGATCGCTTGTTCCTTTTCTTCCTGGTATATGGCTAACTCCTTTACTATTCTATCGTCATCCTCTTGAGTCTTTTTACTTGACTGGCGCATTTGGCGCAGTAATGCCAGCACCGCGTCTAACCCGTCAAAATCATCGGCATAACCATACCTGAGCAGCATACTTGACAATACAACCCGGTTGCCGGGTTTAAAGATCCCTTTAGCCACCATGGGCATATCCCCTCCCGGATCCAAAACATACTTAACATCATGGACAACCAACCTTTCGCCTTCCTTTCCCTTTACACGCAAATAACCATCCTCTGTCAGGGCCACAACGAAAGTAAAATCACCTACACGCACTATTCTATCAGGCATACTAAACACTACAATAATATCCTCAAACGGCCTTTTTCCACAAGGCATTGGCCCAATTCCCGGGTCACCCAATGGCGTACTTCGCGCATAGCGCACTTGTTTCTTTAGCCTCTCTACAGTATTTTCAGGCAACCTTCGCGCGACTATACCTTCATGTATTAGATATGATTTGTCGCCTTCATTGAGAGCTATGCTCATAAAACTCCCACCCTCTGCATTAATAGCTTTCCACACCGCTTTTCGCATAGCCTGATCGTAACTCATCTTTGGATCAGTGCCGCTTCCATTACGCCGTCCGGATATCCCCATTTTTCTTAACATCTCATGCACTGTCGCCTTATCTTCTTTGCTCATACGTGAATAAATCGGCGACTGCCTCAATCTGTCCCTGAAAACCGTTTCTTTGACCACATCTCCGCGTTTATCAGTCAGCATGCCTTCTGTGATGATTTCCTCAACTACTTCGCGTACGCCCATGTAATCGTATGTGTCCTCTAGCATACTCATGCATGTTTTTTTCATTTCTTCAGGCAACTTGTAGAAGGCCTCTGTTTCATTTAACCTTCTTACTGCCTCATTCTTATCAACTTTTTTACCGCTGCTATCAAAAATAAGGTCTTCCAGGTACACATAGACAATGAACTCCTCAAAGGAAGAACATGCCATAATACGATTAAACATGCCGAATAATATTTCTCTGTTATAATTTGTCATGCTAAGAAGGTTTGGTTTGTCTGTTGATGTGTGTGACCTATATATTTTTTCAAACATATGGATCAATTCTATAAACTTCTCCTTCCTTTCCCCGGGTATTTCAATATTACCCTTATGCCTGCGCAAGGCAGTGTCGCTGATTATCGAGCGGAGTTCTTCATCGCTGAGAGAACGCTCATTTTTATCTTTAAGAATTCCTCCTGAAACGATTGAGGCCAAAATACGCTTGAATTCATTTTTGAAAAATATATCTATGAGGAGAAATATACATCTGTTAAGCTCATCACCATCCAGGTGCAGATCATCACGTATAGCAAGTTTAGCCACAATATCCGATTCCAGGACACCCGGGTATATTTCAAGAACCCTATCAATGAAATCAGGCCCTTGTTTTAAATTTTCGATATATAATCTTCTTGGATCATACCCATCATCCTCACGATGAATTAATCCATGAGACATAAAATCTTCCACAAGAAAATGAAAGTCTAAAAAGGCCTCCATAGTGCCTTTATCCATAGAAACCAATTCGATCAACAGCAGACATTCACTTTTATCAAAGCTCAGTAATTCCGCTTGTTCCCCGGGTTGGGTATCAACACTAAGGGCGCCTAATTTATTTTCAATTACCTGACCGAGTGTATATGCGCCGTTTGTGAGTTTCTCGGCATTATAACCCATAAAATTTCGCAGATATGGATATTTTTCGATAATGCCCTCAAAATATTTCTCAGCCTCTGCCCTATCAAGATATCCCCCTCCTTTTTTACTGACAATTCCTCTTTGAACGAGCCTCAAGATAATCTTTCTAAATGTCCGATAATACAACAGCCTTTTCAGTAAGTTAAAATTTCTATCCGTCTTTTTTTTCTCTGCCAATAACGCAAATCTTGGATGCCGCCTTAAGACATCGTCAACAGCTTCTTTTTTACTCTCCGTAAAACATTTATTGATATCTATTATTTCAAGGCTCTCGATATTCCTTCGCATAGCATATATATCCCCTGCCACTAATCCATTTAACCATGCGGGTAAAACATGCGGACCTTCGCTGCCATGTGTGATTTCCATAGGAGGCAGGGCATCAGTCGCATAGGTAAGAAGAAGGGGCAGATACGGTATATTAAAATGATCACATGCCCTTCTGCTTTTTTCATATGTCTTTTCGAGAAATTCACGTATCAGAAAAAAACGCCTGGCGAATAATTCCTCTCTCTCCTCTGTAGTGCGCCTCCCCCTGAATTTTCCTAAAGGCTTGACCTGCATATCCTCACTATCGATGATCTCATTTAAATGTCCCGCTATTATCTCATTGGCATCCGGACTGTGAGGATAGTAAATGTCAAGGATTGCCCAAATAGCGCGTTTACGCACATGCGTCAAAAGCAACTCCATTTCACCATGAGACATACCCGATACCCTGCGCAGTTCATGTGAATTTAGAAGCTGTACGTATGCCCTTAGAGCGTCTTCTTTCTCACCCATTTGATTGAGCAATCTGGCCAAAATAAATTGTGTTGAAATAGGCAAAAGGGCCTTTCCCCTTTTAACCATGTGCCTGAACAGGCGCCTGGCATCACGCAGATATTCATATGCCCTCCTCTGATCATCCTCACTGCCTGTTGCCATATAGGTTAAAGCGATATTACGGGTAAATTCACCTAGCACCTGCGCTTCCCCTTCTCCGATCCAACCTCCACGCGCTTCTTTGACATGTTTTTTGTACGCTTCCCTTTCCAGCTCAAGAATCTCCCTTAAGCATAGAACTTTTACATCATATTCGGCTATAGCCCATTTTGCCCAGCATACTACCTCTTCGCTCGTATCTCCCAGGGCCCTGACAAGGGCACGGGCAATTTTTGTCTTTTCGCTTCTACGTATAGTTATTCCACCTGTTTCTTTCGCTGTATCAAGATCTTTTAAAACTCCTTTTTCAAGGCCATGACTTGAGGCAAGGTTTGATATCTCGGAACAAATATCACCCGCCTTTTCCATACCATCACTTCTAAAAGCCTTTGACCGGACTAGCTCTATCCCACTACTCCCCTTCGCCTTCTTATACACATATATCATCTCAGTATCATCCGCTTTTCTGTAAAGACTGGCCAAGGCCCTTGCCGCATTTGCCCTGATATGCGCCGCACCCGGACTGGATCTGAATATGTTTGTCTCTTCAAGGGCCTTTATCAAGGGGTCAAGGGCATTCCTATCCGCTAAGTTCTGAAGATGATAACTGCAAAGCCGTCTTTCCCGCGCATCATCTCCCGCTATTCCCATTACCGCGCGGAGATAGGAATTATCATCGTATATAACCTGCTTAAAGGCTGTTTCAGATATAGCCGTAGCCAACGCCAGGCCCGCGTGCCTGCCTTTCCATAGGTTTGACACAGCGCCTTCCAGCAAAGGCACAACATCACTGTAAGCCACTTTTTTCCTCGCAATCGCCAGCAATGTGTATATCTCTTTGCCTTTTCTGGCCTGAAATATTTCCTTTAGGCTTTTATGTTGGCCTTCAGAAAAATTACGCACCCTTTTCCAAAGATCCTTTTCATGTCTTCGTATCTCTATTGCCAGATCCCTGTCATGTTGGCCCTTTTTAAATCTTTCCAAGGCCTCTGACATAGAGGCGTAAGCGCTCTCCCTTACCCAGCTTTCCACATGCGTGCGCATAACACCCCTCAATTGACGGCTTTTTATTGGTGTTAGCCTGTGCAGAAACTCTTCCCTTGCCGGATAAAACATACCACCGTTCAACCACAAGGATGATATGAAAATAATACCCCTTTTATTCAGTTTTTTTATCTGTTCCTGGGTAAAAAGGCCCTGGACGGCCTCTATCACGATCTTTGCCTTTATGGCATCTACCTCATCATTAGTGAAGGCCTCACGTCCATGTACGGTCCTTTCCCTGTCAGCTAATATTAATATATCACAGTCCGCAGCCGGAACCTCAGCCTTCATAATTTTAGCTATTGCCTCCTCATCTTTATAATCTAGAGCCAGATCTATTATCTCACCGCTGACCTTTCTCTTTATCATGTCAGTTATGGACGGCAAATATATTTGGCTGTCCTGTTTGATCAATCCGTTCTTGCTGTCACTTACCCCTATCAAACGTACGGACCCGGGCAATTGCCTGAGAATTGATTTAATGATCGACATACCCGGATCTCCAAATCCATCGACCACCACTGTAGGTTTTGTATCGATATCCGCGATCTTTTTCTTCTGATTATAATCCATAATTGCGCTGATACCTGAGACGGCGGCCATTCCCATTAGATCCCAGCTAAAAGGCGGATATCCTCCCTGCGTCTCTGCTACACCAGCGGCCGGGACAGCGACACCATTGTCCAACAGCATTTCCGGAGTCAACTTATGCCATGCTTTTCTTTGAACAATTTCAACTATCCTCGCTGCTCCTTCCGCAATCTCTGCCTGTGTACGCTTATTATCTTCTTTTTGCCTTGTCCTAAGGGTCTCATAAGCAAGACCAAATTCACGCAGTCTCACCTTATCCCGGGCAGTCACTTCCTTCCTGTTGATAACATTCGCTATTATCTGCCCCACCCTGGCGCGCTCTTTGACCGCTTGTGCTAGAAATATCGAATAGGCGTCATTCTTAAGGGCCCCCATATCTGATTCGGATAAACCATAACCAATAGTAGGGATATATTTATAACCCAGAATATGCCTGGCCACTACATCCTCACACCATTCTGTAAGTGCCTCAGACTTGCTCTTTTTACCGAACGAAATGATAATAGTCGATGCCCCTCTTAAGCCTGTGTTCCACAGCGCATTTGTATGATCAGAGTCCCTGGCATATTTTACAGCTTCCTTAAGCAGTTTTTCTTTAGATAGAGCCATTTTCCTATCTGAGGATGGTTTTTTTCTCTTACGGAATATTAATTCCCCGCAGGCCGGCTGGCCGTCTCCGGGAACAAAATCAAAACCGCACATTATGGTAACAGCCATCATATCCTGTCTCCGGACCCAATTGACTTGATACCCAAGAGACTGTATCCTCTCTGTGGTTTTCTCATCCGGCTTAGCATCCTCCTCTTTAAAAACAGATTTCTGTAAGATCCTTAACAGATAATGGTCTCTCCAGTAATTGCGAAAACTCGCACAAGCGTCTTCGTATTCACCATCTGAAAGATAATCAGTCCTGTGAATGTAACGGTCAACCTTCTTTTGAATATATGCATCAGGACTTGCGCCACCATTTTCAATAACTCCAATAATAGCTTTACGTAATGGATTCCTAGGCTGATAAACTCTACCATACCATTTCAGCGCTCCATGAGCTACCTCATGGAATTTTGCTACGCGGTCTTCAGCCAATTCTTCAAGGACCGCCAATTGATTATCAAAACCAAATCCGTATATCCCATACTCATTGGATTCAAGGATGTAACGCTTTTGTTCGTTGATCAATCCTAAATACTCATCCAACACATCATCTATCTCGCTGATTCCCGTCCTAAGAAACCTTTCAAATATCCTTTCTTTCGGGTCAGCTATGGATGCGTATAATTCAATGTTCTCCTCACGGTATGTCTGTATGTTTCTTGCCTTAAACCGGGCTACATACCTGCCTTTGGCCGGGGCATATTTAAAATCGATCTTTTCTCCCTTTGAAAGCCGCCATTTACCGATAAGCCCGCCGTCATCTTCTCCATCATCAACATATAAACGATCATGAGCGTTTTCTTGTAACATAAAGTATATTTGATTGCCGTCAGCCAGGGAAACCAATTGAGCAGAGTTTTCTATCGCTTCGGCCGAAAACAAATATTTTCGTCCGTCTATTTCTATCCTACACTGCCCTTTGAGGGCTACCACCTTCTCGTAAATAAGAGAGGCCTGGCTCAATACATCATCACTGCCAAGTTTATTCAGGGCATTCGCTATGGCGAGGTTTGAAAAACGGCCCGAGATCGCCTCTTCCAGATCAGTTTTTCCGCCCGAAAGAAGCCTATAATATGTTGTTTTCTCTTCGTGGTCAAACCTCGGGACAATGACCACATATGAGTATCCGTCTTTTCTAAGATGTTTTATTATATTTTGCAAATGAAATCCGCCGCAAATAAGCATGAGGGATTCCCTGTCTTTTAGCAATCTCTCTACATTCTGAATAAATACCCGGTCTCTTTCGTTTGAGAGCTCATAAAAAGCGTTAAATATATCTATACAGGATGCTATCTTTTTCACGCGCCCCGCGTCTTCATTCGTTAATCCTTTGCCGGGATACCTTTTGACAAAGTAGTATATCCCATTAAGAATATTATCTTTTCCTAATCCTTGAAATTCATGGTATTCCTTCCTCGTTAAACGTATGTCAAAGAATTTATCAACAAGATCAATGTGTCTTGAAAGTTGATACAGGCGACGCTCTTCGTCATTCCTTATGAAAGCAATCGCTATATGATCAATAAAAAAATCCAATTCATCCATCAGCCGGTTTTTATCCAGCGCCTTATAAGTCCTTAAGTATGAGGTATAACCAAGGATGTTTGCGCACTCAGTTTTGATATCCATACCTATTAGTTGTGCCTTTTCGATCAGCATTATGTAGAAACTATCCCTTTCTATCTCTCCTTTTCGCGTCTTTTCAGCAAGATTCACAAGATTATATCTTTCCCTCTCTGAAGATACTTTAATGACCTCATCTAACAGATATGCCTTTTCCCTCTCACAGGCGTTAAAGTCAATATTATTCTCCTTTTCAATTGTGTCTATTAGAAGGGCTACATTGGGGAACCGTTCATTCAAGACATGTCCCGTTCCGAAAAATTCCGCAAGATCGCCGATATATGATTTAAGTTCTATTTTACCTGAGTTATAAGCGCTTTTTTTTAATTCCAATTCATATAATTCTTTTGAGAATACAGTACTTTTGAGGACCTGTACATATGCCTTGATTCTTTTGATAACCCTACAAATATCACCTCTATATTCAAAACTGTCCTTATATATAGCCAGGTTTTTTTGTATAAGCTGCTATTTTCTATGCCTTTCAACACGACTCTATCAGGATTCATGCAGGCAAAATATTCCGCTCCGTTTATCCTTCCGGCCTTTACGAAATAATCCAAAACCTCATTACGCACTTCAATATCATCTATTCTCGTAAATGGCCTAAGATCGTAATCACCATCGCCTCCTTCCAGTGCGACTGTATCCACATTGTAATAATGATTGTAGTATTCAATTATACTTTTTATAGCTCTTTGCGCGCTGTAATTACAATGGGCGTCCTGTATAAATATAACGGTTTTTCCGCTATTCCCTTCGAATCTGTTACTGATTTCACCCAGAACATAAGGTAATTTAAAAAGGCCCGGGCCACTGGCGGCGCTAATGCCGCTTGCGGGTAGCACAGCGCCACTAGGGGGATCGGCCCAGGCCAAATTTTTATTAAGTTTTAGATTAGAAGCTTCAAGAGGTAAAATGTTAGAAAATAAAAAAGTCCAAATTGTGATAACATATGTTACCAATCTATTTGGACTTTTTGTAAGCAGACGATGTCTGCAAAATAATTCGTTTCCGCAAGCTCGCATCCTGTCTATCCTTCCGCTCTACAAGACACTATTTGTCAGTATACATGTGTAATATTAGTGTTCAGTGCATGGGGTATTATAACATGTAATGAATTTTTCATTGTAATAGAAATGTAATAAAAATCTGACTTTTTTATTTCTAACGGAAGGTGATGGCGAGTGGATTCATTAACATTCCTGACCAGGTCGCTCTTCAAGCGACCTGGTCAGATAAAGCTCAAAAAAAGTAGAGCAGGTTTAAACCTGCTCTACTTTACAGTCTGACCAAAAAGCGGCCTGGTCGGTCTTCAACCGACCCGGTCGCTAACAAACTTTTACAATCCTGCTGCGTCGCCAGTTCTGCTGTACCAGATCTTTACATAAACTAATGCGGGTTTATTTTGTGGTGTAAATCTCTTGTGATGTCTCCCTCCTGATCCTGCATATGTACTCCATTTCCATAAATAGAGCCCTCTAAACCAGGATTTTCCGCAGAAGGTTTCAAACAATGCCCGATAACAGTCCGCTTGTATCCTGAGATTCGGCCTGCCTGAGTAAGCCACCTCCCATGGCCTCTTTGCCGCTGTATCCGCGCTGCAGTAACCGCATTCTGTGAATACGACAGGTTTACCTATTCTCTCGTGCCATTTCTCCATCTCATAAACCCATGTCTTCCATCCCTCCTTAAGATCATCAACTGTCGGGTCTTTCTTTTTAGAAAGCGGGAAATACGCGTCTATGCCGGCGAAATCCACGTCATCCCAAAATTCAACATGCTGATAATTATCCCAGTTGGCCGCATATGTTATATATCCGCTATATACCTTTCTGACCGAGGGAATGATCATCTCCCTCCAGTAGTCCACCTTTGTCGAGGCGTATGAAAGCTCGGTCCCTACGCAAAGGAATTCCACATCTTCCCTCTCCGCGATCCTCGCGTAATGCACAATAAATTTCTTGTAATTCGAGAACCATTTGTGCCAATCTTTCTCACTGCCAAATCCGATATCAGCCCTAAAACTGTCTTCCTGGTTAATCAAGTCTATATGGGGTTTAAGCATTACGGACATGCCATACTCATGGGCTTTTCTTATCGCGTGTCTGATACTTTTGTCTGAAGGGCTTCTCTCTTTGATCCTTCTTATTTCGTGATCATTGAAATCATTCTGGTACCATGTCGCAACTACCTGAACAGCATTTGCGCCTACATCCGATATTGTCTCTAAGGATTCATCCGATCTCTTACTAGCATAACTATCC
>Ga0272441_10007419_pt1 | contig 17844 bp, 13 predicted proteins | sample SSMProp6N_FD_193582 | JGI IMG/M metagenome (GOLD analysis project Ga0272441, IMG submission 193582) | Marine sediment archaeal communities from Little Sippewissett salt marsh, Falmouth, MA, United States - SSM-Prop-6N | ecosystem: Environmental > Aquatic > Marine > Wetlands > Sediment ... | reverse complement strand
CTTCGTAGTAACGGCCCTGCCCGGGAAGATAGACCTCCAGATCCACGGTCTTGGTCGCTTGCTGCGCCATGTCTTGCGTCGTAAGAAGCACCACTCGATAGTGCATACCCAATGCCTGCAGCACACTCTCCGCATCGGCAATGATGTTCTCCAGTTCGTCGTAGGAAGACTCCGGCGTGGTGAACTTGAACATCTCCACCTTGTTGAATTGGTGAACACGAATCAGACCCCGTTCCTCCTCGCCGTAGCTGCCCGCCTCACGCCGGAAACACGGCGTGTATGCCACGTACTGCTTCGGCAGCTCGTCTACGTCGAGAATCTCGCCCTGATGCAAGTTGACGAGCAGGCTCTCTGCCGTCGGGTTGAGATAGAGGTCATCGCGTTCACAACGATAAATGTCGTCTTCAAACTTGGGCAACTGAGACGATACGTAGAAGCTTCTTGAGTTGGCCACGAAGGGTGGCAGCACCGGCACGTATCCCCGACTCGCATGCCGGAAGAACATGAACTGGATCAGCGCCATCTCCAGCTTCGCAGCCTCGCCAACGTACATCGGAAACTTGGCACCGGCGATCATGGCCGCGCGCCGGAAGTCGAGAATGCCTTTGGCCTCGGCCAGCTCCAGATGATGCTGCACCGGAAATCCAGGATCCGGCTTCTCGCCACTCGTTCTCAGCACAACGAACTCGTCCTTGCTGCCGGTGGGCACAGATTCGTGCGGGATGTTGGGAAGCAACGCCAGCAGTCCGTCAATCTGCAGTTGGATGGCGCGCAGCTCGTCATCCAACTCGGACACGCGGTTCGACAACTCCGTCAATCCCGCCAGCAGATCGTCCGCGCTGTCGCCCTCACGCTTTCGTCGCCCGACTTCCTGAGACCCCTGATTTCGTTCTGCCTTGAGACGCTCGACTTCGGAGATAAGCTCCCTCCTGCGCTCGTCCAATGCGACGATCTCTGAGAGGTCAACCGTCAAGTCGCGCGTTCGTAACCGCGCTTCAGTGTCTGCGCGTTGCTCACGAATGAGACGAATATCAATCATCCACGTCCTCCATGTCCTTGTTGAATTCTAGAAGAGAAACCGACATCCAACAATGATACACATTACATTCCGGTTCCCATCAGGTTTTCCACTGGTCACTGACCGAGTATAATGGCCGCATTCGTGCGCCACTTAACCACAAGGACGATGATTGTACCGGAAATGAGGGACGACCCATGCGATTGCTGATGTACTCAAAAGCGCTCTACTCAACCTGGATTTACTACAGTGCGGACCGCATCCTGTTCGATGCTGGCGAAGGTGCAAGCTCGATTCTCGGGAACAAGTCATTCGCAATTCGGCGGATCTTCCTCTCCCACGGCCACGCCGATCACATCAGCGGCTTGATCGGGCTGGTCAATATCCGTAATACCGCCATGGGAGACAAGGAAAAACAGCTGTCCGTCTACTACCCCAAAAACAACTTCCTCATCACGGAGATGATGAAGTTCATCGCACGCACCAACCGACGATTGGACTATGAATTGGAGTGGATCCCCGTCGACCCCGGCGACCGCATCGAGCTGCTCGATTGCCAGATGCCGCGCTACGTCGAAGCCTTCCCCACCACACACGTCCACAACGAGGTGTCTCTCGGATACAACGTCGTGGAGGTGCGTCATCGCCTCAAGCCGGCGTTGGCAAAGCTCTCTCAGGACGACATCATCGCGAAGGTGAAATCAGAAGGCAGGGCAGCGGTCTCTGAGGACTATCATCAGAAGCTGTTCTCCTACGGAGGCGATTCCGTCGGCATCAAGCCAGCCTATGTGGCAGACACCGAGGTGCTGTGCCACGACACAACGTTCCTCGACGAAGCAGACCGCAAGGAGTACAAACACGCCACGTTGACCGAGGCGATTGCCTGTGCCCGTGACGCTCGTGTTAAAAAGCAGCTGTACTGCGTACATATCTCCAGCCGTTACAAGACTCAGGTCAAGAAGATCGAAGCTGCCAGTGGGCACTACGAAGGCCTTGACTTCAAAGTAACGTTGGTCCCTCCCGGTCGCATCTTCGTCGTCGATTGATGGATCGCTTCTTCTCATTGAAACCACGAACAGCGATTCGGTACCATGCCTTCACGTCGTGGAGGTTGTGATTCGAAACGATGCACACGCGCTGAAAGGTCACGAGGAGGAACGATGATCGAACGTCAATTTACCCGGATTCAGACTGAGCTGCCCGGCCCCAAATCAGCTGAGGTATTTGCCACCAAAGCCAAGTATGTGGCCGCTCCGCTGGAGACCTATGCTCCGTTTATCGTCAAGCAGGCGCAAGGGTCCGTCATCGAAGATCTTGATGGCAATCGTTTCCTAGATTTCTCCGGTGGCTGGGGATGCCTGGCTGTCGGTCAGCGCAACGACCGTGTGGTTAACGCGCTCAAGGAGCAAATCGAAGGCTATCTGCACACCGATTTCACCGCCGTCCCTTATGCCCCGCTCGTCGATCTCGCTCAGCTTCTGTGCGAGCATACGGCCATCGATGGCCCCAAGAAAGCCGCCTTCTTCAACAGCGGAGCCGAGGCCGTAGAGAACGCTGTCAAGATTGCACGCGCCTACAACAAGCGCAAAGCCGTACTGGTATTCGACAATGCATTCCACGGCCGCACGCTTCTTGCCATGACCATGACGCACAAGGCCAAGCCGTACAAGTATGGTTTCGGGCCGTTTGCCCCTGACGTCTACCGACTTCCCTATCCCTATGAGTACCGAAACTCAATCACAGCCGAGGACATTGAGCGTTCTCTGCTAACCCTCGTCGATCCGTCGGAGGTTGCAGTAATGGTCGTGGAACCCGTCATAGGCGAAGGCGGCTTCCTCGTTCCTCCCGCTTGGTTTCTCCCCGCTATGCGCAAGCTGGCCGACAAATACGGATTCGTGCTGGCGCTTGACGAAGTGCAATCGGGAGTCGGGCGCACGGGCAAGTTCTTCGCGTTTGAACATTTCGATGTCCAACCTGATTTAATCTGCGTGGCCAAGTCTCTAGCTTCAGGACTTCCACTATCCGGAGTCGTCGGCAAAGCTGAGATCATGGATGCGCCGATTGCCAGCGCAATCGGCGGGACCTACGCTGGCAATCCGCTCGCGTGCCGCGCAGCCATCGAGGTCATCCACACCATCGATGAGGAGAACCTCCTCGCTCGGGCGACTCACGTCGGGGATCGTGTCAAGAGCCACTTCCGACGACTGGCCGAGAAGTACGATATCATCGGCGACGTCCGCGGCCTGGGTGCCATGGTGGCCATGGAGTTGGTAGCAAACCGACAGACGAAAGAGCCCGCCAAGGAACTGACCGGGAAGATCGCAACCGCCGCACTGAGAAACGGCGCTATCTTCCCGACCGCCGGTCTGCAAGGCAACGTACTGCGCGTGCTCGTGTCGCTTGTCATTCCTGACGAGCAGATCGACGAAGGCATGGCAATCCTCGAAGCAGCCTTCGAGAGCGTACTGGGATCCTAGCGATGCACTGCGCGTTGGCGTCCTGTTCGCCCGCCAACGCGCAAAAGCGCCGGAATTCGCGCAAACTGCCGCCCCTTGGGCCGAATAGCCATGTTTCTTCCAGCCTGCGCGAAACCCGCATAAGTAGGGCATTTTCGCGTTCATGATCCAGCAAACCCGTAGGTATTCTGCGATACAGACTTGGCAAGGGTACTCTGCATTGCTATACTGAGCGCCAGATTCTCATAACCCAAGGGGGTAGACGTGAACAAGGCAGAACTCGTCGAGAAACTCGCGAAGAAAACGGGCCTTACCAAGAAGGACGCACGAGCAGCACTGGACGGTGTGGTGGAAGTAGTAACAGCTGCGTTGAAGAAGAACGAACCTGTGATCATCACCGGGTTTGGTAAGTTCGAAACGCGCAAGCGAAAAGCAACAACTCGCATGAATCCGCAAACCGGTCAGCGAATCAAGACACCCGCTAAGACCGTTCCTGCGTTCAAGGCGGGAAAGAACCTCAAAGACACCGTCGCTAAGAAGTAAGACTTCATGCGTCAGACTGCTCAATGAGCAGTAGAGAGATTCGAAAGGGGAAGCACATGCTTCCCCTTTTTTGTTGGAGTGAGTCAGGTTAACCGACAGAAAATGCGCTGCAGATCAGAGCCTATTGATGCGCTTCACCAGATTTCATGATGGCAATCTTGGCAACCAGTGGACCGATCAGCTCATGAATCACTGTGGCACCAATAATGACGTTGAGCAAGATGTGACTGATAGATGCAAGCGCCTCTTGCTGTTGAACAAGAAGCGCCAGACCAATGACAATACCCCCCTGAGGAATGAGTCCCCAACCGGCATATTTCTGGACATTGCGAGCCGCCTTCCCCAATCGTGCCCCCACATTCGCACCCACAAGCTTGCCGATGGATCGAAAGAGAACAAACACAAGCACGACGGGCCAATACTGAATAAGTACGGCCAAATCCAGAAGCATGCCGCTGATGGTGAAGAACACAATGAATACAATCGGTTCAATCGATTCTTCGAGCAAATGGAAGATGTGATGTCGCTCGTTTTGTCTTGACGTGTTGACGATGGTCATTCCCATGACCATCGTGGCAAGCAACTGATCAAGATCCAGCAAGGAGGACACGCCATAGCAGACCCCCAGAAGCCCTACAAGAAGGGCGATCTGCAAACCATCGCTCTCGCCTTTCAGCCATTTCGGCGCAAACCGGAAGGTCAATCCAGCAGCAGCACCCAGCCCCACTGCGCCACCGATAGATATCAGAGGCTCAAGGATGGTTCCAATCCCCTCCAAATGGTGGGTAACCAATACGGTGGCAACGACCACAGCAAGGCTATAATTCAAAATGCCAAGAGCATCATCCAAGGCAGCTGATGCCATAATACTGAACGTCACCATACCCTTAGCCTTGTACTGCCTGACAACGCCTAGCGTGGCCGACGGATCCGTGGGAGATGCGAGGGCTCCAAGGAGGATGGACAGCGGCGCAATCGTCGTCATGAAGCCGCCCTCATTCGGCAGCAAGAAGGGTAGCGTTGCAAGGCATCCAACCATCACAAGCAGGGCTGACAGCTGAGCTTCACCAAATGCAATAAAGAGGATCTTCTTGCCAAGATCCCTAATCGAAGCAAGTGCGAGCGTTCCGCCAATGGCGAACGTGAGAATGGCCAACGACAAATCCGTTGCCGTCCCCATGGAGACCACAAAACCGGGTGATACGAACCCAGTAATTTTCGGATTGAGCAACAGCCCAGCGATGATGTAGCCGCTGACGCGGGGAAGACCGATCTTCCGAACAATCTCTCCTAGAACATAGCCCAGTAGGATTGCCAAACCAACTGCGAGCACTCCATTCACGTACTCCACCTTCTACGTCTCATGGAAATCAGGACGTCCAGAGAATTGGTGGAGGATACGTCCACGTCCTCAGTTTGGCAAATCGCCCCATGCGCATCCCCTGTCTGCAATCAGGGACAATCCTAGACACGGAGAGGTCCACAACCGCCACCCAGACCAGTTATGCATCGACGCATGAGGGTAAGACGTGCGATCGCTTCTCATGATGGAAACCGCGTCTGGGGAGCATGATCTCCACGGACAAGACTCACAGGAGAAGAACAACTTGAGTTCACCGCGGCTTCATCGCAATGAGACGGATCGCCAGCGTATGCGGAGGATTGGCTGAGCACTTCAACATCCATTCATTGCTCGTCCGAATCTTGCTCTTCGTGTTCGCCTTCTATGCGACTGTAGGCGCCTGGCTTTATCTACTCTTTTGGCTATCGTTCCTGAGAAGCAGCAACTCAGGCAAGAAGCTCTCGTCGCAGGAATTGGCACGGAGTTGTTGAGGAGTGTGTGCCAGAGTGAACGACAGTCCTTCATGGATTCAGTCTTCGACGAATTTGGAGCACGGGATGACAACTCACGCCCCAGTCCGTCGTAGGGATCCAGGTTCACCCAGCTTCTTACGTCCCTGGCCATTGCGTGTCCATTTCACCAGCCTCTATACTCGCTCTTATGGACCTCCTTGCCGATCTCAATCCCGCCCAGCGCGAAGCCGTCACAAATGGAGACGGCCCTCTGTTGATCGTGGCCGGTGTGGGAACGGGAAAAACCACGGCGATCACGCGGCGAATAGCCTGGCTCATCGCCGAGAAAATTGCACGCCCAGCAGAAATCCTCGCCCTCACGTTTACGGAGAAAGCGGCAGCGGAGATGGAGGAACGCGTCGACGTCCTCGTTCCCTACGGCTATGTCGAGGCACAGATCGGGACGTTCCACGCCTTCTGCGACCGCGTACTGCGCGAGAATGCCGTTCTGCTCGGATTGTCTCCAGACTTTCGCATCTTGACCGAGGCCGAGCAGGCCATCTTCCTCAAGGAGCGGCTGTTCGATCTACCACTGGAACGCTTCCGCCCCCTGGGCAATCCGATGCGCCATTTGCGTGCGCTGCTTTCGCTGTTCTCCCGTGCCAAAGACGAAGATGTAACCCCTGCAGAATACGCCGCGTTTGCGAAGGACCTTGCCGACGACCTCATCGGAAGAGAGTCAGACGACGACTACGCGGTTCTCGTTGAAGAGGCCGCTCAGCAGAGAGAGCTGGCAATGACCTACGCCGCCTATCAGGACCTGTTAGCTGAGGCTGGATTCGTCGATTTCGGCGATCAGATCGCCATGACCCTGCGCCTGTTGCGCGAGCATCCGACCGTGCTGGAGCGGTATCGTCAGCGCTTCCGCTACATCCTGGTAGACGAATTCCAGGATACCAACTACGCACAGTTTGAATTGCTCAAGCTGCTGGCAGGACACCGCAACCTGACCGTTTGCGGCGATGACGACCAATCGATCTACAAGTTCCGCGGCGCAGCCATCAGCAACATCCTTGGATTCCAGGAAGTGTTTCCCAAAGCCAAGATGATCTTGCTTGACGAGAACTACCGATCTACGCAACCCATTCTCGATTCGGCCTACCGGCTGATACAGAACAACAATCCCGATCGTCTGGAAGTCCGTTGCGAAATCTCGAAGAAGCTTCACTCGAATTGCGAAGGCGGACAGGCACCACACCACCACCACTTTGAGTCGCTGGAAGAGGAATGCGATTTCGTGGCGGATACGATTGCCGCTCGTCATGCCGAAGAAGCTCGCCCGTTCTCCGACTTCGCTGTTCTCGTGCGCAGCAATGGGCAAGCCGATGCATTCTTGCGCGCTCTAAATCTAGCGCACATTCCCTGGCGTTTCTCGGGCAGCCGCGGATTGTATGATCAAGAGGAGATTCAGTCGGCCATTGCCTTGCTGCGAGTCTTGGCCAATCCGCGCGACACATTGTCGCTACATTACCTGGCCAGCTCAGCTCCCTACGAAGTGCCAGCCGAGGCGCTGGCACTGGCAACAACTCATGCACAGCGACAGAATAAGTCGCTTCTGCAGGTCTTCCGCATTCTCGCCAGCAATGCCGGCTTCTTGGATATCACGCCGGACGCACTGGATCGAATCGGCCAGCTACTGAAACACCTTGATGTATTGCTCCCGCTGTCGACCAAGGAGAGAACCATCGAGTTGCTGTTCCAGTTCTTGTCTACGCTGACTGGCACAATTGAACGCTTGTCCAATTCCTCGGAAGCAGCCGATGTTCAACGTATCCAGAACATCGCGCGGCTGTTCTCCATCGTAGAGCGGTTCGCACGTGTATCCCGATATGATCGCGTAGCGTGGTTCATCGACTATCTCGATGACCTCATTGAGGCCGGCGACAACCCCCCGGTGGGAGATGCGCAGTGGGAAACCGATGCAGTGAGCGTGCTCACGATCCACCAAGCCAAGGGGCTCGAGTTCCCCGTCGTCTTCTTGGTAGGACTCGTCGCTGGACGGTTCCCATCCAACAACCGTTCCGATCCCATTCCCCTGCCCGCGGGCTTGGTAAAGGATCTTGTCACCAGCTCTGACTTCCATCGCCAAGAGGAGCGCCGACTGTTCTATGTCGGAATGACGAGAGCGAAAGAAGATGTCCTCTTCACCAGCGGCCGGGATTATGGCGGCAAGCGAGCTCGCAAGCCGTCACTGTTTGTATCGGAGGCGCTTGATCTCGACGCGTCCCAAGCAATTCCCCAGCGCCGGTCTCCGCTGCTTCGCCTCTCAAGGTTCGGCAACTCAGATGACCAGGCGACGGCCAAACAACACGAACTGGCGCTCTTCCCTAAGGGAGACGAGATTCTAACACTCAGCCACCGCAAGATTGACGACTATCTCACCTGCCCGAAGCGCTACAAGTATAGCCTTCTTCGTATTCCCACCCGTCCCCATCACGCATTGATGTATGGCAACGCCATTCATCAGGCCATCCGGCTGTTTCATCTCAATCGGATCGCGGGAAACGACACCCCCATCAGCGAGTTACACGACGTGTTCCGCAACGCCTGGAGAACCGAAGGCTTCCTCACACGAGAGCATGAGGAGCTACGCCTGCAGCAAGGTCTAAAGGCGTTAACGGCGTTTCACGCGGCTGAGATCGCCTCGCTGTCAGTCCCCTTCTATGTCGAGAAACGCTTCTCCGTCACGTTGGATGATGTTCGGCTGGTGGGCATTTTCGATCGCATCGATGTCGTAGACAAAGAAGGCACGATCATTGATTACAAGACCTCAGATATCCAAACGCAGAAGCAGGCCGTCACGCGCGCCAAGAGCAGCCGCCAGCTTGCCTTGTACTCGCTTGCCTATCAGCAGTTGTTCGATGATCTGCCAGTTGCCTTGGAGCTTCGCTTCCTTACTCCTGAGGTGATTGTCGGACACACGGTGCCGACAGAGAAGATGCTCGACAAAGTCCGCCAAGACATTGAAACGGTCGCCAAGGGAATACGTCTAGGAGAATTCCCGGCAGAACCCGAATATCGGGCCTGTCAATACTGCCCGTATGCCAGTATCTGTCCCAATCGAACGGGCTGACGAGAGGACGCTTCCTGTCTATTCGGTCATGGGAAGCGAATCGATGGGTACGATGTGATCGGCCCACAAGGATTCGATGTCATAGAACTGGCGCGCATCCTTCTGAAACAGATGAACGATGATGTCGCCGTAGTCCATCACAACCCAGCGCCGCTCGTTCAATCCTTCGCGGTGCCGCGAGGTCGCAGGGAAGCTCTTCATGAAGCTCGATGCAATCGCCTTCATGTGTACGGAGTTGTCCGCCTCTCCGATGACAAAGTAGCTCGTGGGAATCGACACCTCGGACAGGTCGATCACGACGATGTTCTCGCCCTTCTTGTCCTCAATGATCTCAATCGCTTTGCGAACCAATGCTGTTTCTTCGCTCACTCAATCTCCAATCCTGCCCCAGCAATGAACACGATGTCCGTGCCCGCGGGGATATAGTCTCTCAATGCCTCGTAATGAGCCGAGAACGTCTCGGGGAAGACAATCTGCGCGTCACTTGGAAGCGCGTCACGCAACACCCATGCCTTTGACTCATCGTTAAGCACAATCACGTAGCTGGTCTCGTAGTCAAACGCGTCCGCGTTGCCAATGCCCGTCACTTGAAATCCACGCGCTTGAAGATAGTCGGCCGTACTGCGAGCCATCGAACGTACGCCGTTGCCGTTGAACACGGCCACTTTGACGTCTCCGGCCGTAAGAAGGTCAAGTCCCCGCAATAATGCAGCCACAAGACGCTCGGTTTCCACAACGTTCGGCTGAGTGTATGGCACTCCGTCAACTTCCACAATCTCGCCAACAAGCTGATCTGCCAGCAAGTTTCCCTGAGGAATCTCGCGCAAGATGGCTGCAAAGGAGATAAGTTCCGATAGTGACAGGTTGGTGTCTAGGGTGGGGGCCAATTCACGGATCGATGATTTGACGGACCGCCACTCGGGAGTCGCGAGGCCATCTTCCAGCAACGCTCGCAAGAACGCATGCTGGCGTTCGATGAGGCCGATATCTCCGGGCTCGGAAGGAGACGTGGCAAACGCGAGCGCTCCCGGTCCATTGAATAGCTGTTTTCCAGGGCGTATCTCTACTCGAATAGCCGGATCAGCGGTCGAATCGACGTAGATGGCGGACGAGTCAATGGCAATCCCCACGCCTCCTAGCGTCTCAATCTCCGCTTCAATCGTTGCGTAGCTACAAGACACGTAGAACGGGATCTCCATCCCAATGAGACCACCAATCGCCTCGGCAGTCACTGCGCCCCCCGCGCTCAGACACAGATCCCCAGCACGTGCGAAACCGGCGTCAGCATCTCGCACCCGCAGATTGGTTGGGAAAGAGAACAGCACGGCGTCCGCTTCTGAGAGACTGACCAACATGATGAGTCCCACATCTTGAGCAGAGTCATGCCCCACTAGCAGCACATTGACGCGGTCCCCGTGCTCGAAAAATCGGCTTGTGTTACGCTGTGTGAGTATGAACCAGACGACAACTGCCGCCGCTAGCGCCAATGCAATGCCAGCATAGATGAAAACCTGTTTGCGAACCGTGTTTCCCCTCATGATCCCCCCTACGTCCGACGCTATCACACGAATCAAAGAATGTCAACAAACCGCTGCTCACGGGAGCAGATTAAGCTCCGTAGTTGACGGTCTTCAGTGCGCGAGTATCCTTTGCTCAACATGGATCACGTATCGAAATCAAGAGTCCCGGACCCATTGGCAAAGCTGGCTGAACAAGCAATCGACACGTTTGTAACCTCAGGCCGCACACTGGCTGCGCCAACACCGATACCACAGGCAATGAGCAAGCAGGCCGGTGTGTTCGTATCCATCAAGAAGGGCGGAACACTGCGCGGATGCATTGGCACCTTCTTTCCAAGCCAACCGACAATTGCACACGAAATTATCGCCAATGCCATCAAGTCGGCGTCTGCCGATCCCAGGTTCTCTCCGATTGGCGAGATAGAACTCGCCAGCTTGACGGTTTCGGTCGATGTGCTGTCCGAACCGGAGCTATGCGACGAAACGCAATTGAACCCGGTCCGCTATGGCGTCCTCGTGGAAAGCGGATGGCGGCGCGGTCTCCTGCTACCGGATCTTGAAGGTGTGAACACGGTCGCCGATCAGCTGTCCATCGCTAGGGACAAGGCAGGCATCGGCAGGGACGAAGCGGTCACGTTGTCCCGATTCACGGTCGAACGGCATGGTTGATGTGTCGCCCATTCGGGTTTCCATCCAAACCTTCGGCTGCCGAGTCAATCAATATGATTCGGAGATGATGCGCGATCTGCTCGCGCCAACCTGCCACATCACGGATGAAGACCCCGACGTTGTCCTACTCAATGCCTGTACAGTCACCGCTCTTGCCGAACGGAAAGCCAGACAAGCCGCTCGGCGAATGCGCCGTCAATACCCGAATGCGCGCGTCGTCGTAATCGGCTGTCTGGCCGACGCCGTGGATCAAGGCACAACGCAGTTTCCCGATGCCGATTTGCTGGCAGGCAACAGCTGGAAGTCTCAAGTTGATCAAGTCGTACAGCGGGCCATGTCGGGGATGTGCGGCACAATCCGTGCGGCACCGCTTCCCAAGCTCTCAGCAGAGCGAACGCACGGACCTCAGGACCGGATTCGAGCCTTTCTCAAGATCCAAGACGGCTGCGAGCGTGCCTGCACGTATTGCCGAGCCACCCAGGTTCGAGGCCTTCCACGCAGCAAGCCACTCGAGGACGCAGTTTCTGAGGCGCAAGACCTGCTCGCAGCTGGCTTCCCAGAGATTGTTCTGACTGGAATTGACCTGGCCCAGTACTCGTTCGCTGGCAGGTGTTTGGCCGATGTTGTCGACGCCATCGCCCCGCTCGACGGACTCCAACGCCTTCGCCTGGCATCTATCAATCCGTCCGGCATCACCCCAGGATTGATCGAGGCTTGCGCCGGTCACAAGGTGGTGAGCCCCCATTTTCACATCTCACTGCAAAGCGGAGACGACCGCATTCTCGCTGACATGAGACGCGGCTACGATTCACAACAATACCTCGATGCCATCCAACGAATTCGATCCCGCATTCCTCATGCAACATTCGGCACAGACATCATCGTCGGCTTCCCCGGCGAAGACGAAGCCGCCTTTTCCAACACTTGGCATCTCGTCCAAGCCATTGGCTACACAAACCTCCACGTATTCAGGTACTCCACACGTCCTGGAACGGCAGCTGCCACATTTCCCAGCCAGATCCCATCCGAAGTGAAGCAACGCAGGGCGGGATGGCTGGTCGCACATTGGCACGAGAGCCTAGGATCGGTGCTTGACAACCGCATCGGTTCGACACAAGATGTCCTCGTCGAAGAGCACCGAAACGACGGCTGGCGCGGATACACGCATGACTACCTCTACGTAAGATTCTCCTCGGATCAACAGCTTCCGATTGGCTCGATACGCCCCGTTCACATCACGACTCGAACGGACGCAACACTGCAAGGGGTGACTGATCATCGAATTGACGCATGTTGAGATGACACTGCGAGACGATACCGAAGCGGCCGCGTTGTTTGGGCAATTCAACAGGAACCTCAAGGAGATCGAGAGCGCGTTCTCGGCCCAAATCATCGCCCGAGGCGAGACCGTCAGCATCGAGGGTGACCCCACCGAGGTAGAGCTCGTTCGCTCGTTGTTCGAGAAGCTCATGGATCTGGTACAGGGGAAACACTATCCCTCAGCCAACGATGTCCGATACCTGATCTCTCAGATGAAGGCCGGCGTCGGCGTCGACGGCGTTTTGTCGGATGTCGTTCGCGTAACCCATTGGGGAGAAGAGATCCGCGCCAAGACAGTTGGCCAACACAAATATGTTCAAGCAGTACGCGAGAACGACATCAGCTTCTCCATCGGTCCTGCTGGCACCGGTAAGACGTACTTGGCGGTGGCCATGGCGATCGACTATCTCAAGAAGGAAAAGGTCAAACGCATCATTCTGACACGCCCTGCGGTCGAAGCCGGTGAAGAACTCGGTTTCCTCCCAGGAGATATTCAGGCCAAGGTAAGTCCTTATTTGCGACCGCTTTATGACGCCATCTACGACATGATCCCCGTGCCTGAGTTCGAGAAACTCGTCGAACAGGGGCGTATCGAGATGGCTCCGTTGGCGTTCATGCGAGGCCGAACCCTCAACAATTGCTTCGTCATTCTCGATGAGGCGCAGAATACGACCTCAATGCAGATGAAGATGTTTCTCACCCGGCTTGGCTTTCACTCCAAGGCGATCATCACCGGAGATATCACACAAGTGGATCTAGAGGATCACGAATCCGGACTGATTGCAGTGCAGAGCATCCTGACCGACGTCAAGGGGATCTCATTCATCCACCTCGATAAGGGTGACGTCGTTCGCCATGCCCTGGTAGCACGCATCATCGAGGCCTACGAAAAGGATCAGATCCGCCAGAGCCAGGAGCCGTAGGTCCCAAATCGAAGTGAGCGTGTGCCCTTTTCCCTCTTGTCGGATTGTGCTACGCTACGTGTGAGCACAACCGCGGTATTTGCATTACGGGAGAACCATGCGACGACGCGCGATCACGCTGATAGCTTGCTGCCTGGTCCTGGTAGCAATTCCTACGTTAGCTCCGGACGATACGGATCTAGCAATCGTCATCAATGAGATCTGCTGGGCCGGCTCCCCCGGGAATCACACGGCTGAATGGATCGAGCTGTTCAACACGACCGATCTTCCCATCGATCTTGCCGGCTGGAAGTTGATCTCTTCGGACGGAGCCCCACACATTTTGCTGCAGGGAGTAATTCAACCTCATTCGAACGACGAACCAACATCAGGTTATTTCCTGCTTGAGCGCGACTCAGACGAAAGCGTTCCCGGAATCGTCGCCGACATCGTCTATCGCGGCGCGTTGACCAACTCGGGAGAGACGCTCACCTTAATCAACCCAAGTGGCCAAGTCGTTGATACCGCCAACGCCGTTGTCGGCAATGGATCCAGTCTGGCTTGGCCAGCGGGCAGCGATGATCGAATCGCGCCCTCGGTTGCGTCCATGGAGCGACTTGAATTCGGGCGCGCTGATGAACCCAGCAATTGGGCGACGTTCACTGTCAACGATGCCGAGCAAACCAGGTCGCAGGTGTGCGGAACACCCAAAGCAGAGAACTCTGTCTACAACGTCTTGCCCATCGCTCACATGACGATCACTCCCCCCATCCCTCAGCCCGGGCTTCTCGCAGAGTTTGATGCCAACGATTCAAGTGACTCCAACGACGCCATTGCGTCCTATCAGTGGGATTTCGGCGACGGTACAGTAGCCACTGGTGCTATCGTATCCTATGCCTATGCCGAACCCGGCGAGTACACACTCACACTAACCATCACTGACTCCAAAGGGGGGCAGGCCCAGCTCACACGCAGCCTATGCGTGAAGCACACCACCGCGCCAATTGCCGATTTCAGCCTGCTACTGGAGCCAGATAGGGAAGTGCTTCGAGCAGGGGATGCGCTCACGTTCCAGGATGAGTCAAGTGACGCCGATTCGGACATCGTCTCCTGGAGATGGTGCTTCGGAGACAGTGCCAAAGCTGCCACTCAGACTGCCTCGCACTTCTACGAAGCCCCTGGCGAATACATCGTCACGTTACGCGTAACAGACACACAGGGTGAACTGGGGGTTCAGACGCAATCCTTGCCCATCGCCAGTCGCCTGCCCATCGCTACATTCACGTTCTCGCCCGAGTATCCTAATCAGTCACAAACCGTCCAGTTTGATGCCAGCTGTTCGTTTGACCCGGATGGCGAGATCATCTTCTATCAATGGGACTTCGACGGTGATGGTGTTGTCGACACGGAAACATCCGACCCAATCACTTGCTACGAATACTCATCTGGCGGGCGATTCACGCCGTCGCTCTGTGTCGTTGACAGCTACTCCGATGCTGCGGTTTACGAGCAAGTCGTTGATGTCAACGCCTCTCCCATTGCGCAATTCCAGGTTTCCAGCTTCCAGCCGTTCGAGCTTGAGCCTGTCAACTTGACGAACCTCTCACACGATAGTGACGGAGCTGTTGTTGAATGGGCATGGGACTTTGGAGACGGGACCGTCTCCAACGAGACTTCACCCAGTCACACGTACCAGCAAGACGGCCTGATGAACATCACGCTTACGGTGACCGACGACCGCGGGGCAATTGGCACCGCCATCGCCAGCATCGACGTCGGCAATCTGCCTCCGGTTGCATGTTTAACCGTTGTCGAATCAACGCTTCCTACTGGCAGCACGTTCTCGTTCGACGCATCGGGTTCCTTCGATCCCAGCCCGCAAGACGAGTTGGCGCAATTCGAGTGGAGCCTGGGCGAGGCAGACTGCTTCGAACGCGAAACATCGACTCCAATCCTAACTCATGCATTCACGGATGACGGCCAAGTGGCCGTCCGGGTTCGCGTAACGGACGGCGACGGAGCCACCGCCGTGTCGGAGCCTCTGCTCATCACGGTAACCAACCGCGCACCCACGGTATTCCAAGTGACATGGACACCGGCTGAACCTTTGGATGACGAAACTGTCACATTCATGGTCAACGCAGCCGACCCTGATGGAGAGATCACCGGCTGGACCTGGAGTCTAGACTCAGGCGCCACGGACAACTCCCAAGAGTTCATCCACACCTTCGAGGATGACGGTGCGTATTCGCTGTCGGTTCAGGTGCAGGACAATGATGGAGCAAGCTCGGAGCTGCACACCGTCGTTGTACCCATTCGTAACGCTGCCCCAGTGGCACATTTCACCGCCGTGCAAGGCTCGGCCTGCGGTGTGAGTAGCGTACAATTCGATGCCTCTGCATCTTACGATCCGAGTCCAACAGGGCGCATTGTTCACGTAGCGTGGGCCTTTGGTGACGGAACGAGCTGTCCCGGCACGTCAGGTGGGTGCACGGACACAGAGCGCTGGGCGCCAGAGCACTGTTATTTCGAAGCCGGAACGTATATCGTTACGTTGTTTGTCATCGATGAGCAAGGGGCGATGTCCAGCACTCAGAAAACTATCCTCATCGGCAGATAGAAAGGATTGGCATGTTACGTATTCGCGAGGCGACTCGGGAAGACAATGCTGCTTTGCTGCAGCTCGAAGCGCAAAGCCCTCAGGGCACCGGCATCTCGATCATCATCGACCGAGATGACTATTTCTACCGGTCACGGCTCCACGAGCACAGCAAGATCCTCATTGCAGAAGAAGACGACAAGCTCGTTGGGATCATGGCCTATGCCATCAAGGACATCTTTATCGAAGGGGAGCGCGAGCGAGCCGCCTATTTTTACGATCTGCGGGGCGAGGCGTCGTACCGGCGCAGCATGAAGAGGGGATTGCTTCGTCTGTGGCACACGGCTCTCCAAGGCATGGAGGAATCCGGGGCATCCTTCATCTACGGCCACGTCAAGGCGGACAATAGCGACTCGATGAATATCGCCACCAAGATGAAGGCTCACCCGCTAGCATCGTTTGACATTCTGTCTCTACCCGCGTTGCGCGGGAAGCCCCCGGAACTGGACAATCATCTTGATACGCTCGATGCTGAAGTCGAACGTATCGGTTCTCTCGTCGGTACTCGCGATCTCAGGCCGTGCGACTTCCCAGCCTCGTACTTGCGAGGCGCCGAGCTGGGTTATTTGCGCGGAATCTTCCGCATCGAGAACGGAAATTCCATGGCTCAAATCAGTGCCTGGGATCTATCGAGTATCTATCGTGGGCGCGTATTGAGGATGCCAATGTCGCTGCGAACCTTGGGCTGTGTCCTGAACCCTCTCTCGGGCGTTCTTCCTGTTCCTCGCGTCCCGCGGGTGGGAGAGCAAATGACGTACCTGCAGCTGTTTGACCCCATCTCCCACGGAGACCAGGGCAAGAAGCTATTGAAAGAGCTCATTCAGCAACTGCGCCGAGTGGCGTATTCCGAAGGCATCGATATTCTCACTCTGTTTGTCTATAGCGATGACCCGCTGACGAAGATACCTAGGTTCTTCCCGGAGAAGGTGCTGCACTACAACACGATGGTGAAGCCTTTGCGCGAAGCGAAGCTTCCGAAACGTCCATTCTATTTGGATATTCGAGACATCTAGTACCGGACGAATACGAAGGCCCCTATACTCCCAGGCGGTAGCCGAATCCACGGACAGTGATCACCAGATTCGGTTCTTGCGGATCAATCTCCAGTTTCTTGCGCAGCAAGTAGATGTACTTCTGAACATCCTGAGCATCCGCATAGGTCTTATGAAGTACGTCCGGCTTGGTAGGCCACAGCTCGTTAAGGATCTCAGCGGTCGTAAACACACGCCCGGGAGACGATGCCAGCAACTTGAGCAGCTGGTACTCCTTAGGGGATAGAGAGATTGTCCTGCCGGCGATGCTCACTTGTTTGCGTAAATCGTCAATGGTTAGTTCCAACCCCGAGATAGCAGGCTGAGCCCTACGCAAAACAGCTTCTACTCTCGCCAACACCTCCTCTAGATGGAACGGTTTCGAGATAAAATCGTCCGCTCCGGCTCGAAGACCGCGAACGCGATCGTCGGCACGACTTAAGGCGGAGACAAGGATCACGGGTACGGAGCCTCTCTTCCTGATGAACTGCAGCAGCTCCCAGCCCGCGCTGTTAGACTCGGGAAGAATGATGTCTAGGAGGATGAGATCAGGCATCCAGGTGCTCAACAACGCTTGAGCCTCTTTCATTGTGCAAGCAGACCTCACTCGATAGCCGCTGCCCTTCAGCGCATCCTCAAGCAGCTCGACAATCTTCGCATCATCTTCACAGACTAAGATGCTTGCTGTACGCATTCCCCAATCCCTCCGCTTTTACCTATTACGAATCTGCGTTCTCGGCGGAGCCATCGGATTGCTTCGCCTTCTCTCTTCGCAAATACGTTGGAACATCGAGATTCT
>Ga0272441_10007418_pt1 | contig 17845 bp, 5 predicted proteins | sample SSMProp6N_FD_193582 | JGI IMG/M metagenome (GOLD analysis project Ga0272441, IMG submission 193582) | Marine sediment archaeal communities from Little Sippewissett salt marsh, Falmouth, MA, United States - SSM-Prop-6N | ecosystem: Environmental > Aquatic > Marine > Wetlands > Sediment ... | reverse complement strand
GTCCCCACCGGCACGCCGTCGTCTACGTTGCCGTAGCGGCCGACGCGGAGGATGACGTTGCCGTTCGCGTCGAGGACGGCCACGCTGTATCGGTCCATTTCGGGGGCGAAGGATCGGCCGAAGTAGTCGAGGGCGAACCGGCAGTTCCAGCAGGCGCATCCGTTGCCGCGGTTCTTGCCGCCCCAGCCGACGCCGGCGAAGAGCCAGTCGGCGCCCTTCACCCACGCCTTGCCGGGATGGTGGTCGAGGTCGGGAGTCCGGCCGCCGATGTCCTGGGGCCGGGCGGGAATGGGCACGTTCTTGCCGACCGTGATGACTTTGCCGGCGCCGGGCCGGAACTTCATGAGCGTTCCCGCCAAGTCGTTGAAGTACGGCTTGCCGTCGAGGACGCGCGGCGCGGCCGACAGGACGTAGAGGTCGTCGTTGCGGTCGATGGCCACGCCGTTGAGGATGCCGAGGCCGGGGACGGCGTCCTCGTAGAGTTTCTTGCCGCGATCGTCCCAGACGTGGACGAACTCGCAGCCGTAGGCGGCGGTGGTGAGTCGGCCGGGATAGAGCGTGGGGTTGTACGCCTGGACCCCGCCGAAGGGCTTCTGCGCGCCGCGGACGAACTGTTTGCGCTCCGGTTTGTACCAGTAGAGGCAGCCGACCACCAGCCGGCCGCGCGGCGAGACGTGCATCCCGCCCTGGTGCCAGCCGGAGTTGACCGGCAGGAGGATTGCCGAGGAGACGTACGCCTCGCGTCGGCCGCTGTTCGAGTTGTAGGTCACCTTCTCGCGGGGGGTGCCGTAGTCGAAGGGCACCTCGCGCCAGGTGCCGGGGTCGTAGCGCGCCACGACGGTGGGCGTGCGCAGGTAGGCGCGGCCGTCCATGTCGAAGCACATGTCCTCGATGTCGAAGGGCAGCGGCGCGGTCTTCATTCGGCCGGTGTTCGGGTCGATGGCGACGGCGTCGCGGAAGCACTTGCCGTCGCCGACGTAGAGGATTTCGTGCTTCGGGTCGAAGAAGAGGCGTTCGCGGTGGTCCTCCGTGGCGCGGGCGCGGACCACGGCGCGCTTGGCCTCTTTTTCGAAGTCGCGGACGATACGCAGTTCGCCGTCCTTCTCGCGCAGCATCCCGGCGCCGGTGGGCGTCCAGTCCCATCGTCCGATGCGCTTCGGCGCCGTGAGCGGGCCGGCCCAGATCGTGAGCGGCTTCGCCCAGAAATCGACCTCCGCGTAGCATTCCTCGCCGGTCTTGGTGCCGTGCATGGGCAGGCGGTACGTCCTGACCGGCGTGGGGTCGTCCACCGATTTGAGGACGTGGAGGAGGAAGGGCCGTTTCGGCGCCGTGCGCGGGTTCTCGAACCGCCCCAAGACGCGCCAGGAGAAGACATAGAGGGCGCCGGTCTTCGGGTGGATGGCCAGTTGCGCCGGCGCCTTGACCGGGATGGAGCGGATCAGTTTGGCGTCGGGAGAGAAGACCTGGATGCGGTTGTTGCCGTAATCGGCGACGTACACGCGGCCCTTGCCGTCGCAGGCGACGTCGGCGGGCATGTTGAAGTGGGCGTCGTCGCTTCCCGGCCCCGGCCCGCCGGCGAAGAGCGTCGGCTCCTTGTCGCCTGCGAAGTCCATCCGGTAGACGCCATGCTGCCAGTAACTGTGGACATAGGAATCGAGGGCATAGGTCTCGGTGTAACGGGTGAGGTATAGGACCTTGGCGTTGGGGCCCAGGGCGAGGCGGTGCGGCGGCAGGTTGGTGAGGGCGGAATAGCCGCCGCGGAGCATGGCCGCGTAGGAGGCGGTGGCCTTGTAGAAGCCCTTGTGCTTGCGGAGATCGACGCGCGGGCCGTAGAGGGGCAGGCCGCCGCTGGCGCCGTCGGTGGCCAGCCGATTGAGGCGCAGCGACGCGAGGGCGATATGCCCGTTGGCGATGGCCATCCCGTCGCTGGCGCGACCGTACTGGCCGAAGTGGCGTGGCCGGCTGCCCACCGCCTTGTACCGCCCGTCCACGTAACAGATGCCGGCGCTGTTCGTGCCCGCCGTGAGAAGCGTGGACTGGAGGAAGTTCGGTTTGATCGGCAGCGTCTGGCCGTCCTGCGGGAACGTGTGCCGGTACAGGCCCTTGACCTGGTCGATCTTGTTCGCCGGGAACGGGTAGATGGTGCGAAGGTAGGTGCCGTCGTGGTCGAAGAGGCGGAGCGAGTCGATGGCGTTGCCGCCGTCCAGGACGTAGACGCCCTCCGGCGCGGCCTGGAAGATAAGGGGTTCGCCGCTGCTCCAGGTAACCCGGCGGTACGGCGACCACGCCAGGTTGCGCTCGAACCGCGGCCGAAGCCCCAGCGACACCCGCACCGTCAGGCGGTCCTTGTCGTCGATGTAGGCGCCCTTGTCGTCCTTGCCGTCCCAAACGACGACCTGCCGCTTCGCGTTCTTCCGGAACGGCTCAGGCACGTTCGGCCCGAGGACGCCGGATGCCAGGTGGCGGACGATCTTCCCCTTGTCGTCCTCGATGGCCACCGTGCAGTCGGTCATGGCCTTCGTCTCGAAGGTGACGGTGACGTGGTCGCCTTCGCGGGTGACGGCGGGCTTCTGCACGAACTCGGCGCCCTCGGCGGCCGCGCTCAGGATGATGGCGGCGACGAGGGCGAAAGCCCGGCGACCGCGGTCGGTGAGTGTGAGGAGGGGGGAAGAGGGGCGTTTCAGACTCCCACGGACGGCAGTCCGTGGGCTTTGGGCCCCGTTCGAGTGGATGAAAGCCCACCGACTGTCGTTCGACCCCGAGCCCGGTGTCGAGGGGCGGTCGGTGGGAGTCCGGTGCGGGGAAGAGGGGTGTGCGTTATGTTCCGTCATCGGCGATATCCTTCAGGTGCACGCGCTCGGTGGCATGATAGTCGAGTTTGACGCTCACGATTCGGTTGTTGCCGTAGTCGGCGATGAAGATCCGTCGGTCGGTGTGGGTGCCGACGAAACAGGCGTGGACGAGGGCGACCTCGTCTCCGCCGATAGATCGGCGGGATCCCGGCCGGCTCACGTGGCCGGCGCCCTTGCGGAAGCGCTTCGGCTGAACGAGGGGCACGCCGTCCTGCTCGTTGCCGTACTTGCCGATGTGGGTGATGAGGTTGCCGGCGGAATCGATGACGGCCACGCGGTACTGGTGCGGCTCGGGCGCGATGGACCGGGCGAAATAGTCGAGTTTGAACCGGGCAAACCAGCAGGCGCACCCGCCGCCGTGTCCGCGCATGTTGAACCCGGCGAACCCGACACCGCCGTAGAACCACTCGGCGTTCTCGACCCAGGTTGTACCGCCCCTGCCGACCAGGTCCGGCTTGCGTTTCGGCCGCATCTCCGGCGGCAGCGGCACCTGACCGCGCGTCGAGAGCACGCGGCCGCCCTGGGGCCGCACTTTCATGAGCGTCTCGGACATCCAGTTGAAGTAACACGTACCGTCGATGGCGCGGCTCGGCGTGTGCATGAGGTAGATGTTGTCGTCGCGGTCGATGAACACGCCGTCCACCTGGCCGGACCCGGGCACGGCGTCCTCGTACTTGATCTTGCCGGTCTTGTCCCACACGTGGATGCAGGGCGAGGTGGAACTGACGATCCGGCCCGGGAACAGCACCGGCTTGTAGGCGTAACTCTGCTTGATGTCCTTCTTTCCGGCCAGGTGCCCGGAACTGATGCCCACGTACCGATAGGCGCAACTGGCGATCACGTCGCCCGTGGGCGAGACGCTGAACCCGCCCTGGTGGTAGCAGACGGGCGAGGTGCTGGGCATCTTGAGCCCCGCCTTGACGTACGTGGTGGTGCCGTAGATGCCGCCGTCGTTGCCCTGGCGCTCGCGCTCGATGCCGTAGTCCCAGGGGATCTCGCGCATGGTGGTGAAATCGTAGCGGACGACCATGTCGGTGTTGCGGAGGTAGAGGTGGCCGTCGAGGTCGAAGGCGCCCTCCATGGCGTTGAAGGGCAGGGGCATGATGCGGATGCGGCCGGTGTCGGGATCGATCACGAGCCAGACCTTCGAGGCCTTGCCGGTGGGCCCGCTGTCGGGCTCGGCCACGTAGAGCAGGCCGGTCAGCGGGTTGACGTAGAGGCGCTGGAGATTGTGCCTGGGCGGGGCGGCGCGGACCACCTCGCGGACGGTCTCGTTGCCGAAGGCGCTGACGGTCTTCCACTTCCCGTCCTGCTTGCGGAGGAGCCGGACGCCGGCCTCCCATCGCCTGAGATTCTGGTCGGCCTTGGCGTAGCCGCCGCTGAAGTGGAACTCCGCGCCCCGGGCCTGGTGGGTGCGGCCCACCACCCAGACGGTCGGCTCGTCGGCCCACGGGTCGATGGTCACGTGGTAGACGTGGCCGATCGCCTCGAAGCCCATGTTCTCGCCCGGGCCGAAGGGGAAGGATTCGTGCGACAGTTGCCTCGCGTCCGGCAGGGCGCTGAAGCGCGTGACCGTGTGTTTGAGTGTGTTGTTCGCGTGCCGATACTGCCGGTAGAGATCGTCCGGCACCCCGATCACCTGGTACGAGAAGACCCAGATCTCGCCGGTCTTCGGATCGACGCACACCTTCGACGGCATCTTGGCGGCGATGCTCTTGAGGTACGTGCCGGCGGCGTCGTAAACCTGGACGCGGTTGTTGAGGAAGTCGCTCACGTACACGCGGCCCTTCGCGTCGGTGGCCACGGAGGTGGCCATGCGGAAGTGCGCGTTGTCGGTGCCGTGCTTGTGGGCGTCGCCCACGAAGACGGTCTTCTTCGCGCCTTTGTCGTAGTCGATCTTGTAGACCACGTGGAGGCTGCCGGGCACCTTGCGCCAGGAGCCGGTCCGCCAGTGGTAGCCGGTGAGGTAGAGGGTCTTGCCGTCGGGGCTGAACGCGATGCTGGCGGGCCCGACGTCCACGTCCATGCCGCCGGCCACGCTCTTGATGACGAGGCCCGTGTCGGGCCCGTTGATGTCGAACCCGGCCGAGGAGCCGTCGGTGCCGATCCGGCAGAGTTTCATGTAGGCCGTGGCCAACCGGCTGCCGTGGACGGCCATGGCCGTGGCGCCCGCGGCGTGGCGCGAGACGCTGTGGTTGCCCGAGTTGGCGTTCGCCCCGGCCGTCAGCAGCGTGTGCTGGTACAGCCCGCCCTTGCGCGGCAGGCGGTAGCCCTGGGGGAAGTCGTACCAGTTGAGGCCCTTCACCTCCTTCAGTTTCTCCCGCGGGAAGGGGTAGACCGTGCGGACGTACTTTCCCTCGTGGTCGTAGAGGCGGATGAACTCGACGCCTTTGCCGTCGGCGACGTAGACGCCCTCCGGGGCCGCCGCCAGGACGGGCATGCCGCCGTAGCGCTTGTACGGGCTCCACAGGAGCGGCCGTTCGTACCGGGGCCTGAGCCCCAGCGACACGCGGATCGTGAGTCTGTCCTTCTCGTCGATGTACACGCCCTGATCGTTCTTGCCGTCCCAGACGACGCGCTGGCGCCGGGCGTTGCTCTGCAACGGTTTCGGGGCGTTGGGCCCGAGGACGCCGCTGACCAGGTGACGCACGATCCGGCCGTCCTCGTTCTCGACGGCCACGGTCACGTCGCAGAAAGATTTCGCCTCGAAGGCGATCGTGACGCGGTCGCCGTCGCGCGTGACGACCGGCTTCTGCGCGAACGCGAAGACCTGCTCGCGCTTGACGCGGAACTCGTCGAGATCGGAGGCCGCGCAACACGCAGCCGCGATCACGAGGGCGAAAGCCCACCGACTGCTGTCGGTGGGAGTCCGTGATGTCTCTAATGAACATGCCACGTCATCGTTCTCCGTTCTGCGATCCCGCCGACGACGGTCGGCGGGCGTGTCCTCATCCGACCGGTGATCCGGCGCCTACTCTCCGTCCCTCACATCCTTTAACAAGACACGCTCCGTAACGTGGTACCCGAGTTTGACGCTCAGGATGCGCGCGTTGCCCGCGTCGGCGATGAAGAGGCGGCGATCGGTCTGCGTCGCGACGTACGCCGCGTCGAACAGCGCCACCTCGTCCCCCCCGATGGAGCGGGTGGTGGGGGGCCCGCCGGCCGCGATCAGGGGGGCGCCGTCCTCAATGTTTCCGTATCGGCCGATACGCGTTATCAGGTTTCCATTCGTGTCGAGGGCCGCGACGGAGTAGCGGTCGTATTCGGGAGCGAAGGACCGGGCGAAGTAGTCGAGGGCCATGCGAGAGTGCCAGCACTTGCAGTCCATCCCCCACTGGGTTCGTCCGACGCCGGGATAGAACCACTCCTGCCCCCCGACCCAGAAGCCTTCGAGGTCCTGCGGGCGGTCGGGCCGCTTGCCGAGAGGAATGGTCGGGTTGAGGCGGTCCGTGCGGTTGGCGGCGAGGATCTTCCCGGCGCCGGGCTTCATCTTGACGAGGGTGCCGACCTGGTCGAAGCGGTGCCCGGCGACCTGGTAGTAGGGCTGGCCGTTCCACATCATCGAGGCGGAGATGTTGACGTAGACGTTGCCGCGGGCATCGAGGCCGCAGCCGGCGACGTGGTCGGTCAGGCCCGGAATGACGTCCAGATGCTTGGCGCGACCGTAGACGTCAAAGACATGGAGTTCCATTCCCGAATTGAGACGGCCGGGATAGAGGACGGTCCGGTAGGTAGACTCGGCCTTGGGAATGACGCCAGCCCTCCCCTTGAGGGTGACGGAGTGCCTGGAATTGAGGTTGTAGCAGGAGACGAGAAGGTCGCCGGCGGCGTTGATGTGCATGCCGCCACGGTGAGGGGCGGGCATGGGAAGGGCGCCAACGAGACCCTCGCGGTCTTGGCCGTAGTCGAAGGGGACTTCCTTCCAGGTTTCCGGGTTGAATCGGCCGACGACCCCGGGGTTTCCAAAACGGTAGTGGACGAGACCGTCCGGGGAGATGGCCATCTCCCCGCCCTTGATGGGGGATTCGATCTCCTGGGACTTGCCCGTCGCGGGGTCGATGCGGATGAGTTTGCGGCCAAACGGGGGGAGGCCACCCTCGGCGAGGTAGAGATGGTCCCGCTTGGGGTCGACGTGCAGGTACTGGTTGTTGACTTGAGCAGGCTTGAGGCGGATGCCGGCCCGCGTCGCGTCCTCGAGGAGGTCGCGGGCCTTGGCGAGGGTCTTGTCCGGCCGCACTTCGTAGCGGCGCGGGTATCCGTCCCTCACCGTGACCATCCAGACGGACGGTGGGTCCGTCCAGGAATCGAGGGCCACTTGGTACTGGAAGCCGATCTCGGTGTTCCAGCGGTTTCCGGCCAGGTAGCCTTCGAGCGGCAGGAAGAAGGTGGCGCGGAGGTCGAGGTTCGGGAAGGCGCTGTACGTGCGTAGCCGCGGCTCGACCTTCTTGCCTTCGGCGATCCGCATGTCCGAGGCGAGGAAGTAGGAGAAGACGTACACCTCCCCCGTCTTGTGGTGGATGAAGACCTTGGCAGGGCCCTCGACGGCGACGGTCTTCAGGTGCTTGCCCTCGGTGTCGAAGATCTGGAGACGGTCGTTGAAGAAGTCGGCGACGTAGATTCGACCGTCCTTGTCCGTGGCCACGGAGGCGGGGTGGTTGAAGTGGGCGTTGTCGTTGCCGGGCTTGGCCTCGTCGCCGAGGAAGGGGGCGGGCGGGTCGTTCTTGGCGTACTCCATCCGGTACACGGTGTGGGCCCACCGGGGATCGGCGACGGGGGCCGAGGGCCGGCAGACCATCGACATCCGGGAGGCCGCATAGAGGTATCGACCGTCGGGGCTGAACGCAAGTGAGCGGGGCTGCGAGGGGAACTCCAAGAACCAGCCCCGACTCACGGGTGTTTCGAGGCCCATGAGCGGTCCCCAGAGGTCGAGGCCGCCGCTCGTGCCGTCGGTGGCGAGGCGGTTGAGGCGGAGCCCCGCCAGGGCGATCCGGCCGTCATGCACGGCCATGGCCGTCGATTCGCTTGAGATGCGGATGCTCGACTCATTGCGGCCGCTTTCGCGACCTGTGAGGAGCGTGGCGAGGAAGTAGCCGCGCTTGGCGGGGACTCTTGCCCCGTCGGGATACGACCGCCAGGGCAACCCTTTCACTTGTTCTATCTTCTGCGCCGGAAAGGGATAGACGGTCCGGACGTAGTCGCCCGTGTGGGTGTAGAGGCGGATGGTCTCATCGCCGTTGAAATCGTGGACGTAGAGGCCGTCCTTGTCGACGGCGAGCAGGATGCCGGCGCCGGAATAGAAGCCGAAGCCTTGCTGGGGACCGTACCGCTTGTAGGGGCTGTAGAAGAGGGACCGCTCGAACCGCGGCTTGAGCCCCAGGGCAACGCGGATCGTGAGGCTGTCCTTGTCGTCGATGTACTCGCCCTTGTCGTTCTTGCCGTCCCAGACGATCCTCTGGCGAAGTGAGCCCTTCCGGAAGGGCTCGGGGGCCCTTGGACCAAGGACGCCGGAGGCCAGGTGGCGGACGATCCGGCCCCGGGCGTCCTCGACCGCCACGGTCGCGTCGCACCAGCCCTTCGAGGCGAAGGTGATCTCCACCCGGTCCCGTGCGGAGCGCGTGACGACGGGCTTCTCGGCGAACTCGTACACCGCCTCGCGCTTCACCGTGAGCGGGTCCGCGTAGGTCTCCTTGAAGCGGGACGCGAAGTCATCGGCGAGAGAGACGTTGGCCACAGAGGCACAAAGACACGGAGTGGCAAGTAGACTGTAAACGAGAGACCGGTGGCAGGTGATGGAAGAGGGGAGACAGAACAGGCGCGGCACGTTGACATTTCGCACGGCACGATCCTTCTGGCGTTCCCACCGACCGTCCGCCTGCGGCAGACGGGGCCCCTTTTCATGCGACCTACGACCTGTCCGTTACTTCCTTGAGCGGGATGCGCTCGTTGGCGTGGTAATCGAGTCTGACGCTCAGGATGCGCGCATTGCCGGCGTCGGAGATGAAGAGACGGCGATCGGTCTGTGTGGCGATGTACGCTGCGTCGAACAGCGCCACCTCATCGCCTCCGACGGCGCGGGTGGTGGGCGGCCCGCCACGGGCAAGGAGCGGCTTGCCGTCCTCGATGTTGCCGTATCGGCCGACGCGCGTGATGAGGTTGCCCCCGCTGTCGAGGACGGCGATCGCGTAGCGGTCGTACTCGGGCGCGAAGGACCGGGCGAAGTAGTCCAGGGCCATGCGGGAGTTCCAGCACTGGCAGTCCATTCCCCACTGGGTGCGGCCGACGCCGGGGTAGAACCACTCAGCGCCCTCCACCCAGAACCCGTTCAGGTCCTGGGGCCGGTCGGGCTTCTTCCGCAATGGAATGATCGATCGGCCGGCGGAGAAGATCTTCGCCTTGCCGGGCCTCACCTTGACGAGCGTGCCCGTCTGATCGAACCGGTGCCCGGTGACCTTGTAGTAGGGCTTGCCGTGCCACATCATCGAGGCGGAGATGTTGGCGTACAGGTTGCCGCGCACATCGAGGCCGCAGCCGGAAACGATGTCCGTGAGCCCCGGAATGAGGTCCAGGTGCTTGGCGCGGCCGTACGCGTCGAACACGTTGAGTTCGAACCCGGAGGCGAGCCGGCCGGGATAGAGGGGCGTGCGATACTTGAAGTCGGCCTTCGGGATCTGGGAGCCCTCCTCCTTGCGGGTGGGCGGGCTGGCGGAATTCGGGTTGTAGCACGAGACGAGGAGGTCGCCGGCCGCGTTGATATCCATGCCCCCGTGGAACCCCCGCGCCGGCGAGGGCGCGGAGAGGATGCGGAGCGCGCCCACGTAGCCGTATCGCTCCTCGCCGTAGTCGAAGGGCACTTCCTGCCAGGTGTCGGGGTTGAACCGGACGACGACCTCGGGGTTCCCGAACCGGAAGCAGACGAACCCGTTCGGCGAGATGGCCATGTCCTCGGCCTTGACGGGGGCCTCGATCTCCCTGGACCGGCCGGTGGCGGGGTCGAAGCGGATGAGTTTGTGGACGCCGCCCTCGGCGAGGTAGAGGTGGCCGCGCATGTGGTCGGCCCACAGGCGCTGATTGCTGACCGGCGCGGGGGTCAGCCGGATGCGCGCCTTCTTCGCATCGTCGAGGAGGTCGCGGACCTTGACGAGGGCGTTCTCGCGGATTTCGTATCGGCACGGGTAGCCGTTCTTGACCGTCACCATCCAGAGGGACGGCGGATCGGTCCAGGAATCGAGGGCCGCCTGGTACTGGAACCCGACCTCCGTGCTCCAGGCGTTGGCGGTGCTGTAGCGCGCCAGCGGGAGGACGCACGTGTTTCGCAGGGCGACCTCCGGAAAGGCGCTGAACACGCGCAGGCGCGGATCCACTTTCTTGTCGTTGGCGATGCGCATGTCGGAGGCCAGGAAATACGAGAGGACGTAGACCGCTCCCGTCTTGTGGTGGATGAAGACCTTGGCCGGCCCCTGGACGGGGATGGTCTTCAGGTGCTTCCCGCCGGCCTCGAAGACCTGGATGCGGTCGTTGAAGAAGTCGGCGACGTAGAGCCGGCCCGCCTGATCGACCGCGACGGAGGCGGGATGGCTGAAGTGGGCGTTGTCTTTGCCCGGCTTGTCCACCTCGCCGATGAAGGGCGTCGGCGGCTCGTCGGCGGCGTAGTCCATGCGGAACAGGGCGTGCGACCACTGGGGATCGCTCACGGGCGCCCAGCCGCGGGGCTGCATCCACATCCGGGCGGCCAGGTACAAGTACTTCCCGTCGGGGCTGAAGGCCAGCGAGCGAGGCTGTTCGGGGAAGGGCCCGCGTTCGCGGCCGACCTGGGGGCCCCAGAGGTCGAGGCCGCCCGACGTCCCGTCGGAGGCCAGGCGATTCAGGCGCAGCCCGGTCAGCGCGATCCGGGCGCCGTGAACCGTCATGGCCGTGGACTGGCTCGAGATGCGGATGCTCGATTCGACGTTGCCGCTCTCACGGCCCGTCAGGAGCGTGGCCAGGAAGTACGCCCGCTTGGCGGGTACCTTCGCCCCGTCGGGGTACGTCCGCCAGGGCATCCCCTTCACCAGATGAATCTTGTCGGCCGGGAAGGGGTAGATCGTGCGGACGTAGTCGCCCGTGTGGGTATAGAGGCGGATGATCTCGTCGCCGTTGTAGTCGTGGATGTAGAGGCCGGCCGTGTCGGTCGCGAGGAGGATCCCGGCGCCCGCGTTGGGCGCGAAGCCGGCCTGGGGCCCGTAGCGCTTGTAGGGGCTGTAGAAGAGGGTCCGCTCGAACTGCGGCTTGAGCCCCAGGGAGACGCGGATCGTGAGGCTGTCCTTGTTGTCGATGTACTCGCCCTTGTCATTCTTGCCGTCCCAGACCAGGGCCTGGGCGAGAGAGCCCTTGCTGAACGGCTCGGGGGCCTTCGGTCCCAGGACGCCGGAGGCGAGGTGGCGGACGATGCGCCCCGTCTCGTCCTCGACGGCCACCGTGACGTCGCACCAGCCCTTCGAGGCGAACGTGATCTCGACGCGATCGCCGCGGCGGGTCACCGTCGGTTTCTCGGCGAATTCGTACACCGCCTCCCGTTTCACCGTCAGCGGGCCGGCATAGGTTTCCTTGAAGCGGCCGCGGAAGTCGTCTGCGAGCCCCTGATTGGTCACCGCGACACAGAGGCACAGGGAGACAAGGCGGAGGAAGACAGCAGGCCGAGGACAGAACCCGGACACGCGGATGGCTATCGGCGGTCTCACTTCTCTTCCCTCGCATCCTTCAGGACGACGCGCTCGGAGGCGTGGTAGTCCAGTTTGACGCTGATAATTCGGTAGTTGCCGATGTCGGCCACGAAGAGCCGCCGGTCCGTGTCCGTTGCCAGGAACTGCGCCTGCATCAGCGACACCTCATCCCCGCCGATCAGGCGCGCCGCGGGGGACGACTTCTTCGCCACGAGCGGCTTGCCGTCATCCGCGTTTCCGTAGCGGCCGATCCGCAGGATCACGTTTCCGTTCGTATCCAGGACCGTTATCCGGTACCGGTGCAGTTCCGACACGAACGAGCGGGCGAAGTAGTCGAAGCCGAACCGGCTGTTCGCGAAACAGTGACACTCGTCTCCGCTGATGCCGACCCCGCCGTACATCCACTGCGCCGACTCGATCCACACGGGTTTGCCGCCGTCCCAGAAGAAGTCCGGCGGCCGGCTCGGCCGGGCCTCCGGCGCCAGGTCAACGATCGCCGCGTCCCTCGCCAGGACGCGGCTCCGCGGCTTCAGTTTCATCAACGTGCAGGCCCGTCGGTGAACGTTCGGCGGGAACTTGCCGTCCAGCGGCGGCATTCCCGCCTGCTGGATGTAGAGGTTGTCATCCTTGTCCATCGCGATGCCCTGGAAGTAGGCCATCCCGGGAAGCGCGTCCTCGTAGAGGATTCTGCCGAACCTGTCGAAGACGTGGACCAGAGCACCCCACGGCCGTCCGGGATACGTCCGGGGCGAGTACCGTCTCACGCCTTCCTTCGCGAATTGCAGGCGCCTTCGATCTTTTCGGTCGGCCGCGGGGCTCCGATGGTTCCCCGTGATCGCCACGTGCCCCCTGGGCGAGACGCACATTCCGAAGAACTGGCCCGACGAGTTGCCCTCGAGAGGGCCCGTCACAGCGGCGTGAACGTCACGGGCCACTCTCCCCGCCAGGTAACCGACCTCCTTTTCCTCCCGGCCGTAATCGAACGGCAGTTCCTGCCAGGTCTTCGCGTTATACCGGACGATCTTCGTGAACGACCGAAGATACGCGTTCCCGTCCATGTCGAAGGCCATGTCCTCGCAGGCAAAGGGGATCGGGATGATCCTCGCCTTGCCCGTTTCCGGATCGATCTGGATCAACTCCTGAAACGACTTGACGTGGACCGGATCGGGGAACTGCTCGCCGACGTACAGCGTCCGGTTCCGGTGGTCGAAGTACAGCCGCTGCCGGCTGTGGTACGGCGGCCGCGGCTGGGGGTCTTCCTTCTTCACGTCCTCGGAGAAATCGCGGACGACTTCCAAGTGATCTTTCTTCATTGCCAGGAGCCGGATGGAGCCATACCAGGAGTAGTCGAACGGCGCTTCGCTGAGCCAGACCAGCGGTTCCTGCCCCCAGAAGTCCATGGCGGCGCGAATCTGCAGGCCCCGGGGACACGGCCCTCGATTGTACGGCTCCGCGTCGGCGCGCATGCTCCTGAGCGGGAGCGGGTACGAACCGATCACCTTGGGCGTGATCTCCTTCCCGCCGCCGGCCCGGTCGAGCGACTCGTACCGCGTGAGCGTCGCGGGAATCGGCGTCCAATCCTTGTGCGCCTTCTGCAGTTGGTAGATTTCCTTCATCATGCGTTCATTGGCTACCACCCACGAGAAGACGTACAGTTCGCCGGTGTCCGGGTGGATGGCCAGTTCGACGGGTTTGGTAGCGCGCACGGTCTTCAGGAGTTCCCGGGCCGCGGAGAAGACCTGAATGCGGTCGTTCATATAGTCGCAGACGTACACCCGGCCGGCGGCGTCGCAGGCCACAGACATCGGAAACGAAAGGTGAGCGTTGTCCGAGCCGTACTTGCGCTGGATCATGTTCCCGGCGAAGACCTGCGGCGGCTCCCGGCCTTTCGTCCGCACGCGGGTGACGCCGTGGAACCCGTCCTGGGTCTCGAACACGTGAAAGGCGTAGCCGGTCAGGTAGAGCCACTCGCCCGTGGGGTCGAAGGCGGCGCTGCGCGGCCCGAACTGGAACGTCCCGATGGCCACGTTGTTTCGGATCTTGGCCGGGTAACTCACGACCGGGCCTTCCAGTTCCACGCGGCCGGCGGCGGCATCCGTCGCCAGGTAGTTGACGCGCGCGGCCGCCAGCGCCAGACGGCCGCCCCGAACCGCCATGGCCGAGTTCTGGAGGCCGACTTTCTTTTGCCGGTCCGGCCACGAACCGCCGAAGGCCTCGGCCTCCGTCGTCAGCATCGTGTACTGCGAGTAGTGCCACCGCAGCGGACACGGCCCCGCAACGTCCGGTGCCGCCAACATCTTGAGCCCCGGGACGTCCTTCACCCGCGCCGCGGGCCACGGATACACCGTCCGCACGTAGTTCCCCTCGTGATCGAACAGCCGCACGTGCTCCCCGCTCCATTCGCCGTCGCAGACGTAGACCCCCTCCGGGGCCGGGGTCACGAGAGGCGGTTCCCAGCCCAGGACCATGACGGCCGTCGGTCCCCGCTTCTTCGAAGACCACATCAGATTCCGTTCGTACCGGGCCTTCAGCCCCAGCGACACGCGCACGGCGTGCTTGTCCCGGTCATCGACGTACTCACCCTTGTCGTTCTTACGGTCCCAAACGATGGCCTGCTTCCTCGCGTTCTTCCGGAACGGCGCCGGCGTGTTCGGTCCGAGGACGCCCGCGGCGAGGTGGCGCACGATTCTGCCCGTGTCGTCCTCGACGGCCACCGTCACGTCGCAGAGGCCCTTCGTCTCGAACGCGATCGTGACGCGGTCGCCGTCCCTGGTAACGACCGGCCTCTGCACGAACTCGAACACCGCCTCCCGCTTGACCCGGATCTCATCCAAGTCCGTGGCGGCATGAACGGCCAGCGCAAGCAATAGAGCGTAGGGACTCACGGCTCACCCTCCGGCACATTCTTGAGCGCTACCCGTTCAGTGGCATGGTAGCCGAGCTTGACGCTGACGACGCGGTAATTCCCGCGGTCGGAGACGAAGAGGCGGCGGTCGGAGTGGACGCCGAGCCACTTGGGGCTCACGAAGGCCGCCTCGTCGCCGCCGATGGCGCGCGGGCTCGGCGGGCCGCCCTTCCTCACCAGCGGCATGCCGTCTTCCACGTTGCCGTATCGTCCGATCCGCAGGACCGTGTTTCCAGCCGTGTCCACGACCATGACCTCGTACCGATGGAGGGCCGGGACGAAGGACCGGCCGAAGTCGTCCAGGGCGATCTGAACGTTGGCCTCGCAGTGGCAGGCCCGGGCGGAGAGGTCGCGCGGATTGAGGCCGATGCCGCCCAGGGCCCATTCCGCCCCCTCCAGCCAGACGTTGCCGCGATACCCGGAGAAGCCGCGGGCGTCCGGCGGGCGGTCCGGCTTCGTGGCCCCGAGCGGGATCGGCGCCATCTTCCCGTCGGTCAGGATCCGGCCCTTCCCCGCCGGCATCTTGACCAGCGTGTTGATGGCCCTGTCCGGATGGGCCTTGCCGTAACCGGTCAGCATCATGTTCGACACCATGTACAGGTTGTCGTCCCTGTCGATCTTGAAGTCGCTCATCTCGCCGAGGCCCGGCACGGCGTCCTCGAACTTGAGCCTGCCGTACTTGTCCCACACGTGGATGAAGGCGTAGGTGCTGCGGCCCGGAAAAACGCGTGGTGTCCATTCCTTTACCCCCGGCACCACGATCTTCGTCTGCGGTTTCCTCACGCCGGGGTTGGCGATGCTCATATTGGACACGGACGTGGAGTAGAAGGAGACCGCCAGTTCGCCCTTCACATTTACGCCCATGCCGAAGATCTTGCCGGACGCGCCGCGGCCGCCGCGGTGGAACAGCCCGGCCCTCGTTTCCGTCGGCTTCAACCCGTAGTGGGTGACGGGGTTCAGTTCCCTTCCGTAGTCGATAGGCGCTTCGCGCCACGTCTTCGAGTCGTATCGCGCCACGATGGAATCCGTCCGCAGATAGGCGCGCCCCTCGTGATCGAAGGCCATGTCCTCCGCATCGAACGGGAGGTCTACGATCGCCGTCCTGCCGGTCTCCGGGTCGATCTTTACCAGCTGGTCGAAGCACTGCACGTCGGAAACGACGGTGGGCTGGATCTGCTCGGCGATGTACGCGCACCCGTCGGCGGGATTCACGTAGACCCTCTGTCGGCCGTAGCGCGGCGGTCGGCTCTGGACCACGTCGCGCCGGGCCAGGTTCTCGAACGAGGCCGCCTCTCTAAACGTGCCGTCCTTCAGTTCCAGGATCCGAACGTTCATCCTCCTCCAGAGCGGCCCGCTGCCGTAGTTCGGAATGGCGTTCGCGAACCACATCCGAGTCGCGCCGCCGGTGAAGTCGAGGACCACGCTGTGGCTGGGCGCGTGCACCCGCTCGTCGCGCATGAGAACCATCTTCTCTTCTTGGGCCGGCGGATGGTCGGGCAAATAGGGCGAGTAGCGATACAGGATGATGTTCTTCTTCACTTCGGGCGTCTTGCCGGATTCCGGGCCGCCGTAACCGGCCTGACGGATCCACGAGGCGACCCAGATCTCGCCGGTGTCCGGCGCGAGTTGTACGAACGCGGGCGAATCGATGTCGATCCGGTGCAGGCGTTTCCCCTCGGGCGAGTAGATGAGGAGGCCCTTGAACATGTCCGCGATATAGAGCCGGCCTTCCTTGTCCACCGCCACGCTGTTCGGGCTGTTGAGGGGCGATTCGGTCCCCTCCGGCGCAATGGGGCCGATGAAGGCCTCGGGGGCCTTCGAGCAGTCCGACGGCATCCGCGTCACGCAGGGCAGGAAGTTCGTCCACCCGTGCCCGTAGTCCGACCTGCCCACGTACGCCGAGTAACCCGTGATGTAGAGCCATTTCCCGTCCGGGCTCAAGGCGACGCTGCCCGGATTGAGCCGCGGCGTGAACCGGAAGTTCTTGAGAAAGACGGCGACTTCGGGCCCTTTCAAGACGCTCGGCTTCCCCGAGCCGGGCTTGGCGAGACGGAGCGCGTAACTGCCGATCAGGTACACGTACTCCTTATCCTGCGTCATGACCATGCGCGTCGTGGTGTCCCAGAAACCGAGCGCGGGACCGCCTGTAAGGGGAGCCGGCAGGAGGCTGGTCTGCGATTCCGGCGGGTTCTTGAGCGGGAACTTCCGGCCGTCGGGCGGATACGCGAGCCAGGTCAGGCCCTGCACCCGCTCCAGGTCGGAGGCCGGAAACGGGTACAGGGTCCGCACGTACCGGCCGTCATGATCAAAGAGCATCACGCGCTGACATTGATTCCCGCGACCCTGGCCGATGCTGTAGATGTAGACGCCCTCCGGCGCGACGCAGAACGTCGGCTGCTCCCCGCTCTGGCCCGCCTTGTATGGCGACCAGTAGAGCGTCCGTTCGAACCGCGGCTTCAACCCCAGCGACACGCGCACGGCGATCTTGCCGAAGTCCTCAACATACTCACCCTTGTCGTTCTTGCCGTCCCAGACGAGTGTCTGCTTCTTCGCGTCCTTGCGGAACGGCGCCGGTGCGTTCGGCCCGAGCACCCCGGAAGCGAGGTGGCGCACGATCCTGCCCTTGTCGTCCTCGACGGCCACCGTCACGTCGCAGAGGCCCTTCGTCTCGAGCGTGATCGTGACGCGGTCCCCCTCGCGCGTGACGACCGGCTTCTGCGCGAACTCGAAGACGGCTTCACGGGGAGGGCTCGTGACCTCGAGTCCGCCTGCCCACGCGGGTCCTCCCACGATCGGGAGCATGGCAGCCAGGTACAGGGCCGTTTTGACGCGCTTCATGTCCGCCTCTCTACTACTTCGCGTCCGAGATGTCGCGCACCGCCTGAATCAACGCATCGACGAGCGCGCGTTCGGTTTCGGGCGCCCAGTTGCAGCCGTTGATCTCGTAGCCGCCGTCGGCCCGGGCCGCGGCGGTCGGCAGGTAGCCGATCTCCCCGTTGGCCTCCTGCACGACGATCAGCCTGTCTCCGAGCGTTGCGTCCCGGGCGGCCACGCCGTAGGCCGCGAAGGGCTCTCCCGGGAGACCGCCGATGACGCTCCCGCCGAGGCGCAGGACGAAGACCGGGTGACTGACGTCGGGCTCCGGCGCGGGCAGGACCTCATCAGGACGCACGCCTCTGTACCGCCAGCGGGCGTTGCGCAGGGATTCGTGCCGGTCGAACAAGCGTTTCACCTCGACCAGCGGGCCGCCGTTTCGCAAAATCTCCCGCATCCGTGTCTCGATTTCCTTGATCTGCTGGTCCAACTCCGCCCGGCTGCGACAGGGGAGGTCACTGCGGGCAAGCCGGACCACCGGCGACGCGGCGGCGACCGGCTCGCCCGGAGTCCAC
>Ga0272441_10007416_pt1 | contig 17854 bp, 20 predicted proteins | sample SSMProp6N_FD_193582 | JGI IMG/M metagenome (GOLD analysis project Ga0272441, IMG submission 193582) | Marine sediment archaeal communities from Little Sippewissett salt marsh, Falmouth, MA, United States - SSM-Prop-6N | ecosystem: Environmental > Aquatic > Marine > Wetlands > Sediment ... | reverse complement strand
GGTCGCGGTTGAATTCCGCGACAACAAATCCGAGTTTTATTGCCATGATCTCTTCAGCTCCTGTGGTCTGCTAACAGATAATTACAGATTGGTACTTATCCCATAAAAGTGATGCTTCCCGAAAGTGAGCAGACGGAAGGGCCGCATGGCTGTTCAGGTGTCGTGTTGTCAAAATGCAGGGCCGGTCGTGTGTGCCGGTGCACAGACGGTGCCGGAAAAAAAGTATTAATGCCGGGCAGGACCTGCATCCGCAAATCCCTGCCGCTGGCCGGTGCCTGCCTCTTTGACAAGGTCATCGGGCCGGAGGATCAGTTTTACCGCATTCTCCGCGTGTTCCCGGGCCCGCTGTTCGGCAAGCCAGGCAAGCTCTTTGTCGTCCTGTGCCTCGTCTTCGTGGACAAAGACCTCGATGATGTGGTGGTTGGTCATCAGCTGGCACTGGATGAGCCCCTGAGACGCCTCATGGGCACAGAGGCGGTCCTTCTCCTGCCCGCCGGGCATGCCGAGAGCCATCACGATGTCGCAGCCCCGCTCCTCGATGAGAATTTTCGCGGCAACGGGGAGGTCTTTCACACCGGGTACGGTGTAGCGTTCGATGGCGACAGACGCATGGCGCCTGAGCTCGTCCACCGCCGCAGCGCCCATATTCACGCGGGCGAAGGTGGTGTCACAGACACCGACTTTCATGCAAAGAGCACCTCGCAGGCGGCAGAGACTCCGTCGCCCTTGAGGGAGTGTCCTGCTGCGGTGAAGGCGCCCTGCACCATCGCAAGGACAGCGAGGAGTTCCGGTGCATTGGTGGCACCCATGGTACCGATGCGGAAGATCTTCCCTTTCAGGTGGTCCTGCCCGCCGGAGAATTCAATGCCAAGGTCACGGACCTTGCCACGGATGTCGTCGTCGGTGATCCCTTCGGGATAGCAGATGGCGGTGGCGGTGGTGGAGTAGGCGTGCAGGTCATCGGTCTGTGCAAAGAGCGGGAGGCCCCAGACGTCTGCTGCGGTGCGCACCGCGTGTGCCATCTTCCGGTGGCGTGCGATCCGTGCTTCCATGCCTTCTTCGAGGGCGATTGCACAGGCCTCACGCAGGGCGAGGTAGAGCGGCACCGCCGGGGTGAAGGGTGTCTGGTTCTTTGCGGCGCTCTTCTTGTATGCTGGAAGGTCGAGGTAGAACGGCGGGTTCTCGCACTGGTTGTCCCATGCCTTCTCTGAGACCGAGACGGCCGCAAGGCCCGCGGGTGCGGCGAGACACTTCTGGGAACCGGTGATCGCGACATCGACTCCCCATTTGTCCGGGTATACCTCATCGGCGCCGATGGAGGTGATACCGTCCATAATGAAGAGTGCCCCGTGCTTCTGTGCGAGGCGCCCGACTTCTTCTGCGGGGTTGCGGATGGCAGCGGAGGTCTCGTTGTGCACGAGGGTGACTGCCTCTGCACCTTCTTCAAGCTCCTTTTCCAGTGCCTCGAGGGGGAGAGGGGTGCCCCAGTCGGATGCGAGTGCCACCGGGTCGGCGTAGCGCTGGCTCACTTTGTAGAGACGGTCGCCGAACTTTCCGTTGACGAGGCATGCGACCTTTTTGCCCTGGCAGAAGTTTGAGATCGCGGCCTCCATTCCGGCGGTTCCGGAGCCGCTGATGGTCAGGAGGTCATTTTTCGTGCAGAAGATCTCCTTGAGCATCGCCGTTGTCTCTTCAACGACCACGCCGAACTCTGCACCACGGTGGTTCATTGCCTGACGTGCCATCGCAAACCGTACGCGTTCCGGCATGGGGACCGGACCCGGCATCATAAGAAGTGATTCATTTTCCATATTGATCAGTGCGTACATTTTGGCGGTACTGGCATATGGAAGTTATGCAGGATGAAGGTGGGGGCAGTTGTGGGGATGGACTCTGTACTGGTTTGCACATGGGTTAATTCTAAAATGGGTTTTCATTCCACAGAATAGAAAACACGTTCCCAGTCTATCGTTCACTCATCCGTATAAGGTGCATCCCATTTTGGGGGCTGTCGGGGCGCAGCCCCTGACTCTACATGCAATAGGACAGCCCATCGCCAGACAAACCCCCCACCCCCGCACGGCCACGCCCGGGCTCCTCCTCCCCCCTCTGGGGGGAGGCGGTCAGGGGGATGCACCCTGTCCGGAATCTCACCGGAACCAATTTGGAGACCGCAGGCGTCCTCTCGAATCAGAAAAACCGTTCCTGGGTTGTTGTTCACTCTCCTGTAAAAGGGGCATCCCCTTTTTGGGGCTGTCGGGGGCGAGAGCCCCCTGACTCTACCGATCCTCTCCACCCACAAACCAATATATGTGAGAAATAACAAACACAATGTTAGAATAATGCAACAATGTATGAGGTATATCGAACATGTTAGACAAAAAAGCAATGAAACAGATGTGGTTTGGCATTCTGTTCGGCCTGCTGTTTATCGTGGCGGCCGTTGCAGCCTGGCTTGTGTCGGGGGGTACGGCAGACACAACGGGTCTGACCATCCTGGTGGTCCTTGGAATCCTGATGATTATTCTGACCGTGGTGAAAATTCATGCAGACCGCCGGTATTTCCTCGTCATGACAGTGATCGGCGTCGTGATGGTCGGAACCGGCGCGCTCGGGATGCTCACCGGCACCATTCCTCTCGAAGGCGGCTCGCTCATCACAGGGGGACTGATTATGATATTTTGCGGGGGTATCTGGCTGGCACGCTCAAAAGAAAAGCGGATTGTTGACGAACGTTCACAGAAGATCGGCACCTACGGGACCGCCTTCTCCTGGTATGTCACCTTTATGGCAGTCGTAATCCTCTACTGGCTTGATATGCTTGACGTGCTTGCAGTGCAGGCGTCCACCATCCTCGGGAGCCTGATGTTTCTGATGATATTCTCGGCGCTCTTCTTCCAGTGGTACTACAACCGGCAGGGGGACGTCTACTGACGGAACCGTATATGGGGAGGACAGACGGATGCAGACACGCATGAAGGAGTTTCGGGCCAGAAAGGGCATGACGCAGGCGGCGCTTGCAGAGGCGGTCGGCGTTCGGCGTGAGACAATCGTCTTTCTTGAGAAGGGGAAGTACAACCCCTCCCTCCGGCTTGCATGGCAGGTGGCATGTGCCCTTGACACCACCATTGATGACCTCTTTCTCTTCGGGGAGGAGGACAAATGACCAGCCTGTCCCTTCCGTCCCTGTCCCTGTCAGATGTTGTCGTCATACACAAAGAGGATCTCGTCCTCCGTCATCTCCTGCTCTTCCTCATCATATCCGGCAGGAAATGCCATGAGCACTGCGTAGAGGATCACCCCTCCAAGCATAAAGCCAATAAAAAATGGCAGAGCAGGTGGCGCAATAAGTGCGAGAAGGATGCAAACGATAATTCCTGCTCCGGCAACGATTCCCCCTGTCGTATGGTTCATCCCCTCTCTCACCACCCTCAGTATATATTAGGCAGAGAGGTGTATCAATGAGTATCATGATGAATATTACTGATCTTTTGCTCCGGCCCGCGGCCTTCTTTCCCGGCCGCATCGAGGGGGATAAACCGGACCTGAAGATGCCTTTTGTCATCGTACTGCTCTATGGCATTGTGGGTGCACTCTCGGCTGCAACGGTCTCATCGGTGACCATGGCGATTATGCCCGCAGAGATTGCGGGAATGGAATCCATGATGACCGGCATTGCTGTCGTCTTTGAATTCATTCGTGCGCTCATCTTCTGGGTTGTCATTGCCGCGATCTTCCACGGGATATCCGCTCTCCGTGGCGGGAAGGGGGATTTCCAGCGCACCCTTGCTGTGACCGGATACGGCGCTCTGCCGATGGTGTTCGGGAGCATCATCTCCGGGATCATCATCTATGTCTCGCTCGCGGATATGACCATCCGGCCGGTAACCGACCCGATGCAGGTCAGCGCGGCAGTCACAGAACTGATGTCCACGCCCTCCATGGTGATTGCAACGGTCATATCGTTTCTCTTCGTCCTCTGGAGTGCAAATATCTGGATATTCGGGATGCAGGAAGCCCGGAGTCTCACCGGGAAAGATGCCCTCATCACCGTCGGTGTCCCGGTGATTATTTACGCTTTGATAACCTTCCTGCCATTTATCTGGTGATTGTATGAAAATACGGTATATATTCTATAGCCTGGTCCTTCTCCTGGCAGTCAGTGTCCTGCCGGCAATGGCGGCGGACAGCGCAATCACGGTTGAAGGACAACTGGGGGTCACCGATGTTGCAATCGACCCCGGCGTCTTTATGTATGGCGACAGCGGGACCATCAAGGTCACCGTGACAAACACCGGCACCACGCCTGTTGCGATATCGAGGGCAAAACTCTACTCGAGTGACCTCACCGTGGTGGGGGACGACAACTACGGGTCGGTCGGGTCCATCGGGCCGGGCAATGCCCTGCAGTTCACCTTCACCGTTACGGCAGATATCACGGACGGCATCTACTACCCGCTCTTCTATCTGGACCTCAGGGACGCCTCCAGTCTGCGGTACCGGGTGCCGGTGAAAGTGGAGGACACCGGGCTCTCTGTCTCTGTTACCGACCGTCCCGATGCATTCTCCCCGGGAAAGAAAGAGGATATCACCATCATGGTCGGCAACCCGCGGGAGAATACCATAAATGGTGTTGTCATCACACCGGTGATGAACGGCTATGAGACGACCGAGACCTCGCACTTCATCGGCACCCTTGCACCGGATGCCTCCGGTGAGGCGACCTTTGCGGTCACCCCGTATGAAGAGGTCCCGATGGAGTTCACCGTGCACTACCGCAACGGCATGAATGACCATACGGTCGCAACCACGGTCCCTGTGACCTTCGGCACCGACCGAAAACAGGCAGAGACCGTGCTCAACAATATCGTCGTGACCCCGGAAGGAGACCACTATATGGTGACTGGTGACGTCACCAATGCGGGACTTGAAGACGCAAAGTCCGTCGTCGTCACCACCGGTGCCCCTGCAGTGCCGGTCGACCCCTACCGCTCCTATGTGGTCGGCGCCCTCGAACCCGACGACTTTGCGAGCTTTGAGGTGACCTTCTCTGCCGCACCCGGCACCGAGACGGTTCAGCTGGTCACGGACTACAAGGATAAGGACGGCAACCTCTACTCCTCGGAGCTCACTCTCCCCCTGGAGTCTGCCGGGGTTCCTGATGACAGCCCGGGGACAGGAGACGACCTGCCGATCGTCTGGATTGTGCTTGGCATCATCTGTGCGGCGGTCATTGGCGGCGTGATCTACTACTCATGGAAGAAGAAGTGAGCACAGCAAACGGCGGTGCGGTCTGCACCGGCATTCCCAAAGATGCAGTCATCCGGCTGGAGGACGCAACGAAGGTCTACTCCCTTCCCTTCGGGGACGTAGTGGCACTGGACCGTATCTGCCTCGCGGTGATGCCGGGGGAGTTCATTGCGATCATGGGTCCTTCCGGGTCAGGAAAGTCCACCCTTCTCAATTTGATCGGCAGTCTCGACGTCCCGACCGAAGGGGACCTCTATATCGACGGACGGGACACCCGGACGCTCTCGGACGATGAACTCACCGAATTGCGACGGGACCGTATCGGCTTCATCTTCCAGCAGTTCAACCTTATTCCGCTTCTGACGGTCCTTGAGAACGTGGAATACCCCATGATCCTCAAGAGCCGTCAGGCGGTGAAGGGCAGTTCCCGTGCCCGTGACCTCCTGCTGCGGGTCGGGCTTACCGAACAGATGCTTGCCCATAAACCAAAGGAGCTCTCCGGCGGGCAGCAACAGCGGGTGGCAATCGCCCGGGCGCTCATCAATGACCCGGCGATTCTCCTCTGTGACGAACCGACAGGGAACCTCGACCAGGCGACGGGAAAATTGATCATGGACATGCTCTCTGAGGTGAACCGCCGGGGGAAGACGATCATCATGGTTACGCATGACGCCGACGTCGCTGCCTATGCACAGCGCACGATCACCATCGTGGACGGGAAGGTGCAATGATATTCTTTGAGATATCCAAACGAAACATCCGGCTCAACTGGCTGCGTTCGTTCCTTGCAGCGGCAGGCATCGTGATCGGTGTCATTGCCATATCGTCGATGGGCATCCTCGGGAGTTCGCTTACCCTCTCGGTGACCGATTCTCTCTCAACAGTCGGGGACTCTGTGATTGTCATCCCGGTGGTCGGACAGCCCGGCCAGAATATGGTGACGACTGAAGCACTGATAACAGAACGGCAGCTCCAGCAGATCACGCGGGTGGTCGCCCCCAATGATGCAGTCCCGATCCATGCAGGAGCAGACCGGATCGAGATCGGGCCGGATAAGACGGTGGCCGCCATCTATGGCATCAGACCGGACCAGATCCCGTTAATGGTTGATATCGCAGACGGTATCGTTCCCCGCAGCACAAGCGGTGCCCTTGCCGGTGCATTGCTTGCAGACGAGTATGACCTGAAGACCGGCAGCCGGGTCAGAGTCGGCAACGAAACGGTGCGTATCACGGGCATCCTTGAAGAACAGGGGATGGGCTTTGATATCAACCCGGACAATGCCCTCATTGTCTCTGACCGGTGGTATGCCACTACCTATGACCAGGACGACTATGACCAGGTGATCGTCAAGGTGCGTGACATCAATGACATTGATGCGGTCAAACTCGCCATCGAACGGGCGCTCAACCGCCGGGACGATGTGGTGACGGTCTATGACACCCGGATGATCCTGGAGATGATCATCGAGACCTTTAACCAGATATCGACGTTCACCACTGCAATCGGCGGAATATCTCTGTTGGTTGCAGGGGTATCCATCTTCAATGTCCAGATGATGTCCGTCACCGAACGAATAAAGGAGATCGGCATCATCCGGAGTATCGGGACAAAACGGTCTGAAGTGATGAAGATGTTCCTCTACGAGGCGTTCATACTGGGAGTTGTGGGTTCCGGTATCGGTGGCATCCTCTCCTTTGCGGGCGGGTATATCGCGGTCTCCATCATGCTGCAGGACACCACCTATCTCTTCTACCCCGAGACGCTCTTCTATATCCCCTACGGGATGGTGATCGGCCTCATCGTCACACTCCTCTCCGGTCTCTATCCGGCATGGAAAGCGGCGAACCTCAATCCGATTGAAGCGCTCCGGTTTGAATAAACCCAAAATAGTCTCTTTTATTTTTTCTGCGGTTCCGGCGGATGTTCCCGAAATACGGGGTGCAGATCCTGCAGGTCCGGGTATGCGTCCGCAAGTTCGTCCCACCAGGTATATGACCCGGTAAAGGAGACGATGCAGAGTCGGGTGTCTGCATGTATGAGGAGGCCCAGCGGCACTTTTTCTCCCATGCCGCCGCTGCAAAAGAGCGTGGTGCGGCTCCGGAATATGGGGGTGATGGTCACTCCACCCCGTGTGTATGGCGGGTCCGCCCCGATCTTCCCGTTCATCTGCTTCTCACCTCTTTCCATACCGCCGGGTGGCGAATGATTCTGACCACCGGCAAGACGAGAGCGAGGGGATGGGCAATCCGGATGGCCCCCTCCACATCTCCTTCGATCACCTGCTCGTCAAACTCTGCCCGGGCAGCAAGGGAGACCTTTCCCCCTGTCGCCATCAGCATGCCGCGGATGGCCATCAACAGGCCAAACACCTCTCCGGTCAGGGCCGCATCGCCCAGTCCGAACCGGAGAGAGGCCCTGAGGTGGTCGATTGCAACCTGACGGATGAGTCCGGGCATATGCGAGAGGACTGCATCGGCGATACCGATGATATCCGGGGATGTTTTCTTCTCTTCCGGTTCGCCCGCCGGTTCCTCTTCATCTGCGGGTGTCTCTTCTTCAGGTGGTAGTGTGCCGTTTTCCAGCGGAATACTGCGGATTCTGCGCCCGAAGAGCATGATGTCGATTCCTTCGTCCGCCTCCTCCAGGAGTCGTGTCCGGAGGGTAAGGGCCCCCCAGTCTGCACAGAAGACAACGATGAGTGTCGGCACGTCCTGCAGCAGTTCAGCGCGACCGGTAATGGTCACCGGCACCGCCCAGAGGATGATGGCAAGGGCTACAATGAGGAAACAGAGCAGCACCGCTGCGGTGAGAAGTATCCCGTATATCATACAAAAAAGGGGGTATCCCTCGTTATGCAGTATCTGTCTCTTCCGGAACTTCAGGTTGTGGTTCCTTCTTTTCTGCCGGTTCCTCTTCTTTGCGTTTCGTCATCGTCTTCAGGGTCTCGGTCACCTGCGGCAGGACGTTCTCCCCGATGGTGGCGATGGCCTCAGAGACTGCGGTGTGTTTCTTGAGCGAGATGACCTGCACGCTCTCGATGCCGGTCAGGTTCTTGTGCAGGATGATGAGTGCGACCGGAGAAACGCCGCCGCCCGCACCGGCACCGGCGCCATCGCCGCTTCCTTCACCGCTGGTCTCGCTCTTTCCGGACCCTTTGGCCATGCCGCCGCCGAACCCGAATCCGAACGATGCGATCGGAATGATCACCTTGTCGCCCGCATCAATGGGATCGCCCATGATCGTATTGGCATTGATCAGGCTGTCCAGTTCGTCTGTTGCCAGTTTAAAGAATTCTTCTCCTGACATGATATTCACCAGCCTTACATACCATCCGATACTGTTTAAGGTTACCGTAATCCATGTTTCCCGGGACTGCCTGCTGTCCTCTGCAGATGAAACACGAGGGCTTTATACTCTCCGGGAAAACCGCTGTGAAGATACACCGGAGTGGATGATCATCGCAACAGACCTCTATATTACCTTCTTCTTTGCCCTGATGGCAATGTTAAATCCCCTGAACAAGATACCGGTCTTCCTTGCGGAGACGAAACAGTTCTCCCCGAAACTGCGTCGTGGTCTCGCCGTCACACTCTCTGTTGCGGTCTTTGTGATGCTCGTGGTCTCGTTTTTTGCCGGCCGGGTCATCCTGCAGATGTTCTCCATCTCCATCCCCGCCTTCCAGATTGCAGGAGGTCTCGTCATCATCGTCTATGGTCTGCGCATGACGCTTGAGAAGACGGTCATCCCGGACATAGAGGACGAAGGGGATGACGGCACATCCTATGACCTCGACGGCGGGCAGCGTCATCTGGGAGAGATAATCGTTCCGCTGGGCATCCCGCTCATTGTCGGCCCGGGAACGATTACAACGGTCATCCTCTACTCGGATATCGTGACCGACTTCGGCGGGCTCGTCTTCTTCCACCTGCTGATGCTCGTGGGGACCGTGATCACGGGGGGTGTTCTCCTCTTCTCCGACCCGATCCGCAGACGTCTGGGAAAGAACGGTCTGGAGATTCTGACGCGGATCATGGGGCTTTTGCTTGTGGCGATTGCCATTCAGTTCATCCTGGACGGAACGGGTGCAGCGGCAGGGACGTGGGTTTCAACCGGCCTTCCCGCCCTGCTGAACACGACGGTGCCGGCATAAAAGGGGGATGTCCCCCCTCCTATTCGTTTTCAGGGTCCTGCAGGGCCGGGCAGAAGTTGCATATCGAGTGCCAGATCTCCTCTTCCTTGTCGCGGATGGCACAGTAGTATCTGCCGTTTTTACGAAAGACCACAAATCCGCCGGGGAACGGTGTCCCCTCTGGGTGACCGGGTTCGTCACAGATATACATCGCAAAGGCGCTGAGCAGGTAGTAAAAAAGCAGATAGAACGGGACCATTGCCTCGTTCTCTCCGGGGTACGGCGCACCCGGTTCATCCCGGAGGCAGGCGTCCGGGATCATGCGGCAATAGGCGACAAATGTCTCCCGGTCGGTGATGGGGTCCTGCATCCGTTTCCATGCGCCTTGCCGGTCGCGCTTCAGGAGTTCGTGGTAGCGCCCGAAGAACCATTTCTCCGCATACGGACGGAATTTATCCCGGTAGGGGTTTGGCAAAAGGTCCACCTCCTGCCGGACGCGTGCACCGATCACGGTGAGGTCATACTGGCTGTACCGCTTCACTTCGCGGGCGAGGATTTCACCCAGTTCCCCTTTTGTCTCTGCCGCCTCCATCGCCGCTGCAATCCGGCGGATCTCCGCATCTGCGTCGGCGACAGAGCGCATCAGGGGGTCTCCTCCGGGTGTTCCCTGCCGCCGGCGTGGGTGTAGTGCTCAGGCGGGATGGTGACGGTGAGGTGGCCGTCATGCCATTCCGAGACCGCCCCGTGGCCGCCGAATATGGTGCAGGGGCGGCCCGTCTCCTGTGTGAACTCCTCTGCAAGTTCCATCAGGGCACGGCGTTCGGTGCGGGCAAGGTCGGAGTCCACGTTCACCGAGGTGACGAGATAGTCGGCATAGGAGTTATACCGCCGCCGGTCCTCCGTGAGGCTTGCAAAGTTCATGAGACTGTCTGCGGTGAAGAGGTATCCTTTCTCCGGGCAGTAGAGGACCAGTTCGCCTACCTGGTGACCGCCGGGTGTCTCCAGCACCTCAAAGGCGAGGTCACCGATGGTAAGACGGCAAACGATCGGGAAGATGGAGCGTTTCTCTTCGGTGTCTGTCGGGATCAGGCGGATGTTCTCTTCTGTGGGGGGATTCCACCGGGAGTAGAGGGCGATCATCGTGGTGTAGACCTCTTCGAGCACCATGTCCTCGTTGCGCGAGCCCCAGGCCCGGTTGCCGGTCCGGATGATCTCGCGGGTTGCCGGGTGCATGATTGCGGGCACGTCAAAGAACCCGCCTGCCCCACAGTGGTCCGCGTCCCCGTGGGAGGTGATGATCCGGGTGAGTTGTTCTGCGACCGGGAGGCCGTATGCGGTGAAGAGCTGCATCACGTCTGCGTGGTAGACCGCATATCCGGTATCGAGCATCTCAAATCCGTCCAGTGTCCGGAAGAGATAGATATTGCCGCCGCCGGGAAGCTGGATCGCATAGACTGTGACCTCGCGGGAGAGGTCAAGCACCTGCACATCGGCATAGAACCCCTCGCCGCAGGTGGCAGCGATATATTCCCCTGCCTCCAGCACGTTGCGAAAGACCGTCTTCGGGTCTTCCCCGCGGGCGGTCAGGTCCTGTGCGGTATGGTTGATATCGCCGAGGAACCGCAGCAGGAAGTCGTCGTCCTTTGCGTCGATGAGACTGCGCATCTTCTGGGCAAACCGGAGGTAGAAGACGGTGTCGTCAAGGGATTCGCCGGTGCTGTCGAACTCCAGCACCTCAATGGGGTAGTGTGACTTGAGTACATCCAGCAGTTCTTCAGCGGGACTGCTCTCGCGTACACTCATTCCGATTGTCACCCGGTCGGGGTGGATGCCTGCGTCATCAAAGGTGATGGAGGTGATCTGTGCCCCTGCACCGGAGGTGAGGGTCAGGAAATCGTTGAGGGCGCCGGATTCATGCGGCAGGTGAATGTGAATCTTCAGGGCTGCAAAGGTCTCAAGGGAGGTCTGCAGGTAGCCGATATCGGTGAGTTCCCGGCGAATCTCTTCATACTCCCCGGGTGTTGCGGTCACTTCAAAGAAGACCGTGTGGGGGTCGATGCTGCGGTCGAAGTGGACCCGGTTGATATTGCCGTTATGCTTGGTAATGATGGCGACACCACGCTGCAGTGCCCCGGTACGAACGGGGATGGTGGTGACAAATGCGTATCGTTTCATGGTCATATTCCGGTGGTGTGGTCAGTATGCGGGTCGGACGGGGCGAAAGAGGACCATTGTCCAGCCAACGGCCTCCCGTCCGAAGAGGATGTATTCGTCCTGGATGGCTTCCAGATAGGCGGCAAGTTCCGCTGCCTCCGGTGCGTCGGGGTGCTCTTCAAGCCATTCGGCGGTGTGCGTCCAGATGCCGGACTCGTAGCGGTCCCAGTCGGCAGGCGTGGCATGCCATAGCCAGACCGGTACATACCCTTCCTCCCGTCCGGCGGTGATCAGTTCGTAGAGGGTTCGCACCTCGGGCCATTCGCGGGCGAATTCCGGGGGTGTGCGGGACCCTTCCCAGCAGCGGTCCCCGAAGAGGATGGAGCCTTTTTCTCCTGCAAGGGCACTGCAGGCGCGGATGGCCTCGTCCGGGCCACCCCAGCAGTCGGCAGACCCCAGCGAGACGACGAGGTCCGCTCCCGCCGGGAGTGGGGTTTGTGTTGCATCGCCACAGACGAATTCCAGCCGGTCTGAAAGACCAGCGTCTGTGGCACGTGTCTCTGCCGTCCGGCAGGCGTCCTCTCGGATGTCGATGCCATAGCCACTGCTGCCGAACGCCTCTGCAAAAAGAAGCAGTGCCGTGCCGTTGCCGGCGCCGATGTCCAGGACAAAACTCTCCTCTCCGAGGCGGGCGGCCGCTCCTGCGTCACGGACTGCCGCGTCCGGGACGGGGTTCATATGCCGCAGACTGCCCTGGGTGATCTGAATGAGTGTATGTTCGTTCATGCGTATCGTGGCCGTGAGGGCCGTCATGAAAGATATGTATGGTATCCGTAAAAATGGTTGCAGGGGATGCCTGACTATCGGGACAGATATTCGCGGTAGGTGTCCGGGATGTCGGTTGCATCAGAGAGGATGTCGGTGTTGAGCTCGCGGATGGTCTCCGATGCCTGTCTGGCGTGTGCTGCCTGCACGAGGATCTGTGCCCGGACCTCGTCATTATCCACCTCTCCTGCGATTGTTTCCAAATCTGTACTCATGGTCGCAAGGGGCGTTTTGAGGCGCAGGGCGGTCTCGGTGATATATCCCACCAGGGCATAGCGTTCCTTTTCGGCCATGCCGGAGATGATCCAGACGACGACTGCCACAACGACGTACATCAGTCCCCGGACGATCACGGCGTAGTCAAACGTGCCGGTCGAGAGAGACAGGATATATTCGTCCGCGATATGCAGAAATCCGAGTGCCACACCCATATAGATGACTCCCTTGCGGTACCACAGTCCGCCGGTAGCAATGACGAGATAGGCGAAGGAGGAATAGATGATGGAGATGCCCAGTACCAGGTGACAGTAGAACTCCATCAGTACTGCAATGACAACGAGAGCGACCCAGATGGCCGGTTTTTCGATCTTGTAGTGGGTTTGGTGCGGTGTGGGTGGTGCCATGCTGTCTCCTGATGGAGGATATGTCCGCGCGAAGAAAAAGGTCTTTGTGTTTCTGTTTTTTGTCCCAAGGGATTGTATGTGAGATTTTTATCTCTCATATGGGGCTATTTGTAGATTATATGCGTAATTTGGGCTTTTATTCGCCAATGCCTCGGGAATTGTCTCTGGAATTTTCAAAATTGGTTCTATGGATTTTATTTTGGAATATTGGCGTTATTTGTCTCTTTTTTGAAAAGATATGTAATTTATATCATACGGCCCCTATTTTTTACGTATGAAGAAGACTATCGGAAAAATTGTCGGGGTGCTGGTATTTTTTATCATCCTCTTATGGCCCATGGATCCCGCCTTTTTCCCGGTGCAGGCAACAGCAGCAGGTACTGCCCTGATGGTGATCTGGTGGATCACCGAGGCAATTCCGATTCAGGCGACTGCTCTATTGCCGATCGTGCTCTTTCCCACGCTTGGCGTCCTGACCGCAAGTGAGGCGACAGCCCCCTATGCGGATAAGGTGATCTTCCTGTTTATGGGCGGGTTTATCATTGCCATGTCCATGCAGCGGTGGGGACTGCACGAACGGATCGCGCTTGCGATCCTTAATCTGGCGGGGACGAGTTCCCGCATGCTGATCTTCGGGTTTATGATTGCGACCGCATTTCTCTCGATGTGGATCTCCAATACCGCAACCGCGATGATGATGGTCCCGATTGCGATTGCCATTATTGCAACAATTCTCCCGAAGAATGACCTGAAACTTGATGAAATGGACAAATCCCAGAGGGATTTTGCCGAATGTATCGTGATCTCGATTGCCTATGCCGCGAGTATCGGCGGCCTTGCAACGATCATCGGTACCCCGCCCAACGGGATCTTTCTTGCACAGATGGAGACGATCTTCCCGACGGCACCCACGATCGACTTCTTTACCTGGATGAAGTTCGGGCTGCCGCTTGTGATAATCTTCCTCCCGATCGCATGGTTATGGCTCATCTACGGGCCCTACCGGCATATGCCGAAGAAGATCTCCCATGGGCACAACATCATCCAGCAGCGGATCAAAGAACTGGGCCCGATGAGCCGGGGTGAACGCTGGACCCTGCTTGTCTTCGTCCTGACCGCGATTGCCTGGATTATGCGCTCTGAGAAGGATATTGGGGGGTTCATTATCCCGGGTATCAATACCTATCTGCCGTGGGTGCATGACTCAACGATCGCCATTGCCGGTGCCATTTTGCTCTTCCTGCTTCCGGTTGACCGCAAGCAGGGCATCTATACGATGAACTGGGAATGGGCGAAGAAGATCCCGTGGGGAATTTTGATCCTCTTCGGCGGGGGTATTGCACTGTCAAAGGCGTTCATCGCCTCCGGTCTCGCACAGGTTATCATCGAGACCTTCACGGTCTTCCATGGTCTCCCGATCGTGGTGGCGGTCGTTGCCGTCGCGATCATCGTCTCCTTCCTGACCGAGGTGACGTCCAATACGGCGATGGCGTCGGTGATGATCCCCATCATGGCGGTCACATCGGTATCGATGGGCATCCACCCGTGGATCCTGATGCTTACCGCGACCTTTGCCGCATCGATGGCGTTCATGCTGCCGGTCGCAACACCGCCGAATGCGGTGGCATACGGATCGGGCTACATCACGATGCAGGATATGATGCGCTCCGGGTGGGTGCTCAACTTCATTGGTATCGGTATCCTGACCGCGATGATGTTCACGATCATCACCTGGGTTCTCGGTATCGGCCCGGAGATGCCGCTCTGGGCGCTGGAGCCCGTGCTGGGACCCTGAAATCCTGATTTTCATCTCCTTTTTTGGGTAGTTTTCCCTCGTCTGGTCTCTGTTGCAGATGGTGCCGTGCAGGAGGTCTGCAGAATGGCAGAGGTAGTACCATTATTAATAGGATGCAGGTCGACGTGTTCACTATGGCACGAGAACGGTTCTTAAAATCTGATCTCGATGAAGGACAGGGTGTTGAGGGGAAGCGCCCCCGCGATGCAAAGGCAAGTGTTCAGGAGGAGTCCGGCAGTCCTCTTGAGCCGGTTGGGCGTCCTGCCTCCGATGAGGGGGAAATACGTGAAAAAGGAAAGAAAGGGAAGTCGTTTGACCGCCTTTCCATTCATGAAAAGGACGACTCGGACATCTTTCGATAGCAGGGTTTCTGGTTCACTGCTCCCGGATGGTCATGTCGTCCGGTGAGGCAGTAATGATCTCTTTTTTGCCCCGGTATGTCTGAACCGTACCGGTTACCCTGAGATATTTTCCCACGGCGTCCCGTGGGTCATCGAGGGCACCGTCCGGTACAAAGATAGAGGTATTGTTCACGGTGAGCATCAGGTGACCGCCGGTTCGGGTATTCGCTGCTGTCGCGATGGTGCCGGTCAGCACTGCAAGGGTGCCGTCCTCCAGGGTGTCCGAGAACGGGACGGCAAAGGTCTCTTTTCCCGCTGCCTCGATCAGATATGTGCTTATCGCAAGGAGTATGAGTACTCCGGTGATGAGGAGAACAGCGGTTCGCTCCTGGTGGTGCATCAGTATGAATCATGTCTCTGAGGTATCGTAAAGGTGGCGGCAGCGTGGTGCCTTGGTTATCCTGTTATTGTAGAGTCAGGGGGCTCTCGCCCCCGACAGTCCCCGCAATGGGATGCACCCTGTACGGGAGAGTGTGGGAACCTTAGAATGTGTATTTGCTTTAGTGGGGGTTCTTGCCGTTTTCCAAATATGTCTGGTTCGGTTGTGTACGGGTTGCATCCGCTGGACTGCCTCCCCCTTGGGGGAATGAGGAGCCCGGGCGTGGCCGTGCGGGCGTGAGGGGCTACAATCCGGATGAGGTATTCCATGGAGAGTTTGGGGGCGCTGTCCACAACAAATCCCAAAAGATGCTGCTCACTGTTCGGGATGTAAGGATGCACGTGGTGCATGGGGTTTCTCTGTTATGTGTAAATTATGTTTAATTAACATCCAGAATTGTAAACAGAACTAATATGGGAATGGGTAACAAACCATTGAAAATTCAGGTGTGTAGCATGGTTGTGCGTATCGGGCGTTCTGGTTTTTTGTTCATCCTTCTTCTTGGTATGGTCGTTGTACCGGTGCTCGCCACCGATAGTGTGACGGTGGCGCGGTATGCCCCGGGGGAGACGGAGGTGCCGGTATTTGAAGAAAGTTACACCATTGCATATCTGGAGGGGAACCTGCCTGTCCTGGGGGACGGCGTCACCCATTACTACCTGCAGGGACCGATCTTTGATCCGTCAGAGGACCCGTGGAACCCGGAGGAAGACATCAACTGTTACCCGAATAAGGACATGGGCGCTGTGCGGGGGACGGATGTGATGGACCTCTGTGAGCTGGCGGGTGGTGCAGACCGTGGTGATGTGATCGTCATCCGTGCGGATGACGGGTTCCGGAAGTCGTTCCCGTATGAGAATGTCTACACCCCTCCATCCCGGCAGGGCAGAATGGTCATTGCCTGGGAAAAAGACGGCATGAAGGCGGGTGCCGGGTATGATGACGGTATGCGGCTCCAGTTCTTTGCGGACACCTCCGTGAACCCGTGGGGTGCGCATATCTTTGGCACGAGTGACATGCGTGCGGCACTCCCGGAGGAATACTGGCACTACTTCCAGCCGGGCCAGCCCGCATCGACCGGTCTCTCCGTGCAGAAGGTCTCCCGTATTGATATCTATGAATCCTCCGGCGGACAGCCCCCGGTCGTTCCCTCCGGTGGCGGTGACGGTGATTCTGGTGTATGGACGCCTGCAACAGGTACACTGGTGGTGTCCTCCGTCCCTGCGGGCGCCGCCGTGGTCATCGACGGTGCGGTGAGTGAGTACCGGACCAATGTCTCCATTCCGGAGATGCCGGAGGGATACTATGGCGTCACCGTGGAGCGGGAAGGATACGAGACCCCTGATGAGAAATGGGTGCAGGTATCGGGCGGTGCCAATGCCACGGTCTCCTTTTCTCTGACCGGCATCACCGCACCCTGCACGGTCCTGTCCCACCCGGAGGGTGCGCGTATCGCCGTGGACGGCGTGGATACCGGTTTGACGGCGAATGGTGAACCGCTCTCCCTGATCTTAGGCATTCATACCATCACCCTTTCCGAAGATGGCTATGTCCCCCGTGATATTTCGGCCCGGATCACATCCGACGGACCAAACCGGGTGGAGGGTGTGCTCGTGCCGCTCTGCACCGGGGTGGACGCAGTGGCGGACACTGATGAGGGGACTCTGGGTGAGACTGTGGGAGGTGCCGTGGTGGACACGGTGGCGGATACCGTGCCGCTCTCTCCCGGACCCGCGGGCAGTATGCCCGGTGCCCTTCAGGTCGCTGCGGGAGCGGGGTATCCCGGGTTTATTGCCGGTGGTGAATCGGTGCAGGTGTATCTGCCGGGCGGAGAGGATGCCCGGCATGCAGGAGCGGAGCTTGCGTCATACCTCTTCCTCTCCCATGGGTATGACACTGCAGAAGGCCTCCCGGCAGAGCCCCAGCCCGCCCTTACCTCGGCGGGGGAACACCTGGTCCCGCGGCGTTTTGCAAACGCCCTTACGACGGCAGGTACCGTGTCGCAGACCTGTGCGCTCTTCCCGTCCCCGTCTTCGGCGATCGTCCTTGAAAACGCCGGTGGGGCAGAGGATGTCTTCTCACTCTCCGGAGCGGTCTCTCTTCTGGCATCGCCCGGTGACGGAAACTGTTCCTATGCGGTGTATGAGGGGTGTGTCCCTGCAGAGGGTGTGGTCTGCACCGTCCCCGCAGATGCCCTGCCGGATGACGGTACCCGGACTGTGACGCTCCTCTGCACAAAAGGCGCAGAAGGGGCCACACGTCCGGTATTCACGGTGAACGGAGTGGTGCCCGATG
>Ga0272441_10007415_pt1 | contig 17859 bp, 10 predicted proteins | sample SSMProp6N_FD_193582 | JGI IMG/M metagenome (GOLD analysis project Ga0272441, IMG submission 193582) | Marine sediment archaeal communities from Little Sippewissett salt marsh, Falmouth, MA, United States - SSM-Prop-6N | ecosystem: Environmental > Aquatic > Marine > Wetlands > Sediment ... | reverse complement strand
AACAAGAAAAAGCGTTCGTTTGGAAATACTAGGGACAGTCACCCATTTATAAATCATTTTTCCCTTTCACTTTCTTTCTTTTCTTAGGTCTGCCGACCGGTAAAGGTCTGAGCCTTCGGCCCAGCAGCTTTTCAAGCTTGCTTAGAAAGCTGTCACTACCTAAAGGCCTTCCGGTATGCGTATTTAACCTCAGCCGTACAACTTCGGAATCCGACAGTCCGTCCGTAAGCTCCTTTCGCCATTGCTCGGCAGATATCATATCAAACCAACTCGGCAAATTCAAAAAATCAGATCCGGTTTTGACATCTATATGCGCAGCAGCACTCGAGAATTCATACCGCCAGGGCTTGCGGCACAGCCTCGCACGAACAGGATTGAGCTCGATATATTTCATTGCAAGGAAAAAATGAGGCTCGTCCAGTGCGCAGGAATAAAAACGACCCTGCCAGAGATGGCCGCTGCGATGATGAAATCGGTTGATATATTGCGTATAGAGAAAGTGGGTTCTGCCGATTGCTTTGGCGAGTGAATCTTCTGCATGAGGGATTGAAACGAGGTGGATATGATTGCTCATCAGGCAATAGCCGACGATATCCATGCCGTATTTAACTGTCTGTTCTTTCAGTAGCTCCAGATAGACCTTGCGGTCGTCATCGACAAAGAAAACATCCTGGCGGTTGTTCCCTCGTTGGGTGATATGGTGTGCAAATCCGACCGCAACTGATCTGGCTAATCTGGGCATGACAACAAATTAAAGGAAATATCGACTTGTGTCAATGATAAAATGGGTGACTGTCCCTATTTTTCATGTGTCAATGATAAAATGGGTGACTGTCCCTATTTTTCCTTGCAGTAAAGTCTTTGAGCTTTAGGTTCATTGTTGTTATTCCCAGCGGAGGTTGTTGAGTTCTTCTTCGGTCTGGATGAATTTAACCGTTCCATCGTTTAAAAGGACGCAGCCACCGCGAGGATCGTGGTTGTCGAAGGTGAATAGTTCCAGCCCGCCGTGCTGATTCCAGCCGGCTTTGGTCTCGAATAAAAGCACCATATCCCCCGGCGAATTCGGTTGGCAATTCGGATTCATTGCATAATAACTTTTCAATTCATTTGTTTCTGAAGTTACATGTGGTAACTTATCAAACCTTTGGTAAAAATTTTTATCGATACCGTGAGGTTTTACTATTGCGTCACACCATCCATCATTAGCAGGATATTTAATATCATCTTTGTTAGATGAATTCTTTAAACGCTTGTTATAAAGGCGCAAACGATACCACAGGTTTTTCATATGAGCTGCACATTCAAACCTTAAATCTAATTGTCGTATCTGTGGTGTGAATTCCTTTATGCTTTGCAAGCCACGTTTATATATTAAGCGAAACTGTCCCTCTTTAATTAATATCGGAAAATGATTATTTGTTATTAGTAGGGTCATAAAAAGTTCATCTTCTCGATAGCAAGCTATCTGCGCCATACTCCTCTGACGTACAGGAATACTATAGATACTTGCATCTGGTTCTTCTTTGATAATTTCTTGGGAAAAGGCATTAATATCTTTTGGATTTTCGATAATTATGGTCTTTTGTGACTGCAAGAACTTTATTTCTTCATCGCTTATAAAGCTTTGTTGGCCATCAAATGGAAAGAAAAAATCGAGCATTGAAGGCTCATAAAGTATCTCAAGTTTTGTACAGGATGTCAGATCCAGAACGGATTGCGGGGAAAAAAACACTTTATCTACTTCTTCTATTTCTTCATCAGAATACACTTTTCTCCCCCCATAAGGAATTCGCAGATCGTCAAGCGTAGTACGCAATATCTTCTCACTCTTTGTTTTCTGATATGAGTATGGAATCACGATTTCTTCATCTCTTTGACGTAATCTTTCGCAATTATAATTGAAGTTCAATACAGCTCCATACATATCAATCATCGAAAAATCTTTATTAATATCTAAGGTTTTTGCTGCTTCTTCAAGCTTCCTGAAAATCATTTCTGGAAGGTTACCTTCATAATAGCCAATCTCGATAGTCATCCTTGTAGTATTTATAAGATTCTTTGAAGTGTTTATTGACTCAAATATAGTGCATCCAAAAACAGGTATAGGAATCAACAAAGATTCAGTCCTCTTTTTACCCGAGACTAAACGAACGTACTTCCCGTAAGGCGGTTCTGACCACCTAGTTTGTGTCGGAACGTTTAAAACCTTTCTTATTAAAAGTGTCTTGCCATCTTCAGCCAGATAAACTTCAAAGTCAATTGAACCATATATATCAATACTATCGCATATCCATAACTCCTGTTTTGAATTATTTACAATCTCATAATCTATCCTGAGAGTTTTATTAATTTGTTTTAACTTCAATATATTAATCTTTAATTCCTCTTCTTTTTGATTTTCCTTCTTCATTTGTGCCTGTGTCTTTGTTGTAAGCATAATAGAGAGTAATAAAGGCATAAATATTATGATATATCTGTGCATCTTTTAACCCTTTCAATTATTAATAATTATCACCGCAAATTGGACAATCCGGATTACCACATTTTTCCCAATCATCATGTGTTTCAGTTTTCTCAGGTAAGCCACCCCTAGTATATGCTCCCCATGCTAAATCAGCATCCTCAACCCATTCACCATTTTCATTCGTATACCCCCATTCTCCCCTTGTATCAAAGTAAGATGGTCTTGGGTATAAATTTGAAAATTGTTTCAAGCCAGTCCGAAAAAGTTTCTTTCTAGTGATATTTTCCTCTTTTACTGCTCTTTTTTCCGTTTCCCCAAAACTCAAACCAACATAACCTGGATATGCGATATGATAGTCATATGCATGTTGAAATTCATGTGATAAAACAGCAAGATAGTGGGTACGATGCCAATTTTTTGTACCACTGAAATATTGTCTTTGATGTCTGCTTATTTGTATCATATTATTATGAAATTGACTTTTATTTGCCCACTCCGCTCCAACACCTTTGTTTCCTAGCTCTTTCACAATTTCTTCACTAATTAAATCAAAATATATGAGCGCTTGTATACTAAAAAATAAGTTTAAATTAGGACTTTCTCTTCCTGCATTAGTAGTGGTCATCTCCCACGCAGCTTGACTCTGCAACCATTCCTTATCTCTACCTAATCGTCTTTGCGCCCATTTAATCCATTGTTCTACATTCTGAAAATCGTCCAATTTACTTACGCCACCATTTTCATCTATCCTTAAAAATGTCAGTTTGCCGTATTCATAATAAGGGTCGTATTCATTTGCAAATTTGTAAGTATAAAGCCCGCTAGGATCTACCATATTGGTAGAATTATTTCCACAATACGCATACCAGTTTATTCCGTTAGAGTAGCCGATCGGATCGGTTTGTAAGAATCGGCCGATTTGGGGATTATAGTACCGGGCACGGTAGTAATAGAGCCCAGTTTCGAGGTCGAATCTTCTGCCGGTGAACATATACGGATTGCCGATTAGATCCGAAAGCGGCGAAACTTCGGGATCCGGGGCCTCTTCTTCGGCCGCCCAGGTCAGCTCATTATCCGCTTCGGCCATATTGCGATATTCGAACTTAACCCAGTCCGCGGAAAGTGTCTCTTTATAAAGCCTGACTTCATCTACATCACCAACCCATTCATAAGCACTATTACCATGTGCTCCTATCTGCCATGCATAATTTTCGTAGAGAACATCCTGAGTCTCATCATCAGAAGCCTTATATACTCCATTTACATAGACCTTAACATTAGCAGAACCCAGCGAGCCGTCATAGGTCACAGCTACATGCTGCCATGTTTGATTCAATGCCGTATCCTGACCGGCACTGAACTGATTGTAGTTCCACCTGCCCAGCCAATACCAGTGAGTTCCCCATACATTTCTTGGAAAAACGGAATGACCAAACCAGTATCTTCCGAACGGAGCCTGTCACCGGTCAACGGATCGGGATAAGCCCAGAGCGAGAAAGAACCTGTTTTTCCGCCTAAGGCCATAGCGGGTAAATTGACGCGGTCATCTCCTTGGCGTTCTGTACATAATTATAAAATCTTCTTGTCTTTTTCCCGGGATAGTTTACTATACGTTCAAGTTGATTTTCGTTATTATACCGGCGATACGGATTAAGGTATTATTACCGACAAGGAGGTTTAAAATTGGTAAATAATGATGCTTCGGGGGAGTTTTTTTTCAAAAATAGTGAAAAAGCGGCTGTTGGAAGTGTTCTTTACCGGCAGCATTTGAAGCTGGTAGAAAAAACCCGGTTAGCTGAATTCGCCGGTTATTTAATGCCCCTCTGGTTCTCATCCATAAGCGCAGAGCATAACGCCGTCCGCGAATCGGCGGGCCTGTTCGACTGCACACATATGGGAGTACTGGAATTCGCAGGTGAACATGCAGCAGATTTTCTTAATGCCGTTGCAACGAATGATATCGGCAGGCTGCAAATCGGCTCCGCCCAATATAGCTATGTCCTCGATGCGGCGGGTAATATCCTCGACGATATTATCATCTATCGTCGTGCAGAAGATAAATTCATGGTTGTTGTCAACGCCGCCAACGAACCGAAGATAAAAGCCTATCTAAAAGCCCTGCAAAATAACGAAGCGGTTCTGGATGTTGAAAATCCAACTCGAAAATTAGGGTATAAACCTGTTATTAGGGACATGAGAGATACCGGCAGCGGCTCCGATTGCAGGGTGGATATTGCGCTGCAGGGTCCGGTGTCGATGGATTTATTGCTATCGATAATCAGGCAGAAGGATTCGAAAGAACGGCTTCAAAGCTTAAAATCGTTCCAGCTTATTGAAATCGAACTGGAAGGTATCGACTGTATAATATCCCGAACCGGTTATACCGGGGCAAAAGTCTGTTTCGAATTATTCGTGCATCCGGACAAAGCGGTGGAACTTTGGGAATTAATATTGGAAAAGGCAAAGCAGTTCGGCGCAGTTCCCTGCGGGCTCGGTGCTCGCGACAGCCTGCGAATCGAAGCGGGGCTGCCGCTTTATGGGCACGAATTAGCCGGGGAATTCAATATCAGCCCCTACGAGGCCGGTTACGGCTGGGCGGTGAAATTTGAAAAGGATTTTTTCATCGGACGAGCGGCCATGCAGGAAAAATCCGAAGGCCGTGAGATGCAGGTCGCAAGAATCGAATTGCCCGGCGAAAAAGGAATCCGTCCCGCAAGGCAGCATGACGGGGTTCTGGACGAAAACGGAATTTGTATCGGCTGGGTATTGAGCTGTGCCGGAGTCGGTGACAAACAAATCGCCCTGGCATATATCTCTAAAGAAATTGCAGAAGATAATCGGCAGGTAGGTTTGTATTATCTTGCAAGAAGTAAAAGCCAGATTGAAAAAGGCAAAAAAAGCAAGATCGAGAAAAACGAAAAGACAAAACCGGATATTTCGGGAAAAGTAGTGGCAAGGTTCACAAAATTTTAATTGACGGAGAAAGAAAATGATAATCGAGGGATTGTATTACACCAAAGATCACGAATGGGCGAAAATCGAAGGCCAGACCGCCACCATCGGCATAACGGATTATGCACAGGAGCAGTTGGGAGAAATCACATTCGTCGAGCTTCCTGAGATCGGCAAAAAGGCCGAGCAAAAAAGTGAGCTGGCGGTGGTCGAAAGCTCGAAGGCGGCAAGCGATGTTTATTCTCCCGTATCGGGCGAGATCACCGGGACCAATTCGGATCTGGAATCCGCCCCGGAAAAAATTAACGAGGACTGTTATAACACCGGCTGGATATGCACTATGAAGATAACCGACGAAAGCACGATCGACAACCTGATGGACTCGAAGCAATACGAAGCATATCTGAAGGGTATGTAGAAATTTACTAACCGTAACAAGTTGTCTTATTTTCGAGGTAATATTTGAAATGCCGTTTATATCGAATACTAAAGAACAGCAAAGGGACATGCTTGCCGATATCGGTTCGACGATGGAAGATCTTTTCAGTGACATACCGGTGGCGCTGATGGCGGACGACTTTAACCTCCCGAAAGGATTAACCGAGCACAAGGTAAGGAACGCCCTTGCCGAGATCGCCGGCAAAAATTATATCGACCTGACCTGTTTTCTCGGCGGCGGTTTTTACGACCACTTTATCCCCGCGGCGGTTTACGCAATCGTCTCGCGAAGCGAGTTTTATACCGCCTATACTCCCTATCAGCCCGAACTTTCCCAGGGCACGCTGCAGGCAATCTACGAGTATCAATCGGCGATTTGCCGCCTGACCGGGATGGAAGCGGCGAACGCGTCACTGTATGACGGCGGGACAGGGATTTACGAGGCGATGATGATGGCTCTGCGAGTGACCGGAAGAAACAAGGTCATTATCGACGACAGCGTCAATCCGATTTACCGCGTTATGATAGATTCTTACACGAAAAACCTCAGCATCCGTCTCGAACAGGTCAACTGCATCGACGGCCAGGCGAATCGGCGGGAAATTTTCAAAAAGCTTGATAGCGATACGGCTGCCGTTATCCTGCAGAATCCGAATTTCTTCGGCTGCATCGACGATTTCAGTGACATCGCCGAGGCCGCTCACAAAAAAGGCGCCCTTTTGATAGTTTCCTGCTACCCGATATCTCTTGGAATATTGAAAACTCCCGGAGCTATGGGTGCCGACATCGTTGTCGGTGAGGGACAAAGTCTCGGGATGCCGATGAGCTTCGGCGGGCCTTATCTGGGCTTTATGTCAACCCGGATGAAATATATCCGGAAGATGCCCGGCAGAATCGTCGGCCAGACAAAAGACCGGCTCGGCCGAAGAAGCTTCGTCCTGACTCTACAGGCACGCGAGCAGCACATCCGCAGAGACAAAGCGACATCGAATATATGCTCGAACGAGGCGCTTTGCGCCCTGACAGCCCTGGTGTATCTGACGCTTATGGGCAAAGACGGCCTGAAAGAAACCGCCCAGTTGTGTGCCGACAAGGCCAGCTACGCATATCACAAACTCACGGCCATACCCGGAGTCAAACCGCATTTTAAGAAGAAGTGGTTTTTCAACGAGTTCGTACTCGATCTGCCGTGCGAGGCGGCGGACGTCATCGCCAGACTCATCGAGAAAGGTTTTGCCGCCGGTTTCCCTCTGAGCAGGTACTACCAAGACATGGAAAATTCCATTCTGATTTGCGTGACCGAAAAAAGAACCAAACAACAAATCGGAATGTTGGCCGAATCATTGGAGGCTTGTTTATGAAGCTTGTTTTCGAAAAGTCGGTAAAAGGACGCCGTGCCGTCCGAGCAGGTGACAGTGACGTCCCGACCACCATAAATATCAACAGTGATTTACTCCGGGATGCAGCCGCAGAGCTGCCGGAGCTGAGCGAGCTTGACGTGGTAAGACATTTCACGGAGCTTTCCCGAATGAACTTCGGCGTCGATACCAACTTTTATCCGCTCGGCTCGTGCACTATGAAATATAATCCCAAGGTTGCCGAGCGAATCGCCTCCTATCCCGGTTTCTCGCATCTTCACCCGCTGCTGCCCCAGTTGCGCAGGGGCGGCATGCTTACCCAGGGGGCGCTGCAGGTAATTTACGAGATGGATATTTTCCTGCGGGAAATAACCGGCATGGCGGGTTTTACCATGCAGCCCATGGCGGGTGCGCACGGCGAACTTACCGGCATTATGATAATGGCCGCTTACCACCGCAGCAAAGGCAATAAGAAGACAACGGTGCTTGTTCCCGACAGCGCTCACGGCACAAATCCGGCCAGTGCGGCAATCGCCGGTTATAAAGTCGTTCTGGTTCCGAGTGACGACAAAGGAGTAATGGATGTCACCGCCGTCAAAAAACTGCTCAACGACGAGGTTGCCGGCCTGATGCTGACCTGCCCCAATACCCTCGGCCTTTTCAATCCGCACATCCAGGAAATCTGCGACCTTATACACAGCGTTGACGGCCTGACTTATTACGACGGCGCGAATCTCAACGCGATTGTCGGAAAAGCCCGTCCCGGAGATTTCGGTTTCGATATCGTACATCTGAACCTGCATAAGACTTTTGCGACGCCTCACGGCGGCGGCGGCCCCGGTTCCGGCCCGGTCGGCGTCAGGGAGAATCTCGTTGACTTTCTGCCGGTATCGATTGTTGTCAAAAGAGACGACGGCACATACACCCTTGAATATGACAGGCCGAAGTCTATCGGATACATAGCTCCGTTTTACGGGAACTTCGCCGTTATTCTCCGGGCCTATGTCTATATCCTCATGTCAGGCAAGGAAGGCCTAAAGGCTGTGGCGGAAAACGCCGTGCTGAACGCCAATTATATCCGGGTCAAATTAAGCAAACATTACAAAGTTGCTTACAATCGTATATGCAAGCACGAATGCGTCCTCAGCCCGACCGAGAAGATGCTCGCAAACGGCGTACACGCAATTGATGTCGCAAAGGCCCTGATAGACAGGGGCTTTCATCCGCCGACCGTATATTTTCCCACCATTGTCAAAGAGGCGTTGATGATCGAGCCGACCGAAACCGAGAGCAAAGAGACCATTGACGCATTTATTGAGGCAATGATAGAGATTGCCGAGCTTGCCAAGACCGATCCGGAAAAACTAAAGGAATCTCCGGTAAAAACTCCGGTATCCCGGCCGGATGAAACCGCCGCCGCTAAGAACCTGGACATTGCGTTTTTGGGATAAACTTGTCCTATTCTCGTCGAAGGACCTATATCGGCGAAGCTGCAAGCGAAGCCGGATTTGTCATATTATCTTTTTATCAAAGAACTTGCGGCAAATTATCTATTTTTACACTTGTCCGGCATAGTCTCTGACGACGCCGGATTGGGTTCGTTTTTTCAAATTAGGTCGATTTATAGAGAATGCTCTACATCTGTCGAATCCCCTCATGGTTAAAGCAATTACGTTGGAAATTGGACACTCAGGATTTGAGATCTGAAATTTCAGATTAAACCGTTCCCCCATTTTTAACTTATAACTCAAAATTCAACACTCAAAGCTATTTTATGGAATATCCGCACTAATACAAGGAAAAATGGCGATTTTCAGTGAAAAATGTCCATGGCTTTTCAATCGTAAATGAGTGTAAGCGAAGATGAGAAAAACAGTTAAGTAGTATGATTATGTGATGAACTCTTAGCCTCATAAACTCTTATACTCATTAACCGATAAACTCCGCATATTATCATTGCGTGCCCTGCCGCTGGAGGATATATCCGGCCGTGAGATGATTTCACGATATACGAGCCGGACGTGAAGGCTCAACGGTGTTCCCGTTTTCTCCGGCACACCGACGTCGATGGAGCATGAAAACTGGTCCGTAGTTGTTCGGAGCTTGAAATAGGTATGTTATTCCCGGAATTCATGCAAAATAGTTATCTAATGAAAAAACCAGCAGCGATATTCACGTGCGGCCTGGCAAATCTGATAACTTGCAATTTCGTAAGGGTTGTGAGCTGTTTTAGCGGTACTTTGTAGTCGGATATATTTACTAATATATATAAACACAAACATCAGAAGAATTTACTTAAATTATTATATATGCTCAGATTATGCTACTTTATCACAGCGACGACAACACCGATTCAATGATGATAAGTTTTGAGAAAGGTTGCATTAAAAGTCCTATAATAAAGATATTTTCCTTGACTGGTGTGTCGGATATTTGTTATAAATAATTTTGAGTAGTTTTACAGGCAGGACGGCTAATTTTTTAAATAATATACGGTTTTTGTCCGATATTTTAAAGAATACCCGGAAAAGGTATCAACATGGAATTTTCAGACAGCCGGGCTTGTGGCACCGGATTTTTCGATTTTTACCTTTCAATAACCTGTGAGTTTTTGAAGGAAGGAGGCTAAATTCAACTCTATAAAATCATTATCCTGGGCAGATATATGTTGAAATGCAAACGAGGTAAGAATCTTTATCGTCTGTTTCTAATTTATAACAGAGTTTTTTTAAGGAGGTTTATAATGTGTAAAAAATTGTTTTATTTATCTTCTGTTCTTTTGGTCCTGACTCTGGCATCTCCGGGCTTCGCTTTGGTACTCGGTGACTTCGAAGACGGAAGCATGGATGGCTGGACAAGTCCGGGCACTGCAACCTTTGGCACGGTAGGAGCAACCACCGGCAGTGCATGTGTGGATGTCACAGGAGGCGGCTATTGGGGACTTTCATGGGAAGCACCTTATTTGCTGGATTTGACCACAGCGACAACTATTTCGTTTGATGTGAGCATGCGAGTCAGTGATTTCCCGGACGGCACCTGGACCAATCCAGGACAAGCGTTAGCTATTAATAGTGACCTGGGCTGGAGGGAGTTCGCACCGTCAGAAAGAATCGACAGAAATACCGGCGGACCCTACGGTGGTACCGATTGGGGCACATGGTCGGGTGATCAGGATTTGACAATCGTCTATGATATTTCCGGAGCCGATTGGACAGGAATACTCTCTTCATCCTTCCTAAGCATCAGTATAGCTCTCAATGATACCTCTGGTGCAGGCATCTTCCACGTCGACAATATCCGCATTGAAGGCGCAACCGTCGTTCCGTTCCCGGAGACAGTGCCCTTTAGCCTGGGAGCTGTGGAAGATATAGAGATAGCTAACGATGAAAAGACGGGTCCCGACTCCAACAGCGACGGATCCGGGCTGAATGCACGAGAGCTCGACATACGACGTCGCGTCTTTTTCATTAGCTACGACATTTCCGGTCTCAAAGGCCGGAACGCCTCGCAGATAAGTCTCAGCCACTTTAGTCACGACCAAAACGCCAAATGCAACGTGTACGGCGTGATCGAAGAAATGGACCTCCTGGAAGTCGAATCCCTCACCTGGAATACGGCACCAGGTCTCCAAAACGATCCCACACCGCCGATAGGAACACCGGTTAACTCCTCCCTGGATATGAATGACCTCACTGACATATTGTTGACTTTTGAAGGCCCGGGAGAAAAGGGTATTCGTTTCTCAACAGACACCAGTGATGCCTTGGCCGATTTCATCAACAGTGACACCGACGGGATCCTCACCCTGCTATTCGTCGCCGATCCGGAAACAGAAGGAGGAGACGGAATGCTTGTTAGATCCAGCGAACACTCTGAGGGTGGGACGTTCCTCGAAGGCGAAGCCGATCCTGTTGCGAACATTATCTGGGTCTCGGATCGCGTGGCATTTAAGGCTAACGATCCTAATCAGGTGACTGACGGCGGTTTTGTAGAGTTACTGCGTGATGCAGGCTATGCCGTCGATTATAAGGGCGAGATAGATTCATACACTTTGGACGATAATAACGATGTAGTCGCCCTGACCGACGAATTTCAGTACTGGCGTGAGCTGGATGACGATAAAATTGCCGAGCTGGAAGCGGCTGACCTGATTATAATAAGTCGTAACGCCAGCAGCGGTGCCTATGATGATTCAGATTCGTCTACCGGTTATGATGAACGCCTCTTGTGGAATGGCATTACGACTCCTATGATCTCTATGAGTGCTCACCTGGCACGTGTCGGTTACAACAAATGGGGATGGTTCGATACGAGCGGAACTCCTTACACACAGGACAATCTTATGACTGTCTTGGACCCGACTCATGCCATTTTCGCCGGTGTTGTGCTTGATGCCAATGATCAGATATCACTGCATACGAGCGACTGGACTGTCGAAGGCAGTGGTGCCGCAGATGCCGGCAACGGCCTCCTATTGGCAACTCGACCGGCCGACGGCGCGATCATGATCGCGACCTGGGAAGCAGGCCAGCAATACAACGCCAACACCGAGTATATTGCGGGCGGTCCCCGTATGTTCTTTGCCGGTGGTGCCGGAAGCAAGTCGGGAGAGCTCTATGGAGCACATGGAGATGGTGACTACAATCTGACCGCAGATGGCCAAACAGTCTTCCTGAGTGCGGTCGAGTATATGTTACCCCTCTCGATGGTAGCACACTGGCCGATGGATGAAGGTGCCGGTACGGTGGTCGCCGACGTTGCGGGCGGCAATGACGGCGCAATTGTCGGCAATGTAGCCTGGCTTGCCGATGGTGGAGTAAGTTTCGACAACGTTGACGGTAACCACATCGAAGTACCTAACGCCGACGTGCTGGACTTCGGAGACGTGGATTTCTCGATCTCGATGATGGTCCGTTACCCAACCCCACCGGTTGATACCGACCGCTGGATCATCAAGGGCACACACGGTGATCCGGGCACCGGCAGCCGCTATGAGATTTTCCATACAAGCGGTGCTACTGTGCGTTTTACGATCGACAACGGACCGGACAATGTCAAGTCGAAACTTGAGGTCGATGACACGGCAATCGTGACCGGAGATTGGGTTCATGTCGTGGCGGTTCGCGATGCGACCAACGACCTGATGGTTTTCTACGCCGACGGCGTATTGCTGGGCGTACTGAATGAGACTTCGGGTGACATCTCCAGCGGCGAGGTTATGTTCATCGGTGAATCGACCGACGAGACAGAAACAGCGATGTCGGGTGACATGAAAGATATTCGCATCTATGATTTTGCTCTAACCGCGGATGATATCGCCTCGATCTATTAATAGATCGAGGTTTAGTTTTTATGAAGATTGTTCAGGGGCCTGTGCCGTCCAGCACAGGTCCTTTTTTTAATTCCCGGTGATATTACTAAGACTTCGCCGAACTAAAAAAGTGGCGAAACTTTTGTACAAAACTTAATCACCCAATTTTCCGCTGTCCTCGATGGATTTTGGCAGGTTTAAGGGTATTTTGGGACTTTCGACGGTTCCGTGATATATTAAGCTCTGTTTTTTTTATCTATGGGCTTTCAACTGTGAGGAACCAGCTTCCTATTGCGTGAAAATGGGAAAAAAACGAATATTTCCCTTGACTGAAAAACCCCTGGTTTGTTATAAATATAATAGTAGCAAAGGTCATTTTTGTGGTCTTTTTTGCCTGAAATTGCATTTTTTTGTGATAAACAGCCTGTTTGAGGAGGTTATTAGGTAGGTACATTTTTTATTTTATCCCGTTGCGGTTCAGGGACTTAGGGACTTTACAGGCATAATTTATAAGCGAAGGAGGCTTGGTTGAGTCAGCTAAAACATTATCCGATATACATATACCGGTCATTGGGTAATCCGGGTATAAATACTACTAATCGCTTTTTTCTACATTATTGACAAGGAGAACTATGATGCGTGTAACACCAGTTTATTTAGTTTCTTTTATATTGATTCTTGGCCTGACTGCGGGCGGCGCCCGGGCTTTGGAAGTAAAGATTAACTTTCAACATCCGGACAGCGAGACCCCCGCCGGTTATTTACCCGACATCGGCGAGATTTTCGGTTACAGGGGAAATGGTTACAGCTATGGCTGGGATGTGGACATACAGGACGACGCGCGTGATCGTAATGTCAACATGGATCAACGTTACGATACGGTAGTCCAGTTTCAGGAAGACGGAGTAGCCAAAACGTGGGAAATCGAATTGCCTAACGGAAGTTATGAATTATTGATAGTATGTGGCGATCCTGCATACGATGACCAGATCAATACTATCGATGTCGAAGGGAACATTCTGGTCGATCCGGACGGCAGGAGCAACTATGACGAATATCTTGTTACGGTATTTATAAGTGACGGCCGTTTAACCGTCCAACCGGCACCCGGCGGAATTAAATGTAAGCTCCTGTTTATGCATATCAGCACTCTTCCTATATTTAACGCCTATGAGCCGTCTCCGGCCGATAGTTCGGTACACCATGATGTACAGGTCACTCTGGGCTGGACGGCGGGGGACTTTGCCGCTTCACATAATGTGTATTTCGGTGAGAATTTCGATGATGTTGATAATGGTACCGGCGATACGTTCAAGGATAATGTAACAGAGAGCTCGTATGTTGTGGAAAATCTCGTTCCCGGTACTACTTACTACTGGCGAATAGAAGAGGTTAATGATCTTCATACCGGCGGCCCCTGGAATGGCGAGGTATGGTCCTTCAGTGTTCCAATTGCTACCGCCTCCTATCCGAATCCGGCTGACGGTGCTGAATTTATATATCCGAATGTCACTTTGAGCTGGATTGCCGGTCTGGGCGCACAATCGCACACGATATATATCGGCAGCAGCTTCGATGATGTAAACAACGCCGCCGGCGGCGATCCCCAGGAAGATACGAGCTATACTCCCGCTCCTCTTGTTAAAGAGACTGTTTATTACTGGCGGGTGGATGAATATGACGGCAATACGACTCATAAGGGTGACATCTGGGCTTTTACGACAATACCGAATGTCTCTTTGGCGGATCCTAATCTGCTTTGCTGGTGGAAGTTCGATGAGGTTTTCGGTGACACTGCACTCGATTATTCCGGGTACGACCATTATGGAACCATTAACGGTGCCACGTTAGAGCTTGCAGGTCAGGTAGGCGGAGCATTATTCTTTGACGGTGACGGCGATTATGTCGTCGATGAGGATGCCGAGGAATATCTCAATGGATTGAGCGCCCTGACAGTAGGGATGTGGATAAAAGCGGATGAGGTAGGTACGGATCGTGGTTTTATCACCTGCATAGAACCTATCTTTAGAGATAGTTTTATTGCTATGCGTTTTGACGTCGACGGTTACAATTACGGTGGTTTGGATGTCATTAAAATGGGATTGACATCGACATTAGAGGATGGAACTGACTTTCAACAGCAATTGGAAAGTTCCGACTCCGCTCAAACGGATGACTGGCTGCACGTAGCGATGACATGGAGTTCCAGAGACATAATCAGGTTCTACATGAATGGAGTTGAAGATTTTCCGACCGGTACAACCGATCCTAATGAAATGGGAAGCACTATTTCCGGCTGTGAGAAATTAATAATCGGCAAGGGTGGACAGGATGTCGCGCAGAATTCCGGATGGAAGGGTCTTATCGACGATGTCCGTATCTATAACATCGCTCTCGATGCCGAAGGAGTAGCTCAGATGATGAGAGGTGAAGCGGAACTTGCCTGGAATCCGAGTCCGGTAAACGGTTCTGTGCCGGACCTGCAGCATGTGCTTCCTCTGAGCTGGTCTGCCGGAGATAATGCCGCAGAACATGATGTTTACTTAGGCACCGATAAAGATGCGGTTGAAAATGCCGATGCATCCGATACGACGGGAATCTATCGAGGCCGGCAGTCCGGCACCAGTTATACTCCACCCGATGGAGTTGCCTGGGGCGGCGGGCCGTACTATTGGAGAATAGATGAGTATAATACCGACTCGACTGTTGCCAAAGGCAGACTATGGCAGTTTACGGTGGCGGATTTCATTCTCATCGAGGATTTCGAATCATATAACGATTACGATGTCACTGAAGATGACAGTAACAGAATATATCTGACATGGCTGGATGGATATGATGATCCGTCTGTAAACGGTTCCGTTGTAGGTTATGCCGAGCCTGATTTTGCCGCAGGGGGACATTTTGTCGAGACGGATATTGTTCACGGCGACCGTCAATCAATGCCGTATTTCTACGATAACAGCGTTGCCCCGAATTCCCAGGCGACTATGACTCTCAGTTATCCGCGTAACTGGACGGAGGAAAATGTGCAGGTCTTATCGTTGTGGTTCCGGGGTTATCCGGATGATTTTGTGGAAGAACCGGCGGGGAATTACACGATGTCCGCTTCCGGCAGGGATATCGGAGGAACGTCTGACGAGTTCCGTTTTGTATATAAGCAGCTTTCGGGAGCCGGCACGATCCAGGCGCAGGTCGTTAGTCTCGATGATACGGATGATTGGGCAAAGGCCGGTGTGATGATTCGGGAGACGTTGGAGCCGGAATCGCTGTTTGCAGGTGTGTTCATAACACCGGGCAACGGCTGCAGATATCAGGCGAGGCTTTCCACGGGAGGACAAATGAGCAGTGACACTGCCGTAGCGATTCCCGAGCAAAGAACAATTACGGCTCCTTACTGGGTAAAAATTGAGCGTGACAGCGCCCATAACCTGAACGGATATTATTCCAGTGACGGCACGAACTGGCAGCCCATGGCATGGAATCCGCAGAACATCATAATGTCCAATAATGTGTACATAGGTCTGGTACTGACCAGTCATAACGAAAATGCGGTTTGCAAAGCTCAATTCTCGGATGTCAGAACCACGGGCACGGTGACACCGGCGGTCTGGACACCGGAGGCCATAGGCACGACTATGTACAGTAATGATCCCGAGCCGATGTTTATGGGTATAGCCAACAGAAACGGACAGACCAGGGTAGTGTACCATGATGATGCGAACGCGGCACAGATCGACACATGGACCCGATGGGATATTAACCTGGCCGACTTTTCTTATCAGGGAATTAACCTGACCAGCGTCGATACTGTCACAATCGGTTTCGGCGACCTTGACGGCCCGCAGACCCGCGGCTCAGGCCTGGTTTTGTTCGATGACCTTCGCTTGTACCGCTCCGAATGATCGCTAAGTACGGCAAACGTACTTAAATATAAATAACTTTACATCATTTTGAGGCCTGTATCGTTTATTTCGATGCAGGCTTTTTTTTTACGGATTTGTCTCTTTAGCGGGAAATGTTATTTGCCACGGTCTATATCTTACCAATTCAGGTGACAGCTATAGTGACGGGCAAATAAGCCGATCGACCGCATAGCAATAAGCACGAGAAACTGGGCGGCAAGATTCAATACCAGGTGACCGGCGGCCGCGGCAAGACTCTGGCCGGAATACTGGCTCGCCTGTGACTGAAGTAAAAAGGCGGCGGCAAGGAGAATCACTGTCACTATATACGGCCAAAAAGCTCGAAATATCGGGACTACTAAATAATCGGGCCTTAATAAAGTCAGGTCCCGGCCGACCGAGACATTGAGTATGGCCATCGGCGTCAGAAACAACGCGGCGAACAATAACAGATACGAAAGAACGGGCCATCCAGATCCGGTCAACCGGAAGATTAATGCAATAAAAATATAAGGCAATCCTGTGACCAGAAGTATTGCAAAAATGTAATATAAGGATTGAGTGATTTTCCAGGTGAATTCGAAAAATCCTCCGAGAGTCGCCTTCGGCAGATTATCTTCGTCGAAGGCGGTCGAGTAAATCATCTCCCTGTAAAACCAGAACAGAAGTCCCCACGACGCAGCCCATAAGGTCCACCCGATTGGGATATAGAAATCGAAAGAGAGAGACCTTCCCTGGATAGTAAAGCTATAATTCATCCCGGAGACAATGAACTTAAAGCAAACGATTGCCGCAATAAAAATAATACCGGCCGTGTTGCTCTGGGTCTTGTTGGTAAAGAGCTTCCAGCTATTGGTAAACACGGCACGATAGAAACCGCCGATAGGCTCGGCGATTTCCTCTTTTTCCAGCTTGACTTTTTTCGCCTTCTCAAAACTTTTGGCCGGGATAATGAAATACTCGCCGCACGATGTGCACTGGGCTCGCTTGCCGCTGTATTTTTCATCGAAGCCGATAACCGCATTGCAATAGGGACAGTTGAACTGGATAGTCATTGGAAAAACAAAAATTAGAGAGTAAAATCTAAAACTTAAAAAATCCCAGGCACTAAAAATTTTAAGTGTCTATAGTGACTAAAGTGAGCTAAAGTTCAAAGTTATTGTTTTGGGCGCTCGCAACTTTAGGCACTTTTAACTTTAGGCATTTATAACTTTAATTTTAACTCTGCTGCATACAGTCAGTGAAAGTTTTAATATTGTTGGCCCATTTTTTGGCCTCGAGCAGGTCAATTTTGTCCTGTTTGACCAGCATAGCCAGGTGCTTTTCGATGGTCAACATTTTTTCGTCCGGCCTGTTTCGGGTTTTGGTTTGCAGCTGCGAATAGATTTGCTCGATTTTGCCGGTGCGAATCAAATTCGCTGTTGCATAGTT
>Ga0272441_10007414_pt1 | contig 17861 bp, 13 predicted proteins | sample SSMProp6N_FD_193582 | JGI IMG/M metagenome (GOLD analysis project Ga0272441, IMG submission 193582) | Marine sediment archaeal communities from Little Sippewissett salt marsh, Falmouth, MA, United States - SSM-Prop-6N | ecosystem: Environmental > Aquatic > Marine > Wetlands > Sediment ... | reverse complement strand
GGAAGACGGCGAACTGTCAATCAGTGGTTCAGGAGATTATTATGGGCAGTCATTTCAGCTTGAAACGCTGGTGGTTTCCATTTCTGGTAGTGGAACATGCAGAAGCGCAGTTGATGAAGATCTTGAAGCAAGGATCTCTGGTAGCGGCGATGTGTATTATACAGGTAATCCAAGTGTTGATGCCAGGGTTTCAGGCTCAGGGAAGGTGAGGAAAAACTAAAATAACTTTTTATCTGATAATCTTAAACTGCCCGTCAATCTCTAACTTAATGATTGACGAGGCAGCTTTCTTTTCTGTCTCCTCCTGTCGAAGCGGAACAATATAATCTACTGACCCTTTTATCTTTTCACTGATACCCATATAATTTTCCGGAGCTGCCTCTCCTGTGGTGTTTGCTGAAGTCGACACCAGTGGTTTCTTTAATCGTGCAATTAGAGAGGAACAAAATTCATCCTCTACTATCCGTATACCCAACGAACCGTCACTGGCAATAAGTTCTGATGCAACATTTCTTGCTCCGGGGTATACTATTGTAAGAGGGCTGTCACTAACCTCTGTCAGTTGCCATGCAATTTCAGGCACCTGTTTTACATAGTATGGTAATTTCGATTCTGTATCGAGTAATATTAACATGCTGTGTTTATCTTTTCTTTGCTTAATCCTGTAAATTCTCCTGACCGCATCACTGTTTGTGGCATCACATCCAAGACCCCACAATGTATCGGTAGGATACAGTATTACCCCCCCATCGCGCAGGACATTAACAGCTTCTTTGATAATATTATTTAAGGTGGTCATAACCTCTTACCAACTTTTTTAAACAGCGATATTATGATCCCTGAGAGCATCGTTAAGCGATGTTTTTTTATCGGTTGATTCCTTCCGTGTACCTATAATCAGGGCACAGGGCACCTGGTATTCACCCGCCGGGAACTGTTTTGTATAAGAACCTGGTATAACGACTGATCCAGGAGGCACGAAACCTTTATGAGTCTGCACTTTTTCTCCGGTCACATCCAGCACTTTTGTAGACTTCGTTATTACGACATTAGCACCCAGCACGGCTTCTTTACCAATGTATGCACCTTCAACTATAATGCATCTCGATCCTATGAAACAGTTATCCTCAATTATCACAGGTGCTGCCTGCACAGGTTCCAGTACACCACCTATTCCTGCTCCACCACTGAGGTGCACATTCTTGCCTATCTGTGCACATGAGCCAACCGTGGCCCAGGTGTCAACCATGGTTCCTTCATCAACATAGGAGCCTATGTTTATGAAACTGGGCATCATTATGACACCTTTGCTTATATAAGCTCCATAGCGGGCAATTGCATGAGGTACCACTCTAACCCCAAGCTCCTTATAGTTCCTTTTCAGCTTTATTTTGTCATGGAATTCAAAGGGACCCGTCTCAATCACCTCCATATCCTGGATAGGGAAATAGAGAATAACGGCTTTCTTTATCCATTGATTCACCGTCCATCCTTGAGGAGAAGGTTCAGCAACCCTCTGCTCACCCCTGTCGAGTAAATCTATAACCTCCCTGATCGCCTCTATTGTTGACTTATCCCTGAGTAAATCCCTGTTGACCCATGCTTCTTCAATAATGCTTTTAAGATCCTTCATAATAAATATTTTTCATAGTAAAGGTATATAGTTATTTTGAAAGTTGAATCGTTGAACTGTGTAATCGTTGAATTGGGCAGAACCAGTTAAACAATTCAACAATTCAACAATTCAACAAATATTATATAGCATATAATAATATTTTATAAAGTTTAACTTTGTCATCTGTACTATTCTTGAAGGATTAAATTATTAACCAAAATAAAACCATTATGAAAAATTCGCTATTTCTGTTTGTCCTGTTATCATTTGTTACAGGAAGTATCATTGCCCAGGATGGCCTGAAATACCAGAAGCCACCAGAAGATATCGTTAAGATAATGACGGCAAGCCCAACTCCTTCGGTGTCAATAAGTCCTGATGGCAGTACCATTGTCCTGACAGAAAGACCCGGAATGCCTTCGATTGAGGATCTTTCAAGGGAAGAATTGCGCCTTGGTGGCTTAAGGATTGATCCAGCCGTTAACGGCCCAAGCAGAAGGTCATATGCAACCGGGATATCAATAATGAATATTGACGGCTCAGGTAAAAGTGATCTAAGCGGTTTACCTGCTGATCTTAAACTGGGAAGCTTCTCATGGTCGAATGATGGTAAACAGTTTGCCTTTACAAACACTACCGATAATAGCATAGAACTATGGATTGGGGATGTTGAAAGCCTGGAGGTGAAAAAAATTGATGATCATCTCAACATGGTTATAGGATATCGGGGCTTCAGCTGGCTGCCTGATAATGAAAGTATCATATACCAGACTGTAGTACCCGGCAGGGGTGATTGCCCGAGTTCTTCACAGGTACCCGAGGGTCCGGTTGTACAGGAGAACCTTGGTAAAAAAGGTGCGGCAGCGACCTTCCAGGATTTACTTAAAAATCCTGTTGATGAGGCCATGTTCGAATATTTTGCTGGCTCAGTGATAAAAATATGGAACGGATCAGCATCGGAACAGATTGGCAAACCCGGAATATATGGATCGGTTAATCTATCGCCGGATGGTAAATATCTTTTAGTCGAAACTGTAGAAAAACCATTCTCATACACTGTCCCGTATCGTTACTTTCCTTCAACTGTAGCTATCTGGGATTTGGCTGGCAACCTGGTTAAGAAGCTGGCAGAACTGCCTCTCAAAGAAAACCTGCCAAGAGGTTATGATATGACATTCGCTGAGCCCAGCGGGTTCACATGGAGGAATGACAGGCCCTCAACAGTTATGTGGGTTGAACATCTTGACGGTGGTGATTTTAATAAGGAAATGGAGTACCATGACCAGGTATTAATGCTTAACGAACCCTTCAATGAAGAGCCAGTGGAATATGTTGCCACCAAACTGAGATTTGGAGGAATAGCCTGGGGAAATAATGATGTAGCAATACTTAGTGAGAGGTCAAGAAAAGAAAGACTGGAGGTGCAATATATGTTTGATCCTGATGACCCTGAAGGTACAAAGAAAGAAATCTTCAGGTTACAGTCTGAAGACCGGTATAATGATCCCGGTAATTTTGCTACAACTGATAATGAGTTTGGACAGAGAGTATTACTTTTCACTAAAAAGGGCAGGGCACTGTTACTGACAGGAAGAGGTGCCTCCCCCGAAGGTGATCGTCCTTTCATCGATGAATACAGGATCAGAGATGGGGAAGTTACCAGGTTATGGAGATCAGAAGCTCCCTATTATGAAAGTGTTGCTGATATTCTGCCTATGGATGAAGATCTGATTATAACTACGAGAGAATCAATAGATATACCACCTAACTATTTTATCAGGAACCTGAAGAACGGCAAACTGACCCAGATTACACACTTTGAAAATCCTTATCCCCAGCTCGAAGGAGTAAGCAAGGAACTTGTTAAATATAAAAGGGATGACGGATTGGATCTGTCTTTTGAACTTTACCTGCCCAATGGATATGATAAGGAAAAGGACGGTCCGTTGCCTGCCATATTGTGGGCTTATCCCCGTGAATATCAAAGCCAGGATGCCGCAGGGCAGGTTTCAGGATCCCCGTACCGGTTTATAAGGGTTAGTTCATCTTCAATCTTGGTTTTCGTAACTCAGGGGTATGCTATAATGAATGATGCAGCATTTCCTATTGTGGCCCAGGATAGTGAGGAACCAAATGACACCTTCAGGGATCAACTTGTAGCCAATGCCAAGGCTGCTATCGACAAGGGTGTTGAGATGGGGGTGGTTGATCCGGAAAGAGTGGCAGTTGGAGGACATTCATATGGCGCCTTCATGACCGCCAACCTGCTGGCTCATTCACGCCTTTTTGCTGCAGGCATAGCAAGAAGCGGGGCATATAACCGAACCCTCACTCCTTTTGGATTTCAGAATGAGAGGAGGTCATACTGGGAAGCCCCTGACCTGTACAACTATATGTCTCCATTCATGCATGCAGATAAAGTCAAGGATCCTATATTACTTATACATGGGCAGGCAGATAATAATAGCGGCACATTCCCAATACAGAGTGAAAGATATTATGCTGCATTAAAAGGACATGGTGCTACCGTGAGATTGGTATTGTTACCAAAGGAGAGCCACGGCTATTCTTCATCCGAATCGTTGATGCATATGCAGTGGGAAACATACCGCTGGCTGGAGCAATATGTGAAGAATAAGTAATTGTTGAAGAGTTGAATCGTGTAATTGTTGAACCGGGGTATTTAATTGGGGAAGACAATAACTAAATATTCTACCCCGGTGCAACAATCCATCTACCCAATTCAACCTGCCTGCCGGCAGGCAGGCGATTTAACCATTCAACATCTCAACAAATATTCAAATATGAACATATTTGAATATTTTTTCATGCCTTAAATCTTGCATAAATCAAAAAGTCAGATACTTTTGCATAATTATCAAACCGAAACCTCAAAAACGTATAATATAAAACTCTTAACCTATGATTAGCAGTTTATTTTGGATTGTTCCTGTTGCATCAATTACCGCCCTGCTCTTTGCCTGGATTTTCTTTAAAAGCATGATAAGAAAATCTGAGGGCACCGATAAGATGAAAGAAATTGCACAACATGTAAGGGATGGGGCTATGGCTTACATCAAGAGGCAATATAAAGTTGTTGCCATTGTATTTGTTTTCCTGGTTATATTCCTGTTGATTCTCGCTCAGATTGGAGTACAGAACCCGTTTGTTCCCGTAGCATTCCTTACGGGTGGTTTCTTTTCCGGTCTATGTGGATACCTTGGTATGCGTACGGCCACTTATGCTTCGGCACGTACAGCTCATGGGGCATCACATTCACTTAACCAGGGTTTGAAGATAGCTTTCCGCAGTGGGGCAGTAATGGGCCTGGTAGTTGTGGGGTTCGCCCTTCTCGATATATCAGCATGGTTCATGATACTTACAAAAGCAGTATTTACACCTGATAATATGGAGCATGGTTTGCAATGGCTGGGCCTGACCTTCGTGCATGAAGGCACAACTGAGCGTCAGAAAATGGTAGAGATAACAGCGACGATGCTTACATTTGGTATGGGGGCATCAACGCAGGCTTTATTTGCCCGTGTTGGAGGCGGAATTTATACAAAAGCTGCTGATGTGGGTGCCGACCTTGTTGGTAAGGTAGAAGCAGGTATCCCGGAGGATGACCCGCGTAATCCAGCCACGATTGCTGATAATGTGGGCGATAATGTAGGGGACGTTGCCGGTATGGGTGCCGACCTTTACGAGTCGTATGCTGGATCCATCCTGGCTACTGCAGCTCTGGGGGCCGCGTTACCTTCACTGGCACCTGACGGGCAGCTGAAGGCCATAATTGCTCCCATGATAGTTGCAGCGGTAGGTATTATATTATCTATTGCCGGCATATTTATGGTCAGGGCAAAAGAATCAGCCACTCAAAAGAACCTGCTTAATGCCCTTCTACTTGGGACAGGAGGAAGTTCAGCAATGATACTCGTTGTTCTGGCCATTCTGGCCTGGGCAGACTGGATCACCTGGGGTGTTTTTGGAGCGGTAGTTGCAGGTCTGGTTGCGGGTGTAATAATAGGACAGAGTACAGAATATTTCACCTCTGATGAATATGGTCCTACAAGGGGAATAGCAAAACAGACCCAGCAGGGTCCTGCCACCACTATTATTGATGGTATCGCGGTAGGCATGTATTCAACATGGATACCGGTAGTCACAATAGTGGCAGGTATTATTGCTGCCTTCAGTTTTGCAGGTGGCTTTTCTCAATTTGCAGATGGTGTTTATGGAATAGGCTTTGCAGCTGTTGGAATGTTATCTACCCTTGGTATCACCCTGGCTACAGATGCCTTTGGTCCGATAGCGGATAATGCAGGAGGAAATGCTGAGATGTCAGTATTGCCACCTGAAGTGAGGGAAAGAACAGATGCCCTGGATATGCTCGGAAACACCACTGCTGCTACGGGTAAAGGATTTGCAATAGGATCAGCAGCCTTAACAGCTATGGCCTTAATTGCAGCATATATGGAAGAGGTAAGGTTATGGCTGGGTAAGCTGGCTGATAAAAGTATTGAAGGATTTAAGCAGATCGGAGATATCCTGTTTTACAATGACTCAGTGCCGGTAATAGAAGAAGGGCAAAAGGCTGTTCAGGTTGCTTCAGCTCATATAAGTGACTTTGTTGAAGCATATAACCTCTCATTGTTCAACCCAATGCTTCTCGGTGGTATTTTCATAGGTGCAATGATGGCATTTGTGTTCTGTGCTATGACGATGAAGGCAGTAGGACGTGCTGCAGGCTCAATGGTTGATGAAGTAAGGCGTCAGTTCAGGGAAATTCCCGGCATTATGGAAGGGAAAGCGACACCTGAATATGCAAAATGTGTGGCAATCTCGACAAGGGGAGCACAGAGAGAAATGATCCTTCCCTCAATGCTTGCCATAATTGTACCAATTACTATAGGAGTGTTACTTGGTGTTTCCGGAGTTGTTGGCTTGCTCGTCGGAGGTCTGACAACCGGATTTACCCTGGCAGTAATGCTTAATAATGCCGGCGGTGCATGGGATAATGCCAAAAAATATATTGAAAAAGGAAATTACGGTGGTAAAGGAAGTGAATCGCACCATGCAGGAGTGGTAGGAGATACAGTAGGTGATCCGTTTAAAGATACATCAGGACCATCACTTAATATCCTTATTAAACTTATGACAATGGTCTCCGTGGTAATGGCAGGATTAACAGTTGCATATAGTATTTTTTAGCAACGATATATGAATAATATGGTAGTCCCCGTGAGGGCTGATATTGAAGATGCCTGGGAAAAGATAAGACCGTATATACATAAGACGCCGGTGCTGAGCTCATCATTGCTGAACGAAATGTTCGGTGCCGAACTTTATTTCAAATGCGAGAATTTTCAAAAGGTGGGGGCATTCAAATTCAGGGGTGCCACAAATGCTGTTTTATCACTGAATGAAGAAGCATTATCCCGGGGATTGGTTACACATTCATCAGGTAATCATGCTGCTGCAGTGTCCCTTGCGGCAAAAATGCGAGGCGCCAGAGCATATATAGTAATGCCTTCCAATTCACCGGAAGTGAAAAAACAGGCTGTTGCGGGCTATGGAGCAGAGATAAGATTCTGTGAGCCCAACCTCAGGGCCAGGGAGGATACTGCCAGTGAAATAATAAAAGAAACAGGGGCTACATTCATACATGCTTATGATAATTTTAACGTGATCTGCGGCCAGGGTACAGTGGGCCTTGAACTTATAAATGAATACCCTGATCTTGATGCGGTAATTGGACCTGTAGGAGGTGGTGGACTTATGAGCGGAATCTCAATAGCTGTCAAAGGTCTTGATCCTGACATTAAAGTATACGGAGCTGAACCCCTCGGGGCAGATGATGCATACAGGTCATTGAAGTCGGGAAAGCTTATCACACATCATAAACCTGATACAATAGCCGACGGACTACTAACCACATTGAGTGAAAGAACATTTGCGATACTAGGTGAAAAGCTGGATGATATCTTTACGGTAACTGAAGAAAGCATTGTTGGATGCATGCAGCTCATATGGGAAAGAATGAAAATAATAGTAGAGCCATCTTCAGCAGTGACCCTGGCTGCTATTGCTGAAAACAACCAAATCTTCAGGAACAGGAAGGTTGGACTGGTACTCTCAGGAGGAAATGTTGACCTCAGGAATCTTCCCTTTTAATCACTTATTTTAAAGTAAGCCGTGATGGGATAATGATCTGAAAATTTAACCCTGTCGGTGGTATAACCATTTGAAATAATATTTTTATCAAAAAGAATATAATCAATACGGTTGGAAGGGTATTTCCCTTTATATGTGAAACCTGCTCCGCTGCCCGATTCAACAAATGCGTCCTTTAAGCCTTTCCGGATCTTACGATAAGTGTACGATATGGGTGTATCATTAAAATCACCGCATACGATCACAGGATAAGGAGAGGCATTAATATGCTCTTTCAAAACCTTTGCCTGGTGGGCTCTCCGGGCAAAACCCTGTTTCAGAGAAAAGGACAGATCTCTCAATTCTTTCATCGTGTCGTCCTCGTCATTGGCATAGATCTCTTCAATGAGTGAGCGCTCCATACTCCTGAGCTTGAATGATTGCAGGTGGTTATTATATATCCTGACCGTGTCAGAATCAATTACTATGTCGGTATAAATTGAAAGACTGGCAGAATTTGGATGAAGAATGTCGCCACGGGCGATGACAGGATAAGTGGTAAAGGTGGCTATTCCATAATGCCTGTCATTTCTTATGCGGATGAATTTCCTGTGAACATTATATCCTTTATTTACAGGTTCTGCAAAGCGCCTGTAAACAGTAGAAACCGGACCATTATGGTAAAATTCCTGCAGGCAAAGGATCTCAGGGGTATTTGACTTAAGATAATTTATTATATCCTTCTCACTGTTACTTTCAGTATCGTAATGATTAAAAAGCCTGATATTATAGCTCATTAAGCTGAAATCATGGTCACCGGTATCTTTATTCCAGAACCTTATGAAATTATTGAAATGAGTATATCCAAGGGCTATTACGATGATTGAAATAAATACTTCTCTTTTAAAATTAATGGCCCATATAATAATGAAAATTATATTGACCAGTAGAAGGTAGGGATATGCCAGGCCAAAGAATGCCGGGAATGCAATTTTCTCCGGGTTTATTATCACCGAAGCATATGCAATCAATAATGCAAGAGCAGCTATAATATTAAGGCCGAATAATATTCTCTTCAGTAGTTTCTTCAATTCTGCATGAATTCGCATGGTTAAAAATAGTCTGAAAAAACTAAAAAAAAGAAGAACTGCTTTTATTTCTGGCTTTCCTTAAAAAGAATTTCTTTTTCTTCTTTGGTAAGACTGTCATAGCCTCCCTTGGCAATTTTTTCCAGAATCTTATCGATCTTTTCCTGGTGGTCGGCTTTCATTTTATTATACTCAATATCGGTTTGCGGTTTCTTATAGGTAACCTTCATTTTTTCCTTCGGCTTAAACCATGTGGCTATTGTGTCCAGTAAACGGTTTATCCACCTGCCGGTATCTTTACCCTGTTTATAGCGGATGGCATAAATATAACCAAGTATTGCTCCGCCAATATGGGCAATCTTTCCACCGGTGTTAACTGAAAAATCAAAAACAGAGGTGAGCAGGAAAATACCAATAGCTATATACTTGATCTTTACCCTCCCCAGTAAAAAAAGATGAACTGTATAATCAGGAATATAAACAGCTGTGGCAATTACGATAGCCATTACTGATGCAGAGGCCCCAAGTGCTATTGAGACATGAATAATTTCAGAGAAGGTAGGAAAGATATTAAAAGACAGAATATAAAGTAGAGCGCCTGCCAGCCCTCCCATAATATAAACCGAGACAAGCTTTTTCTGGTCAAAATAGTCACTGAAAATCCTGCCAAACCAGTACAGCCACAACATATTAAAAAGCACATGCCAGAAGCTTTCATGAAGGAACATATATGTAACCACAGTCCAGGGCTTGTGTATAAGGTTGGAGAAGGCTGCAGGCACAGCAAGAAACTCAACCACTGAAGAAGATATAGCGGGGTTGTTGGACAACACCGAGATTATCTGTAAAACAGCCATCACTATGAATACAGCTACATTAATATAAATCAGCTTGAGCAGGTTTGTGCCTTTCCTGAATTGTTCCTTCAATCCACCAATAACCGTCATTAGTAAAGAGTATTAGTTGTTTTTTTCCAGATTCTTATCAGGATATATCCAAATAACATACCACCAACGTGTGCCGCATGGGCTATACCACTGCCGGGTTGTGCAATAGCCATATAAAGTTCAAGTCCCCCATAGGCTATAACAAACCATTTTGCTTTTATGGGAATAGGGGGAAACAGTAGCATTAACTGGGTGTTGGGGAATAGAACACCAAATGCCAGTAATATTCCGAATACCGCACCTGATGCTCCAACAGTAGGAATATTCAACAAGGCGTTTAACTGATGCATATCAGGATCAGTAAAACTCCTGCCATTTTGCCATAATCCGGCTCCTCTTTCGATAACCGTCTGGAGCTGGTCAGGGCTGATACTCCCCACCAGTTTAGCATATTGTATTGCGATTACTGCTTCGTGTGTCAGGGCCGCACCAAGGCCACTCACAAAGTAATATATAAAGAATCTTCTGGGACCCCATACTGACTCAAGTACGCGGCCGAACATAAACAGGGCAAACATATTGAAGAAGAGATGGCCGAGCCCACCGTGCATAAACATATGGGTGATTATCTGGTAGGGCTTAAAATTGTCTGATTTGGGAAAATACAATCCAAGGGCCGCATTCAGGTCAACATTAAAGACACCTGCAGCAGTATATAGGGCAAGCAACATTACCACGTTTATAAGTATTATATTCTTGGTTACCGGTGGTATCCCTGAAAATCCTCTTCCAAAAGTATACATGTTCTTATTTCCTGTTTAAACAGTTGCTTAATCATTATAACAATAGTCAGGCCAAGATAGTTAAGATTTTTCAAAAAAAGACACATTGTCACCTCAGCCTCTTTTCCAGCTCATCCAGGGTAATAATGCTTATTATGGCTTTGCCCGAGGGAGTATAATTAGGATTTGCACACTTGAACAACTTATCAATCAGGTCTCTTATTTCAGTTATTTCAAGTGGCCTGCCGTAGGGTACTGCAGCAGCCCTTGACATACATACCGCAACTTTTTCCCTGTTGCTATCCCCCGGCCCCTTCTCGGTTGATTTATACTCCTCAAGTATTATCTCAAGCATTTCTACAGGATCTTCATTCATACTGGCAGATGGCTGGGAATTGATAGAGATAGTGTTGCTACCGAGGTATCGTATGTCAATACCGCAATTCTTAACTTCTTCTTCAATCTCTGACAACAGGGCAAGGTCGGCCTGGTCAAGTTCCAGTGTTTTAGGGAAAAGGCTTCTTTGTGCGACCACAGTATCTGACTTCAGGGCTTCAATGAATTTTTCATAGAGAATCCTCTCGTGGGCCCTTTTCTGATCAATAATCAGGAGGCCTGACTTAACAGGGCAAATAATATATTTATTTCTTACCTGGAAGATTTTCTCAGGGCCCATGGCAGGTGTCTGACGCTGCTTATCGTCAAATTCCTTATCAGGGATAATGCTTTCTGAATCCCCTTTGTCAAGACCTGCATAAAGCTTATCCCAACCTTTGAGGTTAGAATCCCTTTTCCTCTCGAAATCCCGCTTAAGATCTTTATAATTATCTTCATCCCTGAAAGGATTAAAATCGGAATTTATATCTATACCGGGCATTCCGGCAGGTTCCTTTCCAGGGAGAGGTATATCGATAACACCTTCGTTATCAAAATCCAGTGATGGTACAATATTGAATTTTCCCAGGCTTTCCCTTACAGAGGCATGTAATATTTGCCATATCATCCTCTCATTTTCGAATTTAACCTCTGTTTTTGTAGGGTGTATATTTACATCTATAGTGGCTGGATCGGCATGTAAAAAGATAAAATATGAAGGTATTTCATCAGGGGGGAGTATGTTTTCATAGGCTCCCATTACTGCCTTGTGGAGGTAAGGATGGCGCATATACCTGTTGTTGATAAAGAAAAATTGTTCTCCGAAAGTTTTCCTGGCATTTTCAGGCTTACCTATGAATCCGCGAATTTTCACCAGGCTTGTTTCTGTATGTAAATTAATGAGATTCTGATTCATATTCTTACCAAACACGGCTATTATCCTCTGCCTCTCATTCGAGTGGGGCAGGTTAAATAACTCCTTGTCGTTGTGATGTAGGCTGAATCTGATGTCCGGGTGGGCCAGTACTACTTTCTGGAACTCGTTAATAATATGCCGCATCTCTGTGCTTGGGGTCTTCAAAAATTTCCTTCGTGCTGGAACATTATAAAAGAGGTTTTTTACCGCTATGTTTGTCCCGGGCGGGCAACTTGCCGGTTCCTGCATTTCAACCTTCGAACCGTTTATTTTTATTATGGTTCCTAATTCGCTATCATGCAGGCATGATTTTATTTCAACCATGGCCACTGCAGCTATTGAGGCCAGGGCTTCGCCCCTGAATCCCTTGGTATTGATGGCAAAAAGGTCTTCGGCTTTAATTATTTTTGATGTAGCATGCCGTTCAAAACTTAACCTGCAATCTGTTTCGGACATTCCCGTTCCATCATCTATTACATGTACGAGCGAGCTTCCGGCATCTTTAATTATGACCCTTATATATTTACTGCCCGCATCAACTGAGTTTTCCATTAGTTCCTTTACTACTGAAGCAGGTCTTTGTATAACCTCACCTGCAGCGATCTGGTTTGCAACAGAGTCGGGTAATAGCTTGATGATATCGGGCATTAATAAAAGGATTTACAGGTAGAAAAAAACGTAAGCAATAAGGAAAAGTATTAGAGCAATTACTATCAGTCTTATTAAAGTGTATCTCTGAACTCGTGTCTTGTTCTGGCGGAAGTAATTTGACATCGACCCGCGCGTTATCCTCGGAACATATTCCTTATCGCTGTCATCTTTTATACCCAGTTCATCCTTTATGCGGCGCTCTCTTTCTTCCCTCTTTTCCTTTTCGGGGTCGTAATACATAGGTGTATAGTTGAACCCCCTGGGTTTATAATGCTTGAAAAAGCTAGGTATTCCGTGTGCCATTACAAATATTTTTTACAAAGGTACTAATAATCCATCAGTCTTTCAATCCAGCTTAGCACCACAGAATTTACAGTAGGATGCGTTTTCATCATGTCCTTCGGCATGGCACTCAGGACAGGTTTTGGAGGTAATCTCACCTTTTCGTATCAGCTTTTGCTGGTAATTCATTTCCGCACTAACAATACCTGTTGGTACTGCAATGATAGCATAACCTGTCAGCATGGTCAGACTGGCGATAAATTGACCCAGGCCTGTTACTGGTGCTATGTCACCATATCCGACTGTAGTAATTGTAACCACAGTCCAGTATATTCCCCTGGGTATGCTGGTGAAACCATTTTCAGCTCCTTCAATAAGATACATCAGGGTGCCTATGATGATAATAATAGTAGAGACTGCAACCAGGAAAACACCAATCTTGGCCTTGCTGGCTGAAAGGGACCTGCCTATAATCGTTCCGGCAACAGTATATCTTGATAGTTTTAGTACCCTGAAAATCCTGAGCAATCTTAATGCCCTGATGATGAGCAGACTTGACCCTCCCGATGCTATCAGGCCTATATAAGTTGGAAGTGTGGCCAGGAGATCAATTATGCCATAAAAACTGAATATATAATTTAAGGGTTTCCTGGTAATAAATACCCTGAGCAGGTATTCAATTGTAAAAAAGATAGTAATTACCCATTCAATGGTCATAAAGGTATCATGCATTGAAGCATTGATCTCCGGTACGGAATCAAGAATAACAGCTATTATGCTGATCACAATTACCGTTATAAGCAAAATATCAAATGTTTTGCCTTCCCTTGTATCAGCTTCGAAGATTATTTCGTACAGCCTTTCTTTCAATTTTCCCATGGTTGATCCAGAATTTGAAATTATATAATAAAGATAGGAAACTCTGTCATTCTGAGGGAGCTTAGTGACCGAAGAATCTAAACACTCCCTGCTCCCTGCTCCCTGCCCCCTGCCTCTATTAATTTACTATCTTTACTAAAAATACTCAAGATGAAAAGGGTTCTAACTTATTCCTTACTTCTATTTACATTTTTTCTTTCATGCAGTCGGGGAGAAGGCATTAAACTTAAAATCCTCACCCTGAACATCCGTTATGACAATCCTTCAGATGCACCAAACGACTGGCCATCAAGGAAGGATTTCGTACTATCATTCATTGAGGGTGAAGAACCTGATATCTTTGGCCTTCAGGAAGCACTATGGCACCAGTATTATTTTCTCGATTCAGCGCTGGCCGGTTATAAGTCAATCGCCGCAGGAAGGGATGATGGCAGACGTAAAGGGGAGATGACCCCTGTCTTTTACAGCAAAGACCGGTTCCGGGCTATAAATACAGGAACATTCTGGTTGTCAGAAACCCCTGATGTTCCAGGTAGCAAAGGATGGGGTGCGGTATTACCCAGAATAGTCACCTGGGTTGAACTTGAGGAAATTGCTTCAGACAAGAGTTTTTTCTTTTTCAATACCCATTACAGCCATATGTCTGATTTGGCCAGGCTGAAGAGCTCGAAGATAATACTGCAGGAAGTAAAAAAGATAGCAGGCAATAATCCTTTTGTACTAACAGGCGATTTCAATATGCTGCCCGGTAGCCAGGCATATGTGACTTTAAAGGAAGATAACAGGGAAGAGGCTTTAATTATTGATACATATTTAATTAGCGAAACAGAACCTTCAGGTCTTGCGTACACATTTAACGGTTTCAGAAATAAGGAAGGAGAAGGGAGAATAGACTATATTTTTGTAAGCAGTGATGCCAGGGTTCTGAGACACGAAACGAAAGACCCCAGGCAGGGAGAACTATTCATTTCTGATCACTGGCCGGTGATTGCGGTGGTCAGCCTTCGTCCCAAGGACTAGGGACTATGGCTGACAGGGCAGGGGGCAGGGAGCAGGGAGATGTGCTGGTAGCGTGTCTCTACAATTGCCGGTAATAGGTTGCTTGCTTTAAAATTTTGTTAGACGCGCTATTAGCGCGTCTCTACATTAGCTAAATATAATAAACACACTGTAAAATTTTCGTTATAAACCTTTTAGACTTTATCAACTCCCTCCCTGCTCCTTGCTCCATGCCCCCTGCTTCTTAAAGTCGTGATCTTAGCGTATGGTAATCCAGATAGTATAAAATTTTCAGGGACAGGCTGTTTACTGCCGGTGAGTCAAGCAGGGCATCAAGGTTTTCCCTCAAACTGTTGAATATTTCAGGACCTGATTGATAAACGGAATTTTTCCATACGAGCTTAAGTTCCGATCCCGGGGCGAATCTCCAGGTATAGGCCATATCGATATTGAAGTAGTTGGTATTTATATCGCTGCCCATATCAGGTGCACTTTCTCCCAGTGTTCCATCCTCGTTCAAAATATAATAGGAATGGTAGTCGGCTTTTGACCAGTAATGCCTTATCCTGGATTGAAAGTAGGAAGATGCAGATATTATATAGTTAATTGAAAATATGTTTTCAAGAGTACCAGCGTTTCTAACACCGAAAACTATTGATTCTGTTCTCCCGGCATATCCGATATCATTACTTTTTTTATGGTAAGTGATGGTATGACCGATTTTGAATTTATCGTTAAATCTTATGTAAGGAGAAAGACTTGCCTCGTAGTATGACATCTCAAATTCTGAGGAAAATTTCTGGTATTCAGCCGATACCCCGACGGATATTGCCCTGCGATTGTCGGTAGCCAGGCTGGCACCAATGGTAGCTGACGGTGGCCGCGAGTAATATCTTCCTTCTTCCCTTGCTTCATAGTGATCATCTGTACCAATCGGATTAATGTTTGACTCAACCTGCAGGACCATGAAATTCATGTAAGTAGTGGTCGATTCAAGGTCTATATCCAGGGAACTGAATTTACGGGGAGTATGGAGCATATCATACCCTATGGATATCCTGTTCAGGGAGTGCAGAATTTTACCTGCAGGTTCGTAAATATTATAACCAAAAGTAAAACTGTTGATGAATTCATTATTTCTTCTCAGGTAACCCATATCGTTGGGATCATAATCATTGGTTCTGGAACTGTGAGTATAGTAAAATCTGAATTTACCACCTGTCTTGCCACCGGTCAGTATTATTGAATGGCCGAAAATATTTTCTCTGTCAGAGAAATATTTCTGACTCAGGGTAATAATAGCATTTACACTATATGTTCTTTCGGAAGAAAGATATCTCATATCTGCTGCTGTAACATTGGCAGTGTAGTTATTACCGGTGGCTGCTCCGCTTCTCAGGACATTGGTATTAGCAAAGCTTATATATGAACCGGCACCAAGATTCTGATCCACTACAATCATATTGTAGTTGGTTAATGGCTGGGTAACTATTTCCCTTTTATTGTTATTCCCTGTGTTTATGATCTCAGCTCTTGATTCAGCAGTAATACCATTGAAGAAACCTATACCAAGCCCTTTCTTTGTGCGGCCTGATATCTTGGTGGCATTGATCAATCTTACTTCTGCCGGGTTAAATACTACCTCTTCACCTGGTTCAAGTTCATAATAAACACCATAATAACCAGTGGGTGTTGATCCTATCCTGCGTGAATAGAAAATACCTCCTTTATTAAAGACATCGGTTCCTTCTGTAAAGAACTGTCTTCTCTCATTATACTTAACCTCGTAAGGGGTGAGATTTAATATCTGATCATCTGATTGCACCTGTCCAAAATCAGGAATAAGCGTGGCATCAAGAGTAAATGCATCATTAAGGCCAACTTTCAGGTCAGCTCCCCCATGAAAGGCATTATTCCATTTTTCCTGTCCGGATTGCTTTTCAAGATAAGCTGATAGATAGGGTGTTACTGAGATACGTGGAGGTGATTTAATACCACTGATACCGGTTATTTCACCAAGATAGTTTATAGAAGTACCGTGACTCTTATCTGCAAAATTCCATGAAGACCATTCACCATATCTCTGTATATATCTCCAGAGGTTAAAACCCCAGGGATTATTTTCTTCACCCTGGAACCTGAAGGCAGAGAATGGGATTTTAATTTCTGCTATCCATCCGCTGTCAACTATTTGAACGGCACTGTGCCACACTGCGTCCCAGTAAAGATCACGCCCTCCGGCCCCCGATGATCGGCGGATATCAGATTGTATTCCGGAGGCGGTAAGCTTAAAACTATATCCATTGATACCGTCATTGTACGGACCTATATCAACATTAAAATAATCAGCAATTATATCCCTGTCGCCATCCCTTGGTCCCATTTCAGTCCTTATGCTATCGGGGTGGAGGTCATATAGGATAGCGCCAATGTAAATACCTTCATTATCATAAACCACCCTGGCCACTGTCCTCTGACGGGATGGCACACCGCCGTAGGGTTCGTATTGAATGAAATCGGTAAATACCTCTGATTTTGTCCAGCATTCATCATCCAATACGCCATTTATTACCGGTGGATTGATGGTTTTAACTGCTATCCCCTGTTTTTTTTCTCCTGTGACTTGAGCCTGTAAACAAAATACCGAAAAGGCAAGAATATATATGGTGATGAGGTATTTCACTAATAAGATTTAAAATAATTACTCAAAGTTAATTTAAAACAAGAGGCTATATTCGACTGGCAGAATGTTTTTGGGCAGGTATTACACCGTTTTTCGGTAGCGCCAGATGGCCAGCGAGATGGTACCAATGCCTATCAGTATAATACCCCTGATATCAGGTAATACATCAGTGAAACCTGATCCCTTGAGCATGATCATCCTGATGACCCTCATGAAATAGGCAGCGGGATTGATTATGTTGAATTTCTGTGCCCAGAGGGGCATGCTTTCTGCAGGAGTGAAGATACCGCTCATAAGGATAAAGATCATAAGTACGAAGAATACAACAAATAAATATTGTTGCTGAGTGGAAGCGAGGGTTGATAGGAACAATGCCAGTCCCAGGGCGGCTATTAAATAAAGGCTGGCGAAAAGAAAGAGTATGGCTATGCTTCCATTGAAGGGTATATTGAAAAGGATCTTTCCAATCAATAAGCCAAAGGCCAGATCAATAAGGCCAATTATAAGGAATGGTATAAGCTTGGCCGTGATAAACTGGTATTTCCTGATTG
>Ga0272441_10007412_pt1 | contig 17862 bp, 19 predicted proteins | sample SSMProp6N_FD_193582 | JGI IMG/M metagenome (GOLD analysis project Ga0272441, IMG submission 193582) | Marine sediment archaeal communities from Little Sippewissett salt marsh, Falmouth, MA, United States - SSM-Prop-6N | ecosystem: Environmental > Aquatic > Marine > Wetlands > Sediment ... | reverse complement strand
ATCAGCATGTGAAAATCCGGTCCGCTGTTGGGCAGATCAATGGTCACGTCGGTAAAAGGTCCATAGGCGGATAGCCGGATGCTCCTGATTTTCATGACGCAGCGGCCTCCTTTTTCATGCTGTTCACCAACAGCGCATGGGCCTGCACCACCAGTTCGCGCAGCTGCTCCGGATCGTCCGGCTGGAGCCTTGCGTCCCCCTGGCGGTAATCCGGCGGCAGTTTTTGAAAAAGGGTCGACAGCGCCTTGCCCAGGTCCAGTAATTCCGGGTCATTGGACATCAGGTCGGCCACCAGCGCGCTCAACTCGCGCAATGGCCCCGGGTCGGCAACCGACCTGACCTTGGGTTGGGTTCTGACTTTAACTTTTTCGATCCAGGCCCGGTCACCAAAGTGGGCGATCGCCATTGACCGGACCACGTGCTTGAGGTGTTCGGGGTCGGCTGCGATCTGGTCGTGAACGTCTGTTTCACCGCCAAATTCCACTCGGGCAATCACCGGTTTGGGATCATGCCGATCGATGACGTCTTCGAAGATCGTCAGAAACCGTTCAATTATCTCATCGACGCGGGTCACGCCGTCCAGATCGACATACACCCCTTCCCAGCGGATCACATCGATGTCGTGACGGGTTATCTCAGGGGGTGTCCCCTCTTCCGCGGTCACTAGCACACACCCCTTGGCGCCGGACTCCCGAATGTGGCGTCCCTGGACACACCCGGGAAACACGACCGGCGGATCATCCGCAACCCGCTCAAACTGGTGTACGTGCCCCAGGGCCCAGTAGTCGTAGCCTTTGTTGATTAGGTCATCGAGCGAGCACGGGGCGTAGTTTTCGTGCCCTTCCCTACCGGTGAGGCTGGTGTGCAGCAGGCCGATGTTGAAATGCCCGGAAACCGGGTCCGGATAGTCGAGGGCGAGGTTGTCCGTAATGGCAACCTTTGAAAAGCTTTGCCCGTGAACCGCCACTTTTAGGTCTTCGATGATGTGGGTTTCGGGTTTTCTGGATGATAACACGTGGACGTTGTCAGGATACGGCAGGGTTCGCGTCATCTTGCCAGCCGCGTCGTGGTTGCCCGAAATAATGAACACCTGAATCCGGGTCTCGCTGAGCCGCCTGACCTGCTTGATGAAATAAAGGCCGGTGTGGTAATCTTTCCAATCGCCATCGAACAGGTCGCCGACAATCAGCACGAAATCCACGGCTTCATCGATGGCCAGGTCAACCAGGTTCTCAAACGCCCGTCTCGACGCCTGGCGTATTTCCTCGACGGGTGCCCCTTCGTAAGCTTCGAGGCGCTGCAGCGGGCTGTCCAGGTGGATGTCGGCGCTGTGGATAAATTTAATCATGGCTATTTTTTGACCCGCTGGATGGCCGCTTCCCGCTTCTCGACCTGCTGGTAGGCATTGTTATAGATAACATAGTACTTATTGATGTTGCTGACATAGCGGACGGTCTCCTGGCCGACAATTTTCAGCATGGCCATTTCCACATTGCGAAACCACCGGTTGGGGTCCAAATGCATCTTGGCGGCCTTTGTCCGGGCCCGGCGCATCTTCACCGGGCCTGCGTTGTAAGCGGCCAGGCTGAAGCGCACCCGGTCCCGTGGGAGGATCGTCGCATCGCTGTAGTAGTGGTTTCGTAAAAAACTCAGGTACTTAACACCGGCCTGAATGTTGTTTTCCACACGGTTGATGTCAGGAATCCCCACCCTTGGGTCGGCGGCGGTTTCAGGTCGTATCTGCATGATGCCGACCGCTCCCTGCGGGCTCACTTTTCTCTGGTCGAAGCCAGATTCCTGGAAGGCCACGGCGCTGATCAAATGCCAGTCGAATCCGTAACGGGCTGCATATTTCTTGAACAGCGGAGCATAGGCCGCCAGCCGCTTGCCCGTATCCCCGGCCAGCGGGTTTTTAATCCAGGTCGTATTTTCATAGTAGCGCTTGAAAAAGATGTTTCCCAAGCGGGTCCCTTTACGATGGGTCTTGGCAAAACGATTCAGGCTGGCCTTGAGCGCCGGGCTGGTTTTACGCACGGCCCAGGCGATATCCCCGCCCCTTCGAAAGGTCACATCGCCGGCGAGCCGGATGTCGGTGAGAATTTCGGCCCACGCGGCGGCAATGTGGCTGTCACAGACCGTTCGCGCGATCGCCCCGGAATTGACCAGTTCCAGGATGTCTTCGGTTTCCAGGTTTTCATCTGCCGGGACGATCTTGACCGGCCGCAGCCCCTGGGCACCCAACTGCCGGTTAAGGTCCAAAAGGCTCTCGTAATAGCTGCTGCTCAGGCGAACGAAGAGGCTGTGTCCGGAAAGCGCCGTGACGTCTTGAATGGGTGCTATCGACTTGTGCGTGACCAGCACCTCATCGATGTCGGTCAGATAGGGTTTTGTGAAATCAATCTGTTTCCGCCGCTCCGGGGTGACTGTCAAGCCCGCAGCGGCGATGTCTCCGTAACCGTCGACCAGGTCGGGAATCAGGCGATCCCGGGTGACCGGTATGAACTCGAAAACAACCTGGAGTTCCCTGCGGGTGACACCCTTGTTCAAGGCCTTCTGGTATTGCCTGAGCAGGGCATACTCGAAACCACGGAGCTTGCCCTTGGCTAAAAAGAAATTGGTCCGGTTGTAGGTGGTCAGGACGCGGATATATTTTCTCTCCAGCAGCGCGTCCAGATCTTCGGTGTAGCTGTCGGTTAAGTGTGAATCGAGGGGGTGGTTCGCAGCGGACTCCTGGGCCCGGACCGGTGCGAAGGCGATCAGGCAGAAAATAATCGTGAGCAGGGCGGTAATCGTCCGGATCATGGTTCGCTAGGCTCGATTCGGAAAGGGAACAGTTATCAAAGTCACCGCATTTATTTTCAACCGCCCGCGACGCACTTGTCAAGGTGCCTGTTTTTTCAGCTGATCGACCGTGTTCACGTCGCACACATCGAAGATCTGCCCGCATCCCCCGCAAACCATCTCGCACGCGTCGGCATTGCGGGATCGGCGGCGCTTCAATTCGGCACGGCACTCAGGGCATTTCAGATCCTGGGTCTGATTGTTGGGTTCGGTTTTGTCGCGCATACGGTGTCCTCCTTTTATCTTAGGACGGGTTATCAAAGTACCACAACAGAATATCCAACGTCCAAGGTCGAACAGGGTGTTCTATCTTTTTTCAGGGTCGGATGGAGCGAAGCGATCTCAGCATTGGATGTTCGATGTTCGTTTTTTTCACAACCCCGTTGAGCCTCCAGACGCTGGTTCGATGTTTCAGGAACTGCATGAAAGCATCGAACAGCCGGGGCGATGGCGGGCCCAGTCCGGCCGTCTGGCGGCAAAGGCTTCCTTTTCCGGCTGGTCGTCGTAGGGCCGGCGCAGCAGGTCGAGCAGTTCGTGAATCAGCGAAAAATCGCCCTGTTCGGCCTTGTCGATGGCCATTTGAGCCATGTAGTTGCGCAGCACAAATTTGGGGTTGACTGCGTTCATGCGCCGGCGCCGGGTTTGGTAAGGGGTGTTGTCCCGGCCGGCCCGTTTCAGATAGCCTCGAAGCCAGTTGGCGGTCCGGCTGCACACGGCAACCGTCAACTGGTCGGGAACGTAATAGGCGTCCATGAGCGGGGCCATGAGCGCTTCATCTTCGGCTGCCGCCAGGGAGGAATCATTCCCATCCAGCCGGGCGAGCCGGCGAAAGAAGATCGTCATGTCCGTTTCGGCCAGGGGCAAAATGGCCAGCAACTCAGCGATCAGGGCCTCGTCCGTTTCCGGATCGAATGCATTAAACCCCAGCTTGCGAGACATCATCTGCCGCCATCCCTCCTGGTAAATGGTCACGTAATCGTCCAGCACTGCCTGCAGGGGCTCGACCTGCCCGATCAAGGGATGGATGGCGTTGGCCAACTGGGCAAGATTCCACTGGGCAATGGCCGGTTGGTGGCCGAAACGATAGCGGCGCCCGGCGGCGTCAGTCGTGTTGGGGGTCCAGTCGGGGTCGTAATTTTCCAACCAGCCGTAGGGGCCGTAGTCGATGGTCAGGCCGAGAATGGACATGTTGTCCGTGTTCATCACGCCGTGCACGAATCCCACACGCATCCAATGGACGATCATTTCGGCGGTGCGGCGGCACACCTCCTCGAACCACCGCAGGTAAACATCCGGCGACGGTTCACCCAGGTGGGGAAAATCAGTGCGAATGGTATAGTCCGCCAATTGCTTCAATACCTCCATTTCACCTCGGGCGGCAAAGATCTGGAAGCTGCCGAAGCGTGTAAATGACGGCGAAACCCGGCAGACCACGGCCCCCGGTTCCAATTTGGGATGACCGTCGTAAAACATGTCCCGTTCCACCTCCTCACCGGTCAGGGTCAGGCTCAGTGCGCGGGTGGTGGGCACGCCCAGGTGAAACATGGCCTCGCTGCACAGGAACTCGCGTACCGACGAGCGCAGCACCGCCAGGCCGTCGGCCGTTCGTGAATAAGGCGTGGGTCCGGCCCCTTTCAACTGAATCATCCAGCGCTGCGAATGCCCATTGACGATTTCGCCCAGGTTGATGGCCCGGCCGTCGCCCAGTTGCCCGGCCCAGTTGCCGAACTGATGACCGCCGTAGCACATGGCGAAGGGTTGCATACCCGGCAGCAGGCGGTTGCCGGTGAACACCTGGGCGAACGCATCGGATTCGCAGGTTTGCATTGAAAGACCCAACAGATCGGCCACCTCCCGCGAATAGGCGACCCGTCGGGGCGCTGCCACGGGGGTGGGCTTGACCAGGGAGTAACACGCCCTCGTTACCTGACGGCGCCGGTTCTGATTCTCAGGATCGGCAGGCAGGTCACGGGTGAAGCGGTTATCAAAACGCAGCGTGTCCAGGGTCTCATGTGTTTTCGTGGAAGTCTGACTGGGTGCAATGAAATCGGTTGATTCGAGTAGGTTCATCCGGACCGTCCCTTCGCCCATCGGCATATCGTACACCGCCATCAGATTGTGCGATGATGTTGCCTGAATGGCTTGCACTGATGGCCGGTGAATTTTTCTGATCGGTAACTTTCGATCAATTTAAGCACTGAAGCCTGACAATGCTATAGCGTAGTCTCAAAACGAAGGGACTGGGAGTGCGGGAAGGGCGTTGAAAATATTCAGGGAGGAATCGATGCACACCGCCTGGTTGGCCGGCATCGCCGGTACATGGGTCATTCCACGACAGGTTTATTGACTGCCCCGGCGCCTTCCGCAGCGGAGGTGTCGACCGGGATGACCGTTCCCGGGGTTGAGGCTTCTTCGCCCGGTTCACGATTGGCTTCCTCTGCCCCAGCGACTGCGGTCTCGGCTGCTTCCGCACCGGCGTCGGCCGGTTCCGGGTCGTCTGCCGGTGCAGGCTCGGTCTCGGCGGCCGGTTCGTTTTCTTCCTGGTAGGTCTGGGGCGGCGATGAAAACGAAATGGCGCTGTCTGTATTGGCGGGGTCGACCTTGCCGAACACCATGATGGTGACGGTCTTGTCCGACTCCCAGACGATCGAGTGGTTCAGGCTGCGCAGCAGGCGCTTGAGCCCCTTTTCCAGCGGCAGACCGTTGATGGTGGCACTAACCGGATACGCCTTCCACTTGCCGTTGAGGTTGAAGCGGTAGCCGGTGTCCCGGGTAATGGTTTCAAGCACATCGCCCAGGGGTTCGTTTTGGGCCGTCAGGCTGATCAGCGGATCTGCGGTGGCATCCTGCGCCATGGCCGGATGAGTCGCAGCACTGCCAACGAACCAGAAAAAGCAGACGATCAGGCAGGAAATGGGTTTCATGACAGCACGCCAAGCAATGCGGGTGTCCGGCCGGGGCCGTTTAAATGATCGCGTCATTTCGGATAATGGATGATGTCGTTTTAGTCTATTTTAATCTGTTTCTCAACGACTGAATGCCGCCAGGGCCCTTTTCGCGACATCTTCACCCCATTCGGGAACAAAGTGCCCCGCCTCGTGGATTTCAATGGGGTCAGGGCAGTTGCGGATGTCGTTTTTCAACGCCCGCATCACCGGCGCACCCAGCACCGGATCCTGCATGCCGATGGCCATGAACGACTGGCCGCGCCATGATTGACCAAGCCAGCGCCTGGCATCGCGGGACAGCCGGGCGCCGGGTGCATCGGCGTGATCCGGCACCATTTCCGGAAAGCGCCGTACGCCTGTTTTATAACGGCCATCGGGAAACGGCGCATCGTAAGCGCTGCATTCGGCCGGGGAAAGCTGGGGGCAGCTCCGTTTGAGGAGTCGTCCCGGAGAGAGGTCGGGGTTCTTTTTGACCCAGGCCCGCCAATTCAGAAATCCCTTGGAGAGCTGATGATCGCCGGACCCGAGGGTGGTGTTCATGACCAGCAGACGTGAAAATCGCTCGGGCATCGCCATCGGCAGCGTCAGTCCGATAATCCCGCCCCAGTCCTGGCAGACCAGGGTGATGTCGGTCAGATCCAACTGCCTGATGAAGGCCAGCAGGGTATTGCGGTGGAAATCGAAATGGTAGGCGGATGGGTCAACCGGCTTGTCCGACCGCCCGAACCCGAAAAAATCGGGCGCAACAACGCGGCCCCCGGCCCGGGTGAAAACCGGTATCATGCGGCGGTAGAGATAACTCCAGGTCGGCTCACCGTGCAGGCACAAGAAAGTCGCCACTGACCCTTGAGGCCCTTCATCCAGGTAATGCAGGCGAAGCCCCTCGAAGCCTTTCAAGTTGTCCAGGTATCTGGGCGTATACGGGAAATCGGGCAAATCGTCGAAGCGTTCTTCCGGTGTTCTCAATGTATCGATCATCGTGGTTCTCCTCTGTCGGAGGCTTGGAAAAAGATCGCCTATAGGGTCTTCAGTTTGCGCAAGTAGTCGCGGACATAGTGGGGCAGAATGCCCTCCTTGAGATAGGTATTGAAGTCCGAATGGGCGATTTGCGGGTTGAGCGTCCACGTGGCCGCCGCCCGCTTGAACACCTCATACTCGCTGATGCCCTGATTGCGAGCGTGGTTCCACAGGCGCTCCTCATCTGACAGGGGCGTCCGGTTGGCCCAGTATTTGTCCAGCCGGCGCATTACCTCGAAATAGAGCAGGGCGGCCAGAATAACCAGCAGCATGGGCCATTGAAAAACAAACCCGTCGTTCATGGTAGACCTCCGGCAACAATCGTCAACTATACAATAATGCCGGAAATTGAAAAAACAGCTGCGGCACAAACTGCCTCGGCAAAATAATGGCGGTCACATGAATCGATTAAACCGCTTCGATCCAAAACACAGCCCCCAATCTAATCCCCAATAATTTTAACGAGCACCCGTTTTTTGCGCCGTCCGTCAAACTCGCCGTAGAAAATCCGTTCCCAGGTTCCGAAATCCAGCCGGCCGTCGGTGATGGCCACCACGACTTCGCGTCCCATGATCTGGCGTTTCATGTGGGCGTCGGCATTGTCTTCGCCCACATTGTGCCGATACTGAGAAACCGGGGCGTGGGGAGCAACCTTTTCCAGCCAGACTTCATAGTCATGATGCAGGCCAGATTCATCGTCGTTGATGAATACAAACGCAGAATAAAAATTTCCCTCCTTTTAGTGCATTTTCAGTAACATTCTCGATCCCCTTTAAAAACCACAAACAATTTCAGATCGCCAATCGGCAAACGCCGGATGGCACTTCTACGTCCCTTAAACCTACTAACCAAAGGAGGCCCGCTATGATTGTTTAATTATTCCACCCAATCGTATTTCGTCAAGTAGCGGTCGCGGGACCGCTACTTCTACCTAACCTTCTATTATGGAGATTTAAAATGAAAAATCTAACCGATCGCCTCTTTATGTACATGGAAAAAAATGAAGATTTTCGTAGCATGTGTAAGAATTACAAAACCATAATTAATGACCAAAAAGTCCAACTGAGTAAAAACAACGACTTTAAAAAAATAGAGCCAATTATTAATAAACTGGGAGAAGAGGCAGAATCTCTTTCTAAAGCCGCAAAAGAATGTTTGGAATTATCTGAAGTAAGTGCAAATTTGGTTAAAGAATTTGAAAAATTTTTATCCAATCAAAAAATGCACCTCCCATTATTTACCATAGAAGCTGATTTCAAAAATTCCTATTTCCAGTTGCGTGAATTACTGTACAGGGCACTTCGTTTTTCCGGAGAAACTATGACCTCGTGTATGCCGTCTTCAGAGGCAGAATTCGAGTATACTTTATCGCAATTGGTCAAAGAAGGAGAGTTGGTTATGGTTGATGGGAAATATTATAGGCCAGAACAAATAGCAGTCTCTAAAGACGGATAAATTGAAATGGCCGGTACCATAATTGATACCGGCCATACCATCAATCTTCAAAACCTTGGAAAATAAAAATTTCAGGATCATGCTCAAAATGGCCAACCTAATTGTACAGCTGTCCTGAGCTTCATGCTCCTCATCGTCGTCCTCGCTGTGGATCAGATGTCTGGCCACATCTTGATCACCCATAAACTCCATGGTGGGTTAAAACACAGCGTTGGATGACCTCTAAAAATACTAACATGGAGAAAATAATGAATCAGACTAAATATACAACTATCTTAAATCGTGTCGAAAATTACTATAACCACAAAATTTATTGTATCCCATCCTACTGGAATTCAGTCGAAAAGCGTCTTCTACCCTCTTGTAAATGGACCAATTATACTAAGGATAGTCAGTTAAACCCATCAGAAATTCGCTCACTTTTCGATGAGAAAATTCAAAGCAAGTACCTTTACGTCAGTCACCTTGTCTGTCCAAAATTCGAAATTTTTATGATCGATATTGATAACAAGGACCTTTACGAAGAATTTATCAATAAGTATCAGATACCAAATACTTGGACAGTTAACACAAAACGCGGTCAGCATATCTACTTCAAATGGGATTCCCGCCTTGATGGCTTGACGGCCAGTTTCCATATAGACAACAATATTGAATTTAAAATCAACACACCTACTCCACTCCCTCCTTTTAACAATGACCAAAAAAAATATGCATGGCGGCGTGGTCTCACTCCGAGTAAGTCTAGCCTTGCTGAGTCACCTTCAAAGCTGATTGAGTTTATTTTATCACAAGCAAAAATTAAAAATACCATAAACACAAAAAAAGTGCCATTCATGATATCACCGATGATCAATCATTCATAGAACATTTACGAAATGGCAACGTTGTACAAGGTGAAAGAAATGATAAATTTTTTGTACGCGTTCACAGGGTAATATTAGATGCTCGTGATTAGTAATTTCTGCAACCTGCAGTAGTATATTTTAAAAGCTCTGGACATTCCTGCCTCACCATGTTACTGGCATAATGTAGTAATAGATCATTAACTTGATTATGGAATTGTTCATGGCACTCAAAAGACCTTTTTCTGATCTCGATTGGCACCTGACGCCGGAAGCTGTGCGACGGTACATTTTGTACCTGGAGCAAGCCCTTCACGACATGCAGCAACGGGTCGAATCTCATGAGAAGCGGATCGAAAAGCTGGAAGTCCAGACAAAGAAAAATTCGCACAACTCCAGCAAACCGCCATCATCTGATCCACCTTTTACCAGAAAAAAGCGAACAAAGAAAAAGAGTACCAATGCCAAAGGCGGCCAAAAAGGTCATAAACCGCACCAGCAACAGGTTCTGGACCCAACTGAAAGTCAGTGGTTGGTGCCGGAGCGTTGTATATGTGGGCATTCAACCTTCGACAAAAATCAAATGCAGCCGTTCTACGTGCATCAACACATCGAACTGCCCGAAATTGATATGGAAATCAGCCACTTTATCCTCCAGCAATGCGATTGTCCCAACTGCGGTAGGACTGTCAAAGCAAAGGTGCCTCAGGAAAAGGCCACCGGTTATGGTCCCCGTTTTACCGCATTCATCGGCGAATTGAGCGGTATCAAAGGGATGAGTCGAAACGACGTCAAACAACTGTGTGAGTCTGTACTGCAAGTTCCCATTGCTACCTATGCATCCTTTTAATTGACATGAGCCGCCGTCGTGGATAGATTTCCTATCCATTCTAAATGCTATTTATATGGATTGAATTGGAGTGACGATGGTTGCACAAGGTGAGCTCGTTTCAATAACATTCGAGAGCTGATTTTTGTATCGGTGCAAAGGAGGATTTGCGAATGAATAAGATCATAACTTTCACTTCATGGTTTATTGTACTTAGTTTCACGACGATCATGGGTGTTTCAGCGGATGAAATCGTTCTTAAAAATGGTGACAAACTGACTGGAGAATTTGTTCAGTTGGAAGAAGGCACACTTGTATTTGAAACTGAGTATGCAGGAGAGATAAGCATTCAATCGGATCAGGTGGATCGTATGACCACTGATCAACCGGTCGTGATCACTTTTGACGATGGAAAGACGAGTGAGGACAAGGTCTTCTTTGGCCGACTGATCGATGACGATAAGCGCCTGGAAACAGCACCATCTACGGGAGGGGTATCCCTTTCAACCGTCAAAAGTATCTATAAGGAACCAAAGCCACCGATACAATTCTTGGGTCGCGCAAACGTGGGTATCACAAGTACGAAGGGTAACGCTGACACTGATCAGAATCGATTGGATGCAGAATTGATTGCCCGCACTGAACAACAGCGGTTTACTATTGGTGGTGCCTATAACAGGGAAAAGGCAGATGATGATGTCACTGCCTCGAATTGGAAGGCATATGGGTTGTACGACTATTTTTTTCAACCCAAATGGTTCTTCAACGCCAATACCCTGTTTGAACACGATGAGTTTGCCGATCTTGACCTGAGGTCCACCTTCGGAGCCGGCGTCGGTCACCAATTCTTCGAGTCCGACGATTTAAACTTATCCGCATCAGCTGGGATATCTTACATTTTCGAAGATTACATGATCGCTGAAAACAAAGAGTTTCCTGCAGCGCAATGGTTAGTTAACTATGACCAGTTCTTTTTCAATGAATTTGTTCAGCTATTTCATTCAAACAACGGTTTTATCAGTTTAGAAAATGGAAGCAATTGGAAAATTAATACGCGTCAGGGGTTACGATTTCCGATCTACAAAGGGCTGATAACCACCCTACAGTATAACTACGACTATCAAAATGAGCCCTCGCCTGAAGCCGAATCTAAGTGGGATTCGACCTTCCTCTTTCTTTTGGGCTATCAGTTTGGTAACTAACTACAACTTTAATGCTATTTGCCCCTATCGCCGCCGATTCGGAAACAAAGCATTCTATATATAGCATTATCAACAATGTTACAGAGGCAGATGTCCGCTTTAAAAAAAATATCAAATTGCTAATTACATTTCATCCTCAATGGGAAGATGCATGAAAAACCAGTCCTCTATCCGTTGCATAAAGGATTCTGCCGGCTGTGATGTCAGCACAACATTTTCGGATACCCAGATCACGTAGCCTTCTTCGTCGAACCTCAGATGCCAAGCATTTGCCTGTGAAAAATCGCGTTCGACCATTGAGCGGACCTTAGCATTGAGTGCCTCGCTGTATACCAAAAGCCCCATCTCGGTATTAAGCCTCAGAGATCGCGGGTCCAGGTTCGCGCTGCCGATGAACACTTTATCCTTGTCGATAACCAATGCCTTGGCGTGCAACGCCAGAGATTTCTTGTCTGTCGGCGGAAACATGTAAAAATCACGATCGCGCGCATCGACTCGGACTTCGTGCAGCTTGGCACCGTCTGCCAACAATTCATTGATATGTTTCCGATAAGCACTGTGGGCCGCAAGGTGGTTGTTCGACCGAATCGAGTTGGTCAGTATGCGCACATCGACCCCCCGCTGGACAGCGCGTTCAATCGCCCCCTCGAGATTGATTGATGGAATCAGGTAGGCGGAAATGATTAGAATTTCCTCTTCGGCTTTGTCAAGCAATTCAATCAACCGTTTGGCAAGTTGCACCGGTGCGCTCTCATCGGCAACAGGGTTCTCGACCGGTGGTTTATCAACAAAAAGAAATGCGTCGCCCTGAAACGCCTCTCGCACGGCCTTTTCCCAAAGCTCCCACTTTGCTTCCTCAGATTTTTCTTCATATTCGTAGACCCCAGGATCCCTCACGTGACGCGCAGCATAGAGATCGACATAGTTGGGTTCGATATGGGTCACCATATCAATGGGCAATGACCAATCGTCGTTAAAGTAGTCATCGAAAGAGGTGCTAATCTCCTGGACGATGGGACCGCCTGCAAGAAGCTCGAGATCGCGAAAATTGGCCTCGCTATGTAGACCGAAATACTCGTCGGCCAGATTTCGGCCGCCGACGATCGCGATCCGATTGTCAACAATCATGGCCTTATTGTGCATCCGATGATCGAGACGGTTGAACTCGGTGATGTTCAGAAGCTGCCGGGAAACAAATTCATTGGCGCGGTGTTTGAACGGGTTGAACACGCGGTACTCAATATTCGGGTGTTCTGCCAGGGCCACCAGCATCCGATCTTCGGAAATGAGAAACGTGTCGTCAATTAAAATTCTAACCAACACGCCTCGGTCCGCGGCAGATGCAAGATGGTCGAGGATAAGTGACCCGGCCGTGTCGAAATCCCATAGAAATGTTTGCAAATCTATACTGTCGACAGCACTGTCAATGACAGTGAGCCGCCAGTCCAGCGCATTTTTCCCGTCATTGAGCAGCACAAACCAGTTATCAGAGCGGATCTCTGCCAGCGACTGCCATAGCGGCGCATCGCTCGGTGCTGATGTATGTTCATCGGGCAGTTGGACCGGCTGTAAGGTTGTGCATGCGCTGACAAATAATGCCATGAAAACAAAAATCGGGAGCCATTTTAGCGTTGACAGTTGGTAGATTCTATCGTGTCTCAGGCCACATTTTTTTTGAAAACTTTTTTTCATTTTTCAAATATGGTGTCGCGTAACCAGGCGCCGCTTAATGATTTATCGAATTGAACTCGATCTGTAGAATTTACTTCAGCGTGATAGTTGACGCAAAAGTGCTATCATTACAACTACCATTACTGGCCAATACAATGCAATCCACGAAAACTTCATTCGGCTGAATACGATTAAGCTGTTCATTTCAAAGTTCACGATTCAAAATTCCGTTGTATACACATTTTTTGATTTATCCGGCAAATTATTGCAACGTTCCCTTCCAAATAAGTTCAACATAGCAAACTAAAGGCGGTCATCGCCATGATATTTGGCAATACGACCGCCTTAGTCTCAAGTACAAGATGCGATTAAATAAAAGGTACGGCAGAGAAAACCATCCGAAATTGTTTTGTAGTCACGCGGTGTTTAGCTATTCGGTCTTTTCTTTGATGGCTTCTTCGGTTTTTTCAACGGCCTCGTCAACCTGCTTACCGGCTTTTTCCATGGGACCTTCTTTTTCACAGGCAACCAACCCTAATATAAGTGCCGCTGCTAATAGAAATAGGAGACTCATTTTTAATTTCTTCATGTCGCCCTCCATGATAAGTAGGTAAAAACTGATGATGAATGCATTATAAGGGGGTAGGACCCACGCACGGCTAAACACCCAATATCGTCGGCCTGTAAGACATGTGCGACGTATCCTTATTCTGCAATCGTCAGATCAACGAAACTGTCACCATTGCCCGAGTCAATGAACACCCTGACGCCAAAATCGTAGTCATCGTCCGCATCGAGGGTCCCTAACGCGACGATCGTGTATTGGCCGCCCGCATCCAGTGTCACCGATTCAAAGGTGACCACAGCATTTTCGGTATCGCCAGCCGCAGTTACTACAAAAACGTAATCACCTGGGGGGACGGTCGTGTAATCGGTAATGTCCTTGAAAGCAACTCCGGAGAATACCGCAGGTCCATCCGCAGCATCGGTTTTAACGTCTACTTGCGGCGCGTCTGGGGCGGCGTGCACGAAACGAACCGTCGCGTTATCCGCATCCCCGGTTCGATCATCTTCCGACTGAATAAATTCCAGGTTGGCGGCGAAGTTAACAGCGTAAACGGTGTTGTCGATGTCACTGGCAAATAAGGGATCTTCGATACTGCCAAGCGCTTCACCGTCACTGGCACGTTTAAAAGTCACCTTGACCGTACCAGTACTAACCTCCGTGTAGGGAGAAGCTTCTTTGTAAGCTAATCCGACGATGGTCTCTTGGACTTCGACCAACTCGTAGTCGATGTCCACTTCAGGTGCATCCGGTGACAGATGGATGGCCCTGACATTGGTAGCGGGTAAGATTTCCTCTACAATATTTTCTGCATCATCGCTGCTACAGGCTGCGAGTACTCCCAGCATGAGAAAAAAAACTAATAACACCTGGAAATTAATGAACGAACGTTTCTGCATCATTTTGCCTCCTTCACAATTTAAGTGTTAGAATGTTAGAATGGATTAAGGTATTAGGAAAGTCTAATAATTTATAAAGATTATAGTAATCACGGTCGTCCTGAGATCAATACGCCTATTTTGATAGACTGATCAGGATATAATGGTAGGTAAATGGTAGTTTTTAATAAGATCGAACACGCTCAGTACTTGAAAATGGTCCAATAACATCAAATCCATCAGTTATGAGGAGAGAGGTGTCATTGCAATGTTTTGTTGAGTATGGAAGCATTGAACAGGCATAGGCTTAGAGACAGATTGGAAATTGCCGGCAGGTTTGGTATGCTTGAAATGAACCGAAATGAGGTTCTGATAGGCTCGGATGGTGAACCTACGCCTTGTTGAGCGGTTTTTTCTTGTTTACGAGCTTTCAAGGCAAATGAGAGGCATTGAAACGGGCAAATAGGGGTGCGGAAAGGTTTTTCGGAGCCTTTTGCCGCATAATTCGGAAAGAACATGCTGACAAAGTAGGTGAAATTCGAAATGAAGGTCACGCTGTATATCACCATTTTTGTTTTATGCTTTTCATCAAACGCATTGGGCGCGGAGTTGGTATCTACTGCACCCGAGATTGTCCAGAAGGCCAAAAGTCAATGCACCGAACTTGATGATGGCAAGTTCAACGCAACGGAGCAGGCCATCACATTTCATGACTTCACAGGTAATGGCTTGCCAGAAGAAATCGTAGACGCATCTCAATTCTCATGCTCAACTGCGGCGTCCTTGTGGGGTGGCACAGGCGGGACATATCTATGGGTGATCGTTGACGGAAAAGTCTACGAATTTCTTGCCCACAAGTGGCGAGTGGTGGATGTGGATGGGCAGAAGGTGCTCCTTTTAGCCGTGCACGCCTCCGAATGCGGCGACACGATCGGCCCTTGCTACAGGGCTTTTGTCTGGCAAGACGGTTTCAGGACGACACGTTAAACGAAACACCTAAGTTACGAACAATACCGTGTAACATTCGGGTTTATAATCAAGGAGGAACTCATGGTTAACTTTATAAAAGTTGTTTTTCTGATAGCTGTTGCTGCATCTATCTCTGCCTGTGCTATCGGCAAAAGCATCAAATTGGCAGTCGATTGCCAGACAGATGAAGCCCTGCAGGTGATTGATGAAGCTGCCAAAGGCGGAGGTGTAACCGCAGAGATGGCTAAATTAGAACGTGAGGCAGTTCTGCGTGATGCTGGCCGAATTGATGAGGCTGAAGCCTACCGCGCACAACGGGAAAGTAAACCCGGTATGACAGAAAAGGAAAAGACCGAAGCTCAAGAGTCAATCCTAAAGACCATAGAGGACATCAGGAAAGACCGGGAAAAACGAACCGGCAGTCCAGAATGTCGGTAGCAGATCATCCTATGATAGACAGGTTCGAATTATTTATGTATGGGTGCATCTCGACTTTTGGAGTAAATCGGAATAGCCAGATCGTACCACACTAATTCCTGAACGACAGATAGCTGCTATCTCTTTGTAATTTCAATGTTTATCCACAACATACAACATGTCGTGGCTTCCCAGTTCACCTGTTGACCAAGCAAAAAATGCATGTTTGTACTCTAAGCTAAAGGCCCTTATCAGCGGAAGCAGCAACAGCCGCTTCGCTGCGTTGGTGCCTCGGCAACCAGCCGGGTGAGAAAGCGGGTAGGCCCGGATGCCCTAATTACGGGAGGGGCATGCACGGTCGGCAATATCGCTTTGGAAGGCACCTCCGGATTCGGCGGTGATGATCTACCACGACCGCGTATCATAGTCATCGCATATATCGGCCATAGCATTTTTTCTAAAGACTTTCCCCCACGTTTATTATGGTCAGCGAGGATGACGGCATCGTTCACATGCCGACGGTGGATCGAGGTGTTGAAAACCTGAGAAACGACGGTATATACCTTTTCGGCAATTGAGCCCTGATCCAAACCAATTGGCAATGCATCATGCCGATAACATGAATGGGGGTGTTTGAAGGTGTGCGTCAGTGTTGAAGGATCTTCGACAGAAATAGTTGGGCGCGGTCGCTGCGCGGCGTCCCGAAGAAGTCATCTGTATTGGCGTCCTCGACGATTTCGCCCTCATCCATGAAAATTACCCGGTCGGCCACGCGTCGTGCGAATCCCATTTCGTGGGTCACCACCATCATGGTCATGCCGTCGTCGCGGGCCAGTTCCTGCATCACTTCCAGCACTTCGTTGATCATTTCAGGATCGAGCGCGGAGGTGGGCTCATCGAACAGCATGGCGAACGGATCCATGGCCAGCGCACGGGCGATGGCCACACGCTGTTGCTGACCGCCCGAAAGTTCGGAAGAATACTTGAAGCCCAAACCTTCGAGCCCGACGCGGTCAAGCAGCGTGTTGGCACGGTCCTGGGCCTCCGACTGAGAGCGACCCAGCACCTTGAGCTGCGAGAGACAGATGTTCTGCATCGCCGTCATGTGTGGGAATAACTCAAAGTTTTGGAACACCATACCGATGTGGGACCGCAACTCCGGCAGGTTGGTATCCTTTGCGCCGACGGAAACGTCGTTCACAGTGATCGTGCCTTTCTGGAACGGCTCCAAACCGTTGACGCACTTGATCAGCGTGCTCTTGCCCGAGCCCGACGGCCCGCAAACAACGATGACTTCGCCCTTCGCCACGCTCATCGAAATGTTCTTCAAGACGTGGAAGTCGTCGAACCACTTGTTGACATTTTGAATATCAATCATCGGTGCATCTTTTGCTGAAGGTGTTTGACATAAAGCGACCCGAAATAGCACATCACCAAGTAGACGAAGGCCGCGAAGACATAGAGTTCGATCAGACGCGAGTCACGCTGCGCCACGTTTACAGCCGAGGTCATGAAGTCGGCCAAGCCGACCACGAAAACCAGCGAGGTGTCCTGGAACAAAATAATCGTCTGCGTCAGCAGGATCGGCAGCATGTTGCGGAACGCCTGCGGCAGCACGATGTAGCGCATGGTCTGTGAATAGCGCAGCCCCAGCGCGTAACCGGCCCATGCCTGCCCGCGCGAAATGCTAAGGATACCCGAGCGCATGATCTCACAGTAGTAGGCCGCTTCGAACAGAACGAAGCCGATCAGCGCGGATTGAAAAGCGTCCACTTGCTGCTGAACCACGACCGGCACCAGGAAATAAAACCAGAAGATCACGAGCAGCAGTGGCAGGGAACGGAAGAAGTTGACCCAGACCGCGCCGATCCACTGAAACAGCTTGATACCCGAGAGCCGCATGAGGGCCAGAATGGTGCCGAGAACGATACTGCCGCAGGCCGAGAGGCCGGTCAGCAGAAGGCTGAGTTGCATGCCTTCCCAAAGATACGGCAGGTTGCGCCCAATTACGCCGAAATCAAAAGCAGCCAGCATCACGTTTTCCCCTGCACGCCGTACCCGGGAATGCGGGCTTTGGCTTCGACGCGGTCCGTAATGAACACCACGATCATGGTGATTACCAGATAGATCAGCGTCGCGGCCGTGAACGCCTCGAATCCCTGGAAGGTATAGTTTTCGATCTGTCGCGCCTGATAGAGCACCTCGGCGACGCCAATGGTCAGCGC
>Ga0272441_10007411_pt1 | contig 17864 bp, 19 predicted proteins | sample SSMProp6N_FD_193582 | JGI IMG/M metagenome (GOLD analysis project Ga0272441, IMG submission 193582) | Marine sediment archaeal communities from Little Sippewissett salt marsh, Falmouth, MA, United States - SSM-Prop-6N | ecosystem: Environmental > Aquatic > Marine > Wetlands > Sediment ... | reverse complement strand
ATGAGTCGCTTGGGGCATTCCAGACGATGGAGGGCGACTTCATGCCTTCCATCGACTTGAAAGAGACCAAGAAGGAAATCAAAGTCACGGCTGAATTGCCGGGTATGGACGAGGATGACATCGACATCACTCTGTCGAAAGATACGCTGACGATCAGAGGCGAGAAGAAAGAAGAAGCCGAGGATACGGGCAGCGACTACTACCAGGTCGAACGACGTTTCGGCTCGTTCTATCGGACAATTCCTCTTGGCGCAGAAGTGGACGACAGGAAGGTCGATGCCCGATTCAAGAAAGGCGTTCTGACGATCCGGTTGCCCAAGTCGGCCGAGGCGCAGAAGCGGAGCAAGAGAATTCAGATCAAGAACATTTAGGCGTTTGAGGACAGGGCCGGATCTCAACTCTGGACCCGACCCTTGCGGTTGTTCTTGGTCATAGTGATCGATTCTTCAAAGACTTGTTGAAGTCTTGTTTTTGGGAGGATTCTGACAATGAACGAAAGACCACAGCATATCAAGGCACATAATCTGAAGCGTCATTTGATGATAGCATGTGTGGGGCTCATCGTGCTCAGCGCGGTGGCTTTCCCCGTACACGCACAGGACCCGCAAAGCCTTGCCACGCTCCGCAGCATGGGAGACGCGTTTGCCCAGGTTGCTGAGAAGGCGTCTCCAGCCGTTGTGAGCATAAAGGTCGAGAAGACGGTAGCACGCGGCAGAATGCCCGGAGATGGAGGGCCATTCGACGCTCCTTCCGATCCATTCGGCGACGATTTCTTCGACTTCTTCCGCCGCCGGATGCCACAGCGGCCCACTCCCCAACGTGAGTTCAAACAGCGGGGCCAGGGTTCCGGCTTCATATTCAGTGATGAGGGATACATCCTCACCAACAATCATGTAGTCGGCCAAGCAGACAAGGTGGATGTCGAGCTCCTGGACGGTCGCACCTTTCGGGCCGAGATTGTCGGTACCGACCCTGAGTCTGACGTAGCCGTCATCAAGATAGACGCAGATGATCTCGAACCGATTGAGTTAGGTGACTCCAAGGCCCTCGAAGTCGGCGAATGGGTACTGGCGATCGGAAACCCCTTGGGATTGAGCCATACCGTCACAGCCGGCATCGTAAGTGCAAAAGGCCGGAACAATTTGAACATCACCAGCTACGAGGACTTCATCCAGACGGACGCGGCCATAAATATGGGCAATTCCGGTGGACCGTTGGTCAATCTGGCTGGCCAAGCCGTGGGCATCAATACGGCCATCGTCGGCCCCGGTGGCGGCAACATCGGGATCGGCTTCGCCATTCCAATTCACATGGCCAAGAACATCGCCGACCAACTCATGGACACAGGTTCCATCGAACGAGGCTATCTGGGCGTCTTGCCCCAGGACATCACACCCGAGATGGCAGAAGTCTTCGGCCTTGACGAGGCCAAAGGTGTCGCCATACCTCAGGTGACCGAAGGCGCCGCCGCTGACAAGGGCGGCATGGAGTCTGGCGATGTCGTCATCGAGTTCGACGGTGAGCCCGTTGAGTCCGCAAGGCAGTTCCGAAACCTTGTCGCCAGTCGAAAGCCTGGCAGGCCCCTCAACATTGTTGTGTTGCGTGATGGAAAACGCGAGACGCTGACAGTCCGACTGGATAAACGTCCGTCTCGCGACGAGTTGCGCCAACAGCAGAGACCCGCCGGCGATGAAACGGCGCGGCTCGGCCTGACGGTGCAGAATCTGACTCCCGATCTGGCGGATCAACTTGGATACAAAAACCGGACGGGTGTGGTGATCACCCAGGTCGTGCCCGGATCTGAAGCGGCCCAGAAAGGACTCGAACAAGGGGATCTGATCCTTGAGGTCAATCGCAATGAGGTGCAGAACACCCAGCAATTCAGAAAAGCGGTTTCGGACGCGTCAGACGAAGGACGTGTCCTGCTGCTCGTCACGGATGGCGAAATCACCCGTTATGTTCTGTTGGAGACTCAAGACTAAGAGCCCCTTGCAACAAACGCATTGGCAAGACATAGACAGTTCGGTTTACGACCGATGTATGATTGCCATTGATTGCGCCAGCCCGTGTGCCCCGGTCCTGGGCAGGGCAAGACTCGGGTCCCGCTACAGGCGGTTGCCAAGGTAGATCCGCCCAGTCAGGGGCCATGGCCTCGCGTGCCCATGTTGGTACGCCCTCTAGTCAGTCAGGTGTAGACGCAATGCTGCGTACCAGAGTTCCCTATCTCCTTGCATGTATCCCGGCGACGGATTCCGATATCTGCCGCCGGTGAATGCAAACCGGCTGTCGCTGTCAGAATGGCAGCGACCAAGAACTGAATCCACCGATACTGTTTTCTCGTATACTACAGTAGAAGCCGTATTCACGACGCTGCCGGCTTGCTGGCATGCGTTTTGCGAGTCGTATTCATGGTGTTTGGGGTTTGGACCATGCATCGTTGACGATGTGCGATGCGGTAAGCGTACCCTCATAGGCAAACAACCAGGATATCCGATGCTATTGTCTGCAACTGACGTGGCCCCCCTCTTGGGCGCTTCTCCTGACCTCTCATTGGCTGTTTTTATCGCTTCTTACCATGTAGGCTAATGTCGGTGTAGAAACCATCGTAATTCAGCCGTATACTGACTTGTGATGAAGGCTTGAGTATGAAAAGAAACCGTTTGTGACGCCATATGGGCAATGTCAGCTAAGAGATTCTACTCATCGCTGGGGCTCAGCATTCTGTTGGTGCTCTCCGTAGGGGCCGTCGATTTTGTGACCGGCTTTGAAATCAATTTGTCCATTCTATATTTGATCCCTATTGCCATTCTCAGCTGGTATGTCAATCTGGGCATCGCTCTGATCTTCGCCCTCATTAGCGCATGCGAAGGGTTCCTGGCGGATTTCTGGTCCGGACACGTTTACAGCAATCCCTGGATTCCTTACTGGAACGCCTTGGTATGGCTGGGCGTTTTCACTCTGTTTGTTTTGCTGTTACATCGACTACAGGAAGCGCTGGAAGCGGAGCGACGTCTGGCACGATTCGATCATTTGACGGGTGTACTCAACTGCCGCGCTTTTCAAGAAATCCTCGATGCGGAAATTCAGCGTAGCTTACGCTATCGCGATCCGCTGACCCTTGCGTATCTTGATTGTGATAATTTCAAACCCATCAACGATCAGTACGGCCATGAGGTCGGTGATCAAGCCCTGCGCATCCTGGCCCAAACGATAAAGGACAATCTGCGCCGGTCGGATCGGATCGCCCGTGTCGGCGGTGATGAATTCGTCGTCTTGCTGACCACTATCCCTTTCAAATCGGCCCAACAGGTCCTGGAGAAGCTACGTGATATAGTCCGTCAAGCGATGGACGAACATGCCTGGCCCGTGACCCTGAGTATTGGTGCCGTCACCTATGATAGGCCGGAATTCACTGCCGAGCTTATGTTGAAGGAAGTCGATCAATTGATGTACGAGTCCAAGAACAGCGGCAAAAACCGGATACGGCATGTTCATAATAAGATAGGTTGATATGACTGGTCCGTTTTGGCGATGCTGCTGGAGCATTGAGCTTGAACGGGCACAACAAGTAAACACAGAATTGCCGCTAATATAAGACCTCTCATTGTCGCCGGTCCTCCATTCTGCCGAGTAATCGCCGTCACTCGGTCGCACCTTTGCCCTCCCGCTCACACTACAATGTCGGATAGTCCGGCCTTCGAGGAACCACCGGATGTCGTCGGTGCCGTCTTGGGTTGCATTGCGCCTGTCAACTAGGAACAGGACCGCTTCGGTGGGGTCAAATACTCTCACAGTGACTGCACCTGTATGAGGGGGCAGCTCAACTGAGGTTACCAGTAATGCAGGTGCGCTTGCGCCGCGATCACCTGATGGCGCACTCGGTCTGGCCCAGACCGTTGATTCTGAGCCGGGCGACATTCGAATCGGTAAGAACACTCAACATGGTTTTTGCTGCTATACGCAGGCAGTCTGTTCATAGTAGTCTTGCAGGCTATGACGATACGAACGATGCTGAGCGTATGGCCTTAGATCCAACTTAGAATTGATGGGGGGCGGGATGACTGGCAACGAAGCGAAAACCTTGACAGCTGATGAGAAATCGCTGGTTGAGGTGCATCGAAAAACTGCCAGAATACGTATTCTTCAGCGAATCAGCGTGCCTTCGGGCTTTCTTGGGGAGCTCATCGACCATGTAGATCACGAGGCGACTTGAAATCGCGGCCATTGCTCTGGTATTCTTGATCGCGTCAGCTTCAGGAGTACCGATGATGAAGTTAAGTGGAAAATCCGTGTTGAGCCACTCTTGGGATCAGTTCCGGTCAATTCTCCTCCGATGCGAACCTCAGTGATGTAGGGGCATCAGATGGAGTTTTACGGGTCGATGGGAAATGAGGAAGCACTCGTGGACTGAACCGCCGGGAACCGGCGTAGAGCGAGTTCCATTGTTCGCGAAAGTGAGGTGATTGCAGCATGAGAAACGAGAGAGCCAGGGCAGTCTGGATAGGAATTCTTGCGTCGTACGCGCTTATGGTCACGACCGTTGTCACCCTCGACGTCTCCCTGGATTGGGGGATTGTTGTAGGCCTGAAGATCCTTGCTGTCATCCACATTCTGCTCGTTCTTGGCATTCTCGCTGCCTTTGGTGTGAAGGGCAAGCAAGACTGAAACAATTGCATGATCCGAGGGTCGGGTATTGGATGACAATCGAGGCTATCGCGCAACCTGCCATGCGCGCAGAACTTCCACGGCGAGCGCGACGCACCAGACCAGAATGCTGATACCCGCTGCAGCGGCGCCGATGTCCTTGATGATACCCATCTTCTGGTTTTCGGCTGGTTCTAAGAAATCACAGAGCGCTTCAATGGTCGTGTTGAACATCTCGGAAAGGTGTGCATCGGGGTTTTGCCGAAGCATTACCTCCCACTGTGCGGTCGTGACCGGTTGTCATCATCGAGTCAAGTGTCCCAATCGGCGGGAGGCAGTCATGGTGTGGGTTGCGTTTTCTCTTTGTCCTCAGTCGACACGCCCGCCGTCAAGACGAATTGCATGGCCTGATCGACTTTCATATCTACCGGGGTGACTCTGTCTTTGGGTACCATGACCGTGAAGCCCCCGAGTTGGTAGCTCATGGGCACATATACGGCGACGGTCTGCTCGTCTCCAATTCCTTCGGGCAAATCCGCGAAGTCATCCCGGGTCACCAAACCCATCAGACGCGTGTTCTCATCGCCTATGGCAACCATAACTGTCTTGTCGAAGTCCTTTTGTTTGGAAGCGTCGAAAAAGCCGACCAAGTCGCGAATGGAGCCGTACAGCGATTTGATGCCCGGGATCTTTTGCAGCAGGGCCTCGCCCAAAGAGAACACCTTGCGAAACACCCAGATCTTCAAGAGCACCCCAATGCCCAGCGTGACGAGAAAGCCGGCGAGCACTCCCAACCCAGGAACGTAGTGGGCGTCGCTGATGACAAACCGAATCGCGCTACCGAGAACGGATTCGGCCGACGCTGCCAGCCAATAAATGAGATAGAGGGTCAAAGCGATGGGGAGGATCGCGATTAGGCCCTGAAGAAACAGTGTGCCGATCTTTTTCATGGTTCACTCTCCATGCAAAGGGTCTCTGCACCGGCCGAGAACGTCGTTTCTGCGCGCCGGTACATCCCACCACTGTTAACCGCGCCCGAGAGCGTCCTCGTCTGCTTGGCGCAGAGCGTTCTCGACATTAGAACAACCAAACCGGCGTGAACAGCGCCGATAAGCTCCACGCTATCAAGAGTGCACTTGTAAAGCCCCAACGACCTAAGCCATCCTCATTTCCTTCCTCGGCTTCCTTCCTTGCTGGCGTCAAAGAAACGGGTTGTAGGATACGCCAGCTCTATGCCGGGCTCTCGGACAAGATCTTCCAGAATTCCCTCGTTGACCGAATGGGCCATGCCTCGGCGCTTTCGTACGGGACAGAGATAGCGCAGCGTCAATGCGACTCCATGGTCGGCGATGTGCGTGTAGACGATCGGCGTCAGGTGACTGTACCGTATCGCGTACTGCGATTGCATGGTTTCGATCTGGCGACGGACCTCAGTTTCGATTTTCTGTGCTTCTTCCTGGGCCTGCTGCAAAATGATTTCCTTCGCCCGCTTCCAGTCGCTTTCGAAGGTCACGACGATGGTCTGTTCGTTCCAGATGAACGGGAATCCTTTCGTATAATTGGCCTTCAGTTCACGAAAGACAGCACTGTTCGGTATGTTGATGATCCGCCCTGTACTCTGATCGGCTCCCACCCAATTGCCAACCTCCAGCAAAGAGGTCTGGAATACGCGGATGTCGATCACGTCGCCAACGTGGCCGGAGAACTCGATCCGGTCGCCGATGTCAAAGGGCCTCTTGATGATGATCAAGGTCCAGCCGGCGCCGCAAAGTAAGACTTCCTGGAGCGAGAGCGCGATCCCCGCACCGATTACCCCCAGGAAGACCCCCATCTGACCTGCGCCACTCACCCAGATGGCCACCAGTGAGACCGTAAGAAAAACCGCTCGGAGCCAACCCATCGCCCTACGAATCTTGTGCTTGCCCTCCAGGTCGGTGGCACTCCTCTGCAAGGCTCGCTCGATAACATGGCCCACAAAGTAGACGGCGGCGATGGCCAGGACCGTCCAAATGATATTCGCATACACCCGATTCGCAAGGAACCAGTCGGTCGCCGCCTTGAGCCAAGCCACATGGCCCCGCCAGATCAAGGCCAGTACCAGAAGAAGCAGCAGGAGCAGGCTCACGACAAAGGGGATATTCTCCCACTTTGCTATCTTCCCCCATTTAGCCCCGCTGCGCCGTGACAACCAGAGGTAACAGACGACGGCCACCATTATACTGAGAGCAGAAAGGCTGAGCGGCAGCCACATTTGTCCTCCGAGTCTTTGTGCGAGTAGAAACACCATGTACCCACCTGCGTCTGTCGTTTCACAATAGCCGCAAGCACACCGTAAGACTCCAGCATAAGGAAGATTCCACCAAGAAGGAAGCTTCTTTGTCTCAAACAGCGAGTTCTCCCCATGCGAGGGAATCAAGCAAACGCGCGTCTAACGCCTTTCCAAGAGCACTTGTGCGTCTCTTCTTGCGCTGTCGATCAGCACTTACCTTGGGCATATGAACTTGGGAGCAGGGGTTCTTTTGTGTTTTTCTCTTGACAACGCAAGGGGGTAGCGCCGTACGGTCGTTAGAGCATTGGGTGCCACGGCAGAAAACGGGCGAAGTAGTTCTCGATTGACTCCGGCACCGTCGAAGTTATTTGGATAGTGTAGAGAATAGGAACGATGATACGGGTTAGTAAAATTGTGAAGGACGGCAAGGTACTCGCTGAGCGAACGGCAGCGTACGCGCGTGCTCACGATGGCCGGCTGAAGGTCAACAATGCGGGGGGCGACCTTGTTCGCAAGGGGGAACGACTTAGATTCTGCGTGCAAGGTCTAGATAACCCGTGGGAGGGGGAGGTCCTCTGGTATGACCAAACCGATGGCTGGATTGTCCTCTGGACGCCTAAGTTGCCCGCTCGCGTCAGTCTGCTCCACCCCTCGCAGGGCTTGCTCACGGAGGCCGTAGAGCGAGAGGGCTCCATGGAGGATCATCTCGTAGATTGTCGTTCTCGCCAGGAAGCCATCGCAGCGGTTGAGGCCGGTCACCTGAAGGCCTCCGGAGCAACGATAGTTGGGGACGGGATGGGACGATTGGGGTGACACCAGGGAAGTCTACTGCGTTGGAACAGGACCGATCTGTACAAGGGCGCCGGGCTACAGCGCCGCTTATGAAAAGGCTTCGCATTCCTCCATCTGTGATGTAACTGTCGTGGTCGCGGCCCAAACCACAGCCAACGAGGAACGATCAGGCCTTTGCGATCATCAGATCCAAGTCCTCCAGGAGCGATTGTAGATCTTCCTCGTGTTCGACCTCCTGTTCCAGTATCCACCCAATCGAGGCTGACCAGCAGCTTTTTCCGGGGCAGTGCGAGCCACTGAACGATTCCCCGCATCGCCTCGGCCGGCTCGACGCGGACATTTCCCACGAAGCGGTCGACGCGTTTGATACAATGCTTGGTCGCTCCCTCGGATTGCCCGGCGAGAGCCCGTCCCAGTTGCGCCAGCGAGGCGCGGGCCATGGTCATGGCCGCCGGCACCAGGACACTCAAGGTTTTGGCCTGGGAAAGCCGAAGAGACCAGCAGACCGAACAGAGGAACCGCGAAATATCTTGGCGTTTCATGGTCGACTCCTTTCGATAGAGCTGTCTAGGCAACAACTCTCATCGTCAAAGAGTCGACCATTTCACGTACCCCACCCGAAACTGGGGATGACTCAGCCTGCGGACCGGGAGAATGTTATTGTCAAAGGGCGAACCGAGGCGCACATCGTGCTGGCAGGCCAAAGAGCGTTTTTCGAAGCTAACGGTCTGAAATCACTCGCGTTGCACCCCGGTGATTCTATGCACCATACGCCGAGAAGAAGTCCGTTGGGCTCACTAGTCGTCAATATCGTAAGAAGCAAGCTGAAACGAATTCCGATAAATTGGGGCGCAGTCAGAACAAGAAGGTGACCAACTCGGCCGGCTCGATCCGGAAGCACGAGCCGCGCCCCTCGAAGAAGGTGTGCATCCCAATCAGGTGAATGTTCAGATCGGACCATTGGACCTGCTTGCCGGAGGGGGCGAACTTGACGATGGTGACGCGTTTGCGGAAATGGCGAGCGTCCGACCAGGGGCAGAAGATGGCGCCGCGGGCCTCCTCTACCATGGCTTCACGGCCCGCATCGACGATGACCCAGTTGCCCAACCCCTTGATGGCCGCATCGGTGATTTCCTGCATGCGGGCCGCAACCTGTTTGGCGGTTACGCCGAGGCGGGCAAGCGTCGCGGCGTCTTCGTCGATGATCTCACTTACCGGTCGCGGGTCGTCGCCCATGAAACCCCCGACGACGAGCACCGATGAACGAAGCATTTGCTCCAACTTCTGCATATCAGGCGACTGTTTCATCTCACTTACCGCCTACTACACTATGCGAATTTGTCGTAGAATATGTTCGCTTCTTCGACGCCCAGACCTTTGAGAACTTCGACGGCCGCATCGATCATGCCCGGCGAACCACAGAGATAGGCTTCGTACTGCGGCGCGTCTTTCAAGCCGCGCTGCACGGCTTCGGTGACGAGTCCCGTTTCGCCATCCCACTTGCTGTCTTCGGGTGGTCGGGCGACGACGGGGACGTAGCGGTAGTCCGCGAGATCCTTCTCAAACTGCTGCATTTCATCGCCCATGAACAACTCGTCGGGGGCGTTGGCGCCGAAGAAGTAGACGGCCTTGCGCTTGTTGGCCGTATTCTGCATGTGGAACAGCATGCACCGAATGGGGGCCATGCCGGAGCCGCCGGCGATGTAGACGATCGGCGCATCGGTTTCGGAGAGGCGGAAGTCGCCATAGGGTCCGTTGATGCGGACTTCGTCGCCTACCTTGAGGTGCTCGAAGCACCAGGTGGTGCAGATGCCGCCGGGCACGAGGCGAATGATCAGGTCGATGATGCTCTTGTCGGCCGGGTCGGAGGCGATGGAATAGGCGCGGTAGACTTCCTGGCGGCTCTTGCCGTAGGGAGGCGTCAGCAATTGTACGTAATGGCCGGGGATGTAGTCCATCGTGGCCGGCTCGATGAGTTTGAACCGTAAGAGCTTGATGTCGTAAGTCAGGTCGATGATCTCGGCGCAGGTGCAGGTGTACTCCTGGATGGCCAGGAGCTCCTTGGGTACCGCGAGCTCCAGGTCGTTGCGCACTTTGACCTGACAGGAGAGCCGCGTGTTCGATTCTCTCTCGGCCTTGTCGAGGAAGGGCTCTTCGGTGGGCAGGAGCGGTCCGGCGCCTTCCAGGATCTTGAGCTTGCAGAGCCCGCAGGTGCCGCGGCCGCCACAGGCGCTGGGGATGAAGATCTTCTCCTGGACGAGGGAGGCCAGGACGCTGCTACCACCCTCGACGGTAATCTCCTTATCGTCGTTGATCGTGAGTTTGCAGGGGCCGTAGTTGGCGAGGAAGTACTCGGAAAGGGCCAGTAGCGCCGCGAGCGCCGCCGCGATGGCACTGACCACCAGAACCGATATCAAGGTCGTGACAATCATAAAGACTATTCGCCCCTGCCCATGTTACTTGCCCTGCAAGACGCCGGTGAAGCCGATGAAGGCCAGCGCCATCAGGCCGGCAATGATCAATGTGATCCCAGGGCCCTGGAGACCGCGCGGGATCCGGTCGTTGGCCAAGCGCTGGCGGATGCCGGCCATGGCCATGATGGCGAGGAACCAGCCAACGCTGCTGCCGAGCCCATAGCCGATCGTGACAATGAAAGAGTAGTTGCGAATGACCATGAACAGCGAGGCGCCGAGGATAGCACAATTGACCGTAATCAGGGGCAGAAAGACGCCGAGCTGCTGATAGAGAAACGGGGAGAACCGCTCGATGGCCATCTCCACGAACTGTACGAACGCGGCGATGATGATGATAAACATGATGAAGCGGAAGAACTCGAGGCCCAGCGGTACGAGGACGTAGTGGTAGGCCAGCCAGTTGAGCAGGGTGGTGGAAACCATGACGAAGATGACGGCCAGGCCGAGACCGAAGGCGGTCTTGACTTCGCGGGAGACACCGATGAAGGGACAGAGACCGAGGAAGTAGGCCAGGAGAATGTTCTGGGTGAAGATAGCGGCGACGCAGACCGCGAGGGCATGACCGATTTCGGGTCCGAGGTTCATGAGGCCTTCTCCTCTCCGGCCAGTTGGATCGATCGGAAGACCCACACGACGATGGCGAGCATGAAGAAGGCGCCGGGGGGCATGACCATGATGATCCATTTGTCCCAGGCAGGGGTGCTGAAGTACGGCACGGCGTAGCCCATGAAGGTTCCCATGCCGAGGACTTCGCGGAAGGTGGCCACGATCAGCAGGATGATCGTGTAGCCCAGGGCGTTAAAGAAGCCGTCCAAGGCGGCGGTGCCGGGCGGGTTGCTGGTACCGCAGGCTTCGGCGCGACCCATGACGATGCAGTTGGTGATGATCAGGCCGACGTAGGGGCCCAGGTTGGTGCTCATCTCGGGCCAGTAGGCTTTGAGCAGTACGTCGACGATGATGACATAGAAAGCGATGATCAAGGTTTCGACCATCATGCGGATGTTGCGCGGGGTGAGGCTGCGGAGGATAGAGACGGTGGCGGAGCTGAGCGAGAGCGTGAAGATCAGGGCGACGCACATCACGACGGTGTTGAGGACGAGATTGGTCACGGCGAGGGTGCTACAGATACCGAGGACCTGCTTGAAGATGGGGTTGTTGCGCCACAGGCCTTCGACGGCAATGCCCTTGATGTCGGATTGTCCGCCTGAGCCGTTCATTGTGCGGCGCCTTCCATGCCCACCTGGTTTCGCCAGGTCTTCACAGCTTCATTGACGATGCCTTCGAGCCTCACGCTGGTCTGGGTGGCCCCGGTGACAGCGTACACTTCGCTATCGCCCAGCGGTTCTCCGGGCCGTCGGAAACCGATGGGTTTGGCTTCCGCAGAGAGCATCTTGCCTACGAACTGCTCTTGAAAAGGCTCCTGGGCGATCTCGCCGCCGAGTCCCGGGGTCTCGTTTTGTTCGTAGATGGCGATGCCGGTGACGGTCTTGCGGTCGGCGGCGATGCCGATGATGCCCTTGATGGGCGCCCAGAAGCCCTGCCCGTCGATGGGCAAGGCGTAGCCGGCGATCTGCCCGTTTTCCCGGTAGGTGTACGCCCCGCCGGAGGCCGGATTCGGTTCGGTGACCTGTTCGGTGAAGCGGCGGTGCACTTCCAGGGAACTGAGGCCGTCTTCATTGAGTTGCGGCAATACGGCGACGACGGCGGCTTCGAAGGCCAGCTCGGCATTGGCCTCGACGCGGCGGCGCGTCACGTTGGTGAAACCGATGACGACGGAGCTGAAAGCGGCCGTGGCAACGAACATATAGATCACGGGGAACCATCTTCTTTCGCGCATCATGCGGCGGCCCTCGCTTTCTTGCGGGTCTCGTAGGCCTTGACGCCGTAGTCGAGGATAGGGGCGAACATGTTGCCGATGAGGATGGAGAACATCAGACCACCATTGAAGATGGAGAAGTTGCGGATGACCGTGGTGCAGGTGCCGATGATGATGCCATAGATTAGTCGCGCGGTTTCGGTGCGCGGGGAGCTGACGGGATCGGTGGCCATGTAGAAGGCGCCGAAGAGGAACCCGCCGCCGAGGACGGCGGGCCAGGCACCGGGGACGGGCTCGACGCCGAACCAGTACAACAGCTGATTGAGGACGGCGTAGGTGATGATGACGCTGAGGATGGTGGTGCGGCTGGCCGTCTTGTTGTAGAAGAGATAGATGCCTCCGATGCAGATCAGCAGGGCGCTGGTGACACCCATGGTCCCGCTCTTGCGCCCGAGGACCAAGGCCCGAAGAAGCGCGGTCCACCTCAGCGGGATCTGCTCGTCCTCAGCCACCTGGAAGGGGATCTCCGAGACGGCGTCGGCGTCACTGCTGAGCACGAAACGGCCGGCCTTGAGGTGGGCCATCGGGGTGCCGCCGGTCATGGCGTCCGGGGTGGCGGCGGTGGTCCATTGGGTCAGCGCCCCGAGCGGCCCTTCGGCAGGCGGGGCCCACTGAGCGGTCAGGGCGACGGGGAAACAGACGTAGACGAAACAACGGCCCGACAGGGCCGGGTTGAAAATGTTGCGACCGAAGCCGCCGAAGATCTCTTTGGCGAACATCACCGCAAAGACCGTCCCGATCGTCAGCACGTGCCAGGGGACGGTCGGCGGCATGACGAGGGCGAGAAGGGTGGTGGTGACAAAGACCGCCTCGGTAACGGGCGTGCCGCGCTTGCGGGTGAAGATGTACTCAGTGATGAAGCCGACGGCCCCGGCCCAGACGATCACCGCGAGACAGCGCCAGCCAAAGAAGTAGACCGCACCGACCACGCAAGGCAGCAGAGCCGCCAGCACGCGGCGCATGGCCCGCTGCTTGAGCAGGATCTGCCTGGGTCTCTTCTTCTCAGCCATCCCTGGATACCTCAATCTCGTCCGACGCCAGCCTAAAATCCGAAGGGCTTGAAGCGAACGCACGGCGATATACTACTGCGCCAACGCAACCCAGGCAAGCACAACATCGAGGGAAACGCCTTCACGCTCGGCCAGTGACGTTGCACCTGTACCGGTATCGGTTGACGACGACCTTTTGCCATTGCACGATAGGCATGTTTTTCCCCTACCGGCTTGGCCGCCGGGCGACACCGCCAAATCGACGTCCCGGCGGCGCAACTACACAACGCGCCAGCCGGTGGCGCCTCAATCCTTCTTCGAATGATACAAGGCGACGCGGTCTTAGTCTACGGCAATTCCCCCTGGCGTCCGCTCCACCATCTGCAGATCTTCAGTTGATCTTTTGACCGCATACTTGCCTTCATTAGCGCGACGGTGTAGTCGGTGACGGTTCTCGATACGACACCCACAAAGAAATGGACCCGGGAATCCAGCAATCGCGTGACCGTAGAGAAGGTCAGTGCAAGGATTAGGCTTCAGCAGAACACAGAGTGTACTATCTGGAAAAGCCGAGATCTGCTTGACAAACTGCTTGGGATACGTGTGTTGAACAATCCCTAATTAGCCTGTATCTTGGGGATCTTGAACGCGAAGTGATATAGCAGAACTGGCCGAGAAGAGCATTGTCATTGAAGGTATGAAGAGCTATGAGATTCTCAGTTGCTAGCGTGTTGGCATTATGGCGGAGGCATATTCGCAACGTGCTGATCCCGCTGCTGACCGGGTGGGTTATAATTGGGGTGCTCGGCATCTTGAGTTTGCGGTGGTTTCGGCATCAAGAGTTGGCTGGGATTATGAGATATGAGCTGGACGCGGCGGGCGACGGCTTCGATCGCTTTTTCACGCCGATCGTCGGCGGTTTCGACTTGCTGACCGAACTGGGGGAGCGTGGCCTCCTTTCTCTCGACAATAAATCACACCTCAACGATATCCTGGGATCAGTGTTGACCAGTCAAATGCCCTACGTCAATCAGGTAGTAATCGCCTGCAGCGACGGTCGGATCCACTGCTATCCAAAGCTAGATCAGGTCGATGATATTGAAGATACCGACGGCATGACGGACTTGGAGCAACTGGCGTGGTACAGGGGCGCGATGAACCCCGGGTTGGCCGGACAAGTCCACTGGACAGAACCTTACACCCTGAGCACCCTGGGCGTTCCGGGCATAACAGGGTCTAGACGGTATCAGGTAGAAGGTTCGGAACAGGCAGAATTTGTTGTGGCCTTGAAGATCAGCCTACATGAATTGGCGACAGCGGTACAGGAAATTGGCATCGACGAGCGCAGTAAGATTCTTATGATCTCGGACGCCGGTGTGCGGGACTTCGATGAACTAATAGATGCAAATGCTATCTCGGCTCCTCTTGATAGCCAATTGATCGAGCAGGCCACGAGTAGTCAGGCAGAAAACGGACCGTTAAGAAGACGAATGAAGACTGGTATCTGGTGGGTGGCCGCTCGGCCGTCAAGCGCTACCAAGACACACATGCGCATTGCTATGGTCGTGCCGGACCGCTTTCTCCGGGAACAAGCGGGCACAACTTTCTATGCTTTGAAAGGGGGATACGTCCTCGTTCTCGGCACCATGATAATCGCAGCAGCCCTAATAGCCTGGCAGTCGGGACGGACGTTGCAGTCGTTAGCCGAAAAGCAGAGACACAGCGGTGATTCCGCAGAGCAGATCGAGGCACTGATCCGTTCGGGAGAGAACGAGGCACTGGAGTTCAAATCGACTTTGCGGTGGAATCTAAAAGCAGACAGAGCCGACAAGAGTATTGAGATCGCCTCTCTGAAAACGATAGTCGCTTTCATGAATACCGAGGGCGGGACGCTACTCGTGGGCGTCACGGACGAAGGCGACGTCTCCGGTGTGGAAGCAGACAATTTCCCCAACGAGGATAAGTTCCTGCTCCATTTCAACAATTTGATCAAGCAGCATATTGGGTTGGAGTTCGCCGATCTCATTTCGTTTGGCTTGAAGCGCATCAATGATAGTTCCGTCCTGGTCGTGGATTGTGGCCGATCTGCTGATCCGGTGTTTCTGCGCCAGGGCAGTGAGGAGGAGTTCTACATTCGTGTCGGTCCTGGAAGCCGAAAGCTCCCTACCAGCAAGGTGCTGGATTACGTCCGAGCTCGATGATACATATGAGCATCGAGCTGACACGTATCGCCGAACTTCGATCGAGGCCGTAACGTGGCAGCACTCATCACCAACCCGGCGGGGATCAGTCGTACCCACGAGTTTGAGAGTATGCCATAAGCTATCTCATAAGTCAGATTGCGTGTTCGCAGTTCCCGGGCGAGTGAGCAATATATGCTTGAATCTCCCGTGGGAACGGCAATATTTTATACATTACGACGCCAGTGCTGTTGTCGGCTGGAGGTCATCTGGGAAATGCCAGTGTACAGAAAGGAGACGTCAATGAGCAAGCGCATCGATTGGAGGCCGTACGTAACGGGGGCCCTACTCGGCGTGTTGGCAACGCTGTCGGTCTTCGCTTCGACCAGGCTCTTGGGCAAGCCGCAGTACCTGGGGGCTTCGACGACTTTCGTGCGGGCGGCCGGTTACCTGGAGAAGATCGTCGCCCCCGGCCACGTCCAGGCCAATCCGTACTTCGCCGAGGAGAAGGTGAAGGTCGACTGGCAGTTCATGCTGGTGGTGGGAGTGTTCCTCGGGGCCCTGGTTGCCTCACTGGCAGACCGCAGCTACAAGCTCGAAGCCGTCCCTCCCATCTGGCGGGAACGCTTCGGTGACCATATCGGCATCCGCGCCCTCGGGGCGGTCCTGGGTGGGGTCGTCGCAATGTTTGGGGCGCGAATGGCCGACGGCTGCCCAAGCGGGCATGGCCTCAGCGGCCTGATGCAGTTGTCGGTCAGCGGGTTCCCGGCCCTAGCCATGTTCTTCGGGACTGGGATCCTCGTCGCGAACCTGATCTACCGGAGGCAACGGCAATGAACGAGCAATGGCTTGGCCTGATCACGGGCATTTTGTTCGGCGCCCTTCTCCAGCAAGGCCGCGTCCTGCGGTTTGAGAAGCAGGTAGGCGCTATGCTGTTGAAGGATATGACCATTATCAAATTCATGCTCTCGGCGATCCTCGTGGGCATGATTGGCATCCAGTTGCTGGTGTCGCAGGGAGAGATCGAGCTAAAAATCAAAGCGACCGATCTGGGCGCCGTCATCGCAGGCGGACTGCTGTTCGGAGTCGGCTGGGCGATCATGGGCTACTGCCCCGGGACGTCGGTCGGAGCCGTGGGTGAGGGACGCTGGCACGCGATCTGGGCGGTTCTCGGTATGCTGCTGGGAGCGGCCCTGTTTGCCGAAGCCTACCCACTGATTGAGAAGAACCTGCTGGCTTGGGGCGCCTTGGGTAAGATCACGTTACCCGGCGTGCTTCACGTCAATCCTTGGATCGTGATCGCGGTACTAGCGGTGGTGTACATCGTGGTTTTCGTCTGGTTCGAGAGGAAGGACCTGTGAGTCTCCCATTGGGCAAATGTCCCGTAGGGTACAACTGTTGCCCCATCGAAAGTGGTGCAGATTTTCGCCCCGCTGGCGGTAATACTGATCCTCAGATTCTGAGCTAGCTCTCAGTTGTCGGATTCGCCCATAGCCCCCGTTGGACGATATTCACCGCACGGACTTACGTTTCGCAGCAATTTGGATTTGGACGCTCTATCACGTTTAGCCCATTGAGAGTCCTGTCAGTACGATCATCAAATCACGCGTGTAAGACCAGCGATTGGCGAGTGTATGGCGGCGGATTGAACTGACCCACAAGGAAGAGGTCAGGCTTTGGAGGCCGGGCGTATCAAGGCGACCTCCTGTAGAACCACACAATGAACGGGCAACGCTATTGGATGACAATCGAGGCTATCGCGCAACCTGCCAAACGCGCACAACTTCCACGGCGAGCACGACGCACCAGACCAAAATACTAACTGGACTTTTGCAAAGTTGAAATATTGGCGTTGAAAGGGGCGTTTTGACGACGAATTCCGATAGCAGGATGGTTCCAGATATCCGGGAGGATTGTGCCATACCAGCTATTGTGGAGTTTCCGACCGTCGTCAGAGAGGCCCTGGACGAATTTGCCCCATTGTTTGCCAACGAGCCCGAGCGGCGGCATTTCGCCGAGTATCTTACGGGGCTGATCATTGCCCACAAGAAGAACGTCTCGGCCATCAACCGCGAATTCGCCGTCACCACCGACCAATCCTGTTTGAATCGATGGTTGACCGAAACGGCCTGGGATGAAGAACAACTCAACGGCCAACGGATCGCGTGGCTGCAGCAAAGCCCCGATACCCGTTTCAGCATCCGCGGGGTCATTCCCCTCGATAACGTCTTGATTGATCACACCGGCAAGCTCATCGAAGACGTCGGCTACTTTTGGGATCACGCCGAACAGCGGCACAAGATCGCCCATGACTACTTGATCATCAATTATGTCTGCGCCTCGGGAAAACACTATCCGTTGGAGTTCTATCGCTTCATCAAACGCCAGCAGTGTGAGCAGAAAGGGCTCGAGTTTCGCGATCACAATGTTCTGTTTCGTCAATTGATCGATTGGGCGGTCGAGAACGAGGTTCCGGGTGATTTCACATTCGACAGTTGGTTCACTCACAAAGACAATCTCAACCATATCCACGGTCTGGGTCGCAATTACGTCGGCGATCTGAAATTCAACCGCAAGCTCCTTGTCGCGGGTCGGGACATCAAGGCCGAGGTCTTCGCCTCGCAGATCAACCCCGCCGAC
>Ga0272441_10007409_pt1 | contig 17867 bp, 17 predicted proteins | sample SSMProp6N_FD_193582 | JGI IMG/M metagenome (GOLD analysis project Ga0272441, IMG submission 193582) | Marine sediment archaeal communities from Little Sippewissett salt marsh, Falmouth, MA, United States - SSM-Prop-6N | ecosystem: Environmental > Aquatic > Marine > Wetlands > Sediment ... | reverse complement strand
ACATGGGTCACATGATCCAGTGCCATTGCCTTGAGGGCGGTTTCCGCGAGAAGCTCTGGATCTTTTGTCTCAATGGTTTGATTATTTTCAAGAGACAGAAGAATACCGCAGAATTTACATTCCATCCCACGTTTAAAAGAACTGCAGTTCTGATACACGGTTGATGCGAAACAATCCCTGCCGTGAACCAGAGCCACTTTCTTTAGATCGATGCCGGAGGTTGACTTTAAGCGGTAATACTGCGGAACAGCGGGAAAGGAAACTTCACAAACAGCGGTTTTATTTTTGAAAAGCTGGAATCTATCATTGTCCCGGACCACCCGATACGGAGATTTTTTTACAAACCAGCTATCTGTCGGAACACTGATGTACTGATTATTGACAATCACAACCCGGCCTTCAGAAGGCCCTGCCCCGCCGCTTCGTCCGACGGTATCGGCCGGCACCTTCAGGCCAAGACATTGAAGCGCAATTCTGAGATCTGTAAAATTCTGAGTCATCAAATTCGGCCGAACGGGATTAGCGATTTTCAGAGTTCAAAAATGATAATATTTGGCCGCGCAGACAATTAAATTTATCGGAAGTGATGTTTCTGGGTATTGATAAATCGACCGGTAGCCGCAAACCGATTTTCCCCGGCCGACGGGTCAGACCGATAATACGGTTACTGAGAAAAATTGCTTCATCAACATTATGCGTTACAAACAGTATGGTTTTTCCGGATTCCGTCCACAGGTCCTGTAGAAATTCCTGCATTTTGGCCCGGGTTTGCGAGTCGAGCGCACCAAAGGGTTCATCCATCAATATGATTGCGGGATCACAGATCAGGGTTCGTGCGATAGCGACCCGTTGTTTCATACCGCCGGAAAGTTCATTGGGAAAGCTGTTGGCGAAATCTTCAAGATCGAACCGTTTAATGTATTGTCTGATTTTTGAAATATTTTCAGATGGTGTTCCCGGGCCGAACCTGAGACCGAATCCGATATTTTCCTGGACCGTCAGCCAGGGAAAAAGTGCATACTCCTGAAAAACGAATCCGACATTTACGGAACTGCCGGCATTGATGTGAATACTTCCTTCACTGGCGCGGTCCAGTCCCGCGATGATTCTCAGGAGCGTTGTTTTACCGCAGCCACTGGGGCCGATGACCGAGACAAACTGGCCGGTTTGGACGTCCAGCGACAGGTTTTCAATGGCTTTGACCGGTCCGCTGTTTTTATCGTGAAACTGCTTGGACAGATTTTGAATATTCAGGATTGTCACGGGTTTAATTTATTCTCTCCATTTCAAGGCCTGTTTTTCAGATTTACGCAACACCATGTCCAGAATATAACCGATCAGCCCGATCGTAATCATCCCGGCGAGAACCATATCGGGCCGCTGAATGTCCCTGGCCGTCATAATCATGTATCCCACACCGTATCCGCTTTTAACCCCGGTAAACTCAGCAGCGACCAGTGTCATCCATCCAATTCCCATTCCGATCCGAAGGCCCGTATAAATCGATGGGAAAGATCCGGGGAACAGGACTTTGTAAAAAACCTGCCGTTCATCTGCCCCCAGGGTCTTCGCGGCATCGACTAAAAGGGTATCCACTGAATGGACGCCGGATATAGTACTGAGAACGATTGGAAAGAAACAGCCCAGGAATATGATGAATACGGCGGATTTCAAGCCGATCCCGAACCACAGGATGGCCAGGGGTATCCAGGCCAGCGGCGGTATGGGCCGGATCAGTTCGATCACCGGGGTGAAAATATTGGCAAGAAATTTTGAACGGCCCAACACCATTCCAAAAGGAATCGCCAGAACCGCTGCAATGATGAACCCACCGGCAACCCGGACAAGGCTGTAGAGACAGTGCAGCATCAGACGGTTCTCGGAAGGTAATCCGGTAACACACAGTTCAATGAATGCCGAAAAAATATGGTAGGGAGAGGGAATCCGCCCGGGAGGCAACACGCCGATTGAAGACAATAACTGCCAGAGCATCAGAAAGATAAGCGGAAACACGAAGTTTTTCTTGTTTTGTACGGCTGTCATTATTAGTTGAAAACGGTTTTTATGTTTGCAGGTTCCTGTTGTGCCCTTATATATCGCATGTGATTTAAAAAATCAACGAAGCGGACCGCTTTGGTTTTGTCGAGTCGCGGATCGTATTTTATGTTTGTCAGGGCGCGGCGGATTGTGGCTTTATCCATACCGGTATAACGGTGGGCAATGGTGATGGCAAGATCCGTATTTTTGTGTATGAATTGACAGGCCCTGGTGTGAACCTGAATAATTTTATCAACCTTGTCCGGATATTTTCGGCTGAATGCGGCATCGGAAATCAGAACGCAGCAGGGATGATCCTTGCAGATATCCTCGGATGACAGCAGGATGCTCCCCCCCTGCTGCTCGGCCAAAGCCGGATACGGCTGCCAGGCAATAAAGGCATCAATATTATTATTGTTTAACGCCTGGATCATTTCCGGTGGTTTTAAAACAATTATTTTAATATTTTCAAAATTGAAATTTGCATTGGTCAAGGCTTCTTGCAGTAAAAAATCCTGCATGGTGGCATGGCCCGGAATAGCGATGATTTTTGATTGAAGAGCGCTTAATGTTTTAATGCCGGATTTTTTTCTGACCACCAGTGCCGATCCCTCGAGGTTTACCTGGGCGAGAAATTTTATATCGGCAACCCTGTTCAGAAACGCTGCTGTTGCCGGTGCCTGACCCACATAACCGATATCCAGTTCCCCGGACGCAAAAGCGCTCATTTGTTCGGGACCGGCCTTAAATATACCGGCCACTTCAACCAGCAGGCCGGCGGACGTAAACATTTTTTGGTCCAGGGCCACAAAAAGCGGCAGATGATGCAGATCATTCTGTAAATATCCCACCCGGATCGGGGCATTGTCCTTCGATTCCCGACAGGACAGAAGCGGTAACAATAATAAAAGACAGATCAAGGATAAATATTTATTCATGGCTTTCCGGAAAAGCAAAATTCCCCGCCTGTGACAGCAGGGAATTCTAAAATTTAGTTGACACCGTATCGATTACGCATTTTTTTTACCGCGCTCATTCTTTTGCGTCAGGATTATCACCCAGGGCCATACAGACCAATTCGGTAATATCACGCATTTTTATCGGTGCGTCTTTTGCCTGAATACCAACCTGAAGCCCCTGGTAACAGAACGGACAAGCCGACACCAGTTCCGTTGCGCCGGTGGCCAGAGCATCGTCAATCCGTTTTTGTGAAATCGAATTCTGCATGTCGGGATAACCGGATTTCAGCCCGCCGCCGGCTCCGCAACAGCGTGAGTTCTCACGAATTCTCTCCATTTCAACCAATTCCAGCCCCGGAATGAGGCGGATCAATTCCCGCGGCGCATCGAAAATTCCCGCATGCCGGCCGAGATGACAGGGATCATGATAGGTGATCTTCAGATTAACCGGATGGTCCAGTTTTAACCGTCCGTTTTTAATCAGGTCGATAATATATTCCAGCGTATGTTTGACCTCAAAATTCATTTTCCCGACTTTGCTGTAATCCAGTTTGATGGTCTTTAAGCATCCGGCACAGGATGTGATCAGCGTCTTGATCCCCAGATTGTTAAACTGCTCGATGTTTTCATTGGCCAGGCGTTCATAACTGGCCTTGTCTCCCATTCTCAACAGAACGCTGCCGCAGCATTTTTCTTTACTACCGAGAAAGCCGAAGTCGACACTGGCATGCTGGAGAATATTCGTTGTATTGATTGCCACTTCTTCGATGTTGTTGTCATAGGAGGCGGTGCAGCCAACGTAATAGAGAACTTCGGCACTTTTTTTATTGATGTCTTTTGGAACTTCCTGAATACGTTTCTTTTTCTTGGCCATTTTGGCCCAGCGGGGGCGCGAGCTTCGCGGCTGCGCCCAGGGATTATCATAATTCCGGGTGTTTTTGACCAGTGCTTTCTGGTCTTCGAGCGGACCGAAATCCGCGTCAACAATCGATTCCCGAATTCTTTCCCATAATTCAACGGTATCAATGGCCACCGGACACACATAATGACACTGCATGCAGGTGCTGCAGGCATAAAGATCTCTGGCAAACAGTTCCAGCTCCTCATGGGTCACCGGTTTTTGACCGGTCAGTTTTCCCAGGAAACTGTCCGCACGAAAAGCGCCGTGCTGACGGTGAATAATATCCTTGAACAGCGTTGCCCTTCCCCGGGGGGTCAGTGGTTCCCGCTGGTCCTGATCATATGCCGGACACCAGTTTGAACACTCCCCGCAGCGGGTGCAGGCGTCGAGCTCCAGCAGCTGTCGGGGACTGAACTTGGATATATCGATTTTAGGCGCCGGCATGGATTTATGGTCAGGGGGTGTCTGGTTTTTATCCGGGCCGGCGGTTTCATCAGTAGCAGCCGTTTCAACATTATCCATTGGTTGTTTTTTTTCATTTTCCATAGTTAATCTCCTTTTATGCCCGCTCTGAAGCGTCAATTACGATTTCCAGTGGACTTACGAATATGTGCCAGGCTTTACTGAATGGAATATAAGCCAGAAACAGCATGGAAATGATCGCATGGACCCATACCCAGAATTTATAGTTTAAGGCATCCAGTCCGATATCTTTCAGGATTCCGGCCAGCAGGTTGGCGACGAATGAATAACCGGCGATCGCCTGGTATTCGGGATAGGTCAGTCGAACCGCTTCACAGAAAAAGCCGGTTAAGGCGATTGCTGTCAGGGTAAGAACGGAAATCGTGTCCTTGGTAATGGTTTCAAGCTGCTTGGCCGGAATAATATACCGCCGAATAATGGCAATGGTCAGTCCGGTCAGAAGCAGTAAACCGAAAACTTCTCCCCAGATGTCCAGGACCCGGGCGCCGCCGCCGTTTTCATAGTCAAAAAATGATTTGGCCAGAAAATTATCCGGTGGCAGGAAATGACTCATAAAGGCCATGAATGATGTTTGCGCCAAAAGGCCCATGAATCCGATAAATATGCAAAAATGCATCAGCCACCGGATAAAACTGATTTTCAGGATCTGGAGTTGTAAAACAACATCGCAGATAAAGGACTTGATCATCGCCGGAATAGCGACGCGATGGTGAAGGCTGGGTTGCTTTCCCTTGAACCACAGTGATACACTTGCCAGTATTCCGGCAATGATAATCAGCACCGTAATTACAGAGAGGGTATAGAGCAGCGCTGTCGCTTCAAAATAGAGTTTGTTTGCGTACATTGTTTCCTCCTTTGTTCATCAGTAAAGCAGTTTCTTTTATATCGGAAGTAACCTTTTAAAAATCCAGCAGTTATTTTTCTCAAGGTCTGGAAAAGTACGGCAGCAGTCTCGACCGCATCATCCGCTTGCTGCTGCGGGGATTTCAGTTGATGCAGCGTTTTTAAGACATTCTCCATGGACATATTCAGTTTTATTATTTCTTCGGCAGTGATCCGGTTATAACCCGAACACTGGTCCAGGGTTTTTGCGCGCGGCCAGATCGTTTCAAGAAAAACCCGTATTTTCTCAGGATCATAGACTTTTTTACCGATTTGCCATTGATATGATGATCTTTCCAGGGACAGTGCGATGATCCTGGCATTACTGACGGTGCTCATAAATCGTCGATAGTCGGCTTTTGTACAGAAAGGGTCCGGCTGATCTTCGAAAAATTCATGCTGCACAGGTGATGGCCAATTCGAAATTATATCAAAAAGAAAACTGTTTGCATCAAAAAAATCGGGATGTTCCAAGTGAGGTCCGGATAAATAAAAGGAGCCCAGACCGTGATTTTTTTTAACCACAGCCGCTTTTCCGACAAGCGTGGCAGTCGCGGTTGCTTTATCGACCAGGAATTCGGTTTTCGCGGTGAATCCATTATAGGTTGCCAGAATGTCGATATCTTTTGACGGCAGCATGCCGGGGCCGCCGTAGAGCGGCGCCGTTATATGGGCTTGTCCGGATAAACGATTCATGACGAGCACAACCTCTTCCCGAACCGGATGGAAAACATATTTACAGCCGTATTCCGTGCAGAACTTTTCAGGTTTGCGCAGTGGCGTGGGAAGTAATTTTGTCAGGTTGGAGATTGGCGCGTGGATAAAATTAAAATGGTTGAGCGGCGGAATCGAAGCTTTCAGGGGGAGATAGGCGCCCGCGCATGATCCGATATAAAGACCGCCGTTTTTGACAAACCGTTCAATTTCTGCGGCGCCTTTCTGGCCCAGTCCTGCGGCGATGGCAAAGGTATCACCTCCGGATATAAAAAAGATATTACAATTACTTAAAGCATTATCTTCAATGTCTGCTTCATCTAAAAAAAGCAGGCGGTAAAATTCGGATTTTTCGAAAATATCAGCAAACCAGGTCCAGGAATGAGAAGTGCCGGTGCCGACATAAATGGCGACGGTTTGCTTTATAAGGTTCAGTTTCATTATACTGTAAATGTTAAAAATTAGCGTACTAATTAATAAAATAAAGATATAACAGATATGAGCGCCAGACTCAATAATTTTATTATTGGAGATATCACTTATGGCCCCGAATTTATTTGCCCGGACTCGGCTGTTTTTATGGATTTCACGCTGGATAAATTATGTTATGATAACCGATAAAATATTTTACTGAGGCAAGGACAATGACAGCAAAAAAGGTTTTACTGTTCACATCAAGTCCGCGAAAAAAATCGAACAGCTCGATTTTGGCCCGGGAAATCGGGAATGGTGCCAAAGTAAATGGTGCCCGCATCAAGATCGTCAACCTTCATCAACTGATGATCAAGCCCTGTACCGCGTGTGACAAGTGTCATATTTCCGATGACCGGTTTTGTGTGTTAAAGGATGACATGAATAACATTTATCCGCAGATTGTGGATGCTGCAGCGATTATATATGCCAGTCCGGTTTACTGGTTTACCGTGTCCTCCCAGCTGAAACGCTTTATGGACAGATGTTATGCCCTGGGCGGTCCGTCCGGGTATGCGCTAAAAGGTAAAAAAACAGCGGCGGCCCTGTCATATGGGGATGCAGACCCTTTTGTTTCCGGTGCGGTCAATGCGCTGCGGACCTTGCAGGACACCTTTGCTTACGTGGATGCGCGGTTTATCGGCAGTGTTTACTGCAGCGCCGTCTGTCCGGGAGAGGTTCTGAAAAATAAAAAGCTTCTCCGCCAGGCATTTGCCCTGGGAAAGCGTCTGGTTGAGGGGCTTTAAATCGATCATAATTAAAAAAAGGTGTGATCATGTCCACAAATTCAACCTTGAAGGTTATTGCTGTCCTGCAGGCAAAAAAAGGCAAAGTGAATGCTTTGCGGCAGGTCCTGACGGCACTGATTGAACCCTCCCGCAGGGAACCGGGCTGTATCCAGTATTTGCTTCTGAACAGTCCGGACCGTTCATCAGATTTTGTTTTTTTTGAAGAATGGCAATCCAGACAGGATCTGGATGAGCATATGGTCTCGGCACATTTCAAAAAAGCCGTTAACGCACTGGACGGTCTGATTGCGGCCGCTCCCGAGATCCGGCGTTATAAAACCATTGATCCCTGTTAACCGTATTGTCATGAATAATAATGATATTTTGAAAAAACTGAGAATCGCCCTTTCACTGCAGGACACCGATATTATAGAAATTTTAAAACTGGCAGATTTTGAAATTACCAAAACCGAACTGAATGCGCTTTTCCGAAAAGAGGGTCACCGGAATTATAAGTCCTGCGGCGATCAGCTGCTGCGCCGGTTCCTGAATGGTTTGATTGTTTATCAAAGAGGCGAACGTAAATCTGAGATTAAAAAACAGAAGATAACTCTGTTAAGGAAAAAAAGATCTTAAACGATGGGAACCCGCGATCGGAAGAAACCGGATCTGTCCGCCAGGCCCGGATATATCACCGTAGAAGGCTATCAACGACTGGCGGACGAAGCGGACCGGCTCTGGAACGTGAAACGACCGGCGGTGACACAGGCGCTGGCGGAAGCGGCGGCTGAAGGCGACCGGTCTGAAAATGCGGAATATATTTATCGAAAAAGACAGCTGGCCGAGATCGATCGCAGTCTCAGATTTCTGCGAAAACGGCTGGATGTTCTGACCATTGTCCGGGAAAAACCGAAAAACGACGGCAAGATCTATTTCGGCAGTTATGTGTCGCTTGAAAGCGAGGCGGGGGAAATTTTCCGCTACCGAATTGTGGGTCCTGATGAATGGGAGTTTATCCCAAACGGGATCAGTATGGATTCTCCCATGGGGCGTGTGCTGATCGGTAAATCGGTTGATGATGAAGTTCTGGTCCGCCGGCCGAAAGGAGAGACTTTGTTTACCATCATCGCGGTGTCTGCGGATAAAAACGGCTAGCGGTGCAGTTGCTGTCGGTCATTCAAGGAATTGTTTAACGTTTAAATTGATTTATAATGCCCGCTTCTAAATTTCCTGTACTTGAAAACTGCTTTGATGATATTACCCGGCACATGACGAAGACCTATTCCCGGGGCAAATTTCACGCGGCTGTTTTATGCCGTGAAGTATTCGCCAGACAAAATGCGGATATCGACAAAATTCCCGAATTTAATCATTCCGGGTCCCTAGCGGTCCGTCTGGCCGCCGATATTGCCATAAACCCCGGGCAGGTTATTGCTACCGTTAGCGACGGAAAAGCGACCAAATTTCTAACGTCACTTGGGGACGGCAATGAAATTGAATCGGTGCTGGTTCCCATGAAAACATATACGACCCTGTGCATATCATCTCAGGTAGGATGTCGCTGGGGCTGTGTTTTTTGTGAGACGGGTAAAAAGGGATTTATCCGCAACCTGACCGTTGAGGAAATTGTGGGTCAGCTGTATAATGCCAGATTAATTCTGAAAAAGGGGCAGATTAAAAATATCGTTTTCATGGGGATGGGAGAACCGCTGGACAATACGGAAAATGTTGTTCAGGCCATTAAAGTCTTCAGCGATCAACACTGTTTTAACATCGCGAGAAAGAATATTACCGTGTCTACGGTCGGAATTCCGCATCAGCTTGCCCGAATGCCCGGGATGCTTTCGCCCTTGCCGAACTTGGCTGTTTCGCTGAACGCCGCTTTTGACAGTACCCGGTCAAGGATCATGCCGGTCAACCGGAAGTACGGGCTTTGTGCGCTCAGGGATGCGTTGTTATCTTTGCCCCTGCCTAAAAAACGGGTGATTTTTTTTGAATATGTTCTGATGCAGAATTTGAACGACGCCTATGCGGATGCGCAGCAGCTCGTTCAATTTTTAACGCCATTCAGGGCCCGGTTGAACCTGATTCCGTACAATGAGAACTCCTGCGCGGGGATTCAGTGCCCGGATGACCAAACGCTTATTCAGTTCAGGGACTGGCTGGTGGCCGGCGGTGTATTTGTTCGGAAAAGAACGGCCCGTGGAGATACCCTTGCTGCGGGCTGCGGACAGCTGGGTAACTGGAAGCCGATTTAAGGTTCACCAATTCCTTCAAATAGCATTTTCAAAACAGCGCGGACTTTTTCGGCGCATTCGGCCTTGTCCGTGATTAAGCCGTTCAGCCAGTAAATAGTGTACATGGTAAAGATGGCAAAAACAATTTCGGTGGTATTGTCCAGATCTACAGTTTTTTTCAGCTCACGACTCTTTTTCGCATCATCCAGTATCTGGCGGATCGCCTGCATCAGAACCATCTCATTCCAGTTTTTTCCGGTACCGATTTTACAAACCCGTTCACGGACCAGAATTTTCGCAAATCCCTTGTTGCGAAAGATATATTTGAGATAGGTGACGATTAAAAGCTCCAGTTTATCCACAATGGTGTGCATGTCTCCGATTTTCTGCTCAATTTCATGGCGGCTCTTGACCAGTTCGCGGTCCAGATAATAAAGCAGAACATCCTCTTTTTTTTCAAAAAAATTATAAAATGTTCCTTTGGCCACGCCGGCTTTCACCGTGATGTCTTCGATGCTGGTAGAATCAAACCCTTTGTTGATAAAAAGGTCCAGTGATTCCTGTAACAGGCGTTCTTTTTTTTCTTCTTTTTTAGTTTCTCTTAATCCCGGCATAAACAGACCATATTCTTTTGATTGAAAATTATACCGTTTTATTCAGAGTGTCCAGATAGCGTTCACCAATCCGGACAAATGCGGCCCATTCTTTCATGGGGTAAGCATGGGTTTCGGTCTGGTCCTTAATGTTTTTCCACAAGCAGGCCACCAGCCATTTTTTACTGTCATTCGGTTTGCCCAGCAAACGGTAGATTCGGGTCGATACATCGCAATCCGCTTTTAATTGACCGTTCCGCCAGTAATTTTCCAGGATGTTGAGAATGGTTGCGGTCAGTTTTTTACGGCCGGTAATGTTTTCATCTTTCGGGGGAAGATTACCGCGCCATTTCAGGCAACCGATACTGCTGATCAGAATATCCACTCTGCGGATAAACTTGAAATGGCAGGCGGGTTCAGCGGAGCCCCCGGCTTCAACCAGAAAATTGCGGGCGCTCCTGCCCATTTCCGTTTTGATTTTAGTTTCGAGATCACGGCATTTCCGAAAATGCTCATGGGTCAGCGGCTGGGCTGTGCTGGGAGATAAATCGACTTCATTTTCCGGATTGTTTTTCCCCCAAAAGGAGCAGTTTAGAAATCTGGACGAAAAACTGATATAGGCTCTTTCCGCGAGAATCATTTTTAACGGGTCTTTTTGACCGAGAAATCCGTATACTTTATTTACAGTTTGTGCGGTCGTTTGTCCGTAATAACGGGTATCCTCCGGTGAAACGTCGTTTAGCCATCCTTGCAGGGCTTTGGCATAATCAATAAAATAATTCCGTCGTTGCGGAGAGACCTGATAATGCAATCTGAGCGCCATGTGATTATTGCCGCCGATAATTTCACATATCTGAAACACCCTTTCCGGATAATCATAGCGCCATAAACAGCAAAAATCCGCTGCCACCCGCCGGTCCATCAGATCGGGGGTCAGTTGACCCAGATTTTGTTCCATCCGGTTTATTTCATTCAGATCAGAATCATCTCCAAAACATCCGCTGATATTCCGGTCGTGAAAACGGCCGTTTTTCAGCAGCGGGACAACATGATCAAACGGTATACCGTCTTTTTTTAAGATAATGTTCCTGGGGGTGAGTAATGAATGTTCCATATTAATATTTTCGCATCTTTAAATATCGGGTATTTTATTATAAACTTTGATGTGTTATGGTTTAATCATTTATTTTTCTTTTTTAATTATATCATAAAATGTCAAAAAAATTATCCATATTTCTTTATCTGTTTACACTAACGCTCATTTTAGGGTGCCTTGTGATTACGGCAGGGTCCTTTATTTTGAAAGATCTTAAATATTACACGGAAAATGCCCTTGAACTTTTTCAAAAACGCACCGGGTACACAATTGAACTGTCCGATATTCATATAACCGGTTCCGGGGTTAGACTCAACCATTTCCGGATTATAACCGCCGAAAATAAAAACCATGTTTTAAGCTGTACAAGCCTGCTGATTCAAATAAAACTCATCGCTTTGTTAAAAAGAGAAATCAAGGTAGCCAGGATTATTTTAAAAGATCCGGTTTTGAAAATATCCGGAATTAAAGATGGGAACTGGTTTGACAAACTCCCGTTTCCTTTTGCCATGGATTCGGAATTTTATAATGATAATAATACATTATTCCATGTCCGTTTTTCACCGGACAAAATAACTTTTCATAACGGTCGACTTTTATATCAAAACAGTTATCAAAATGTATTCACCAGTCTGGATAAAATTTACGGGGATCTGACCGTTACCGAAACCCGGGGGGAATATTCATTAACGGCTGTTGCCGAACATACCCGAAACGATTTAACCGGGGAATTATCCATCAACAGCATTATTAATTTCGGTAATGAACCGTTCGTGACTGAAAAACTGACCGCGCGCGGCAAGGTAAAACTGCTTTCCGTGCCGGCGTCGGGGTTTATCCCCGATGTTAAGCGGTTCCTGTCCCCGAAATATCATGGTGCCCGGCTGAACGGGACCCTTCGTTTTCAGTTACATCCCGAATTTAAATACAACGCCAGCGGGAATATTTCATTTATTTTTCAAAAGAAACGATGGAACAACAGCGCCCGGTTATTGTATACCATCAGGGGCAGTCGAAAAATAATATTTGTCGACCGGATAAATATCATATTTCCGGGACATGCACAACTTGAATTCAAAGCAAGGCTTTCTGATCCGGGCGCCGATAGCTGGAAATTTCAGGTCTCTCAGGCGGATGGGTTTGTAAACATTGAATCGTTGACCGATATGTTCGCGACCCATTGTTTTCCGCCTGTCGTCCAATTATATCTCGATAAAATATTACACGGGAAGTTGTCTTTTGACGGTATTTCGGTGTCACTGAATAAAACACCACCCGATACGCTTTCCTGTAATTCCCTTTCCGGAACCTTTGCCTTATCAAACAGCAAAATACAGCTGACCGACCGGTTGCCACCGACAAATATATCGAAGGCCATCATTAAATGTGCCGACGGCAAGCTTGAGGCTAAAACAGATATTCATTTTTTTGAAAATGACAATTCCACCGTATCCGTTTTCATCGATGATTTTCTTGACCGCCCTTCCGGAAAGGCGACGTTTGCTTCCCGGTTTGACGCGCCGGTTTTAAATGCCCTGATCGCATTGGCAACCCAGGCCGGTCCGGATGCAGGCCATTTCCTGGCCCTGTCCGGATCCGCTTCGGTCCACGGCTCTTTCCGGTTATTCGATTTCTCCGATTTCAGAACCACCATAAATTTAACCGACATGATGTACCGCAGTTCGGGGCAAATCATCAAGCCTGCCGGATTAAACAATTTCGTTTATCTATCGACCGACGAGCAAAATGATTTGAACCGGTTGGCCTATAATTTTAAAATTCGAGACAGCTTTCTGTTAACGGGTGTCCTGTCCCGGAAGGTTCCGTATGCAGTGACCGGTACATACCGGTTCAGCAATTTTAACCTAGCGCAGCTGGAAATGAAATTTATGCCTGCCACGCTTCGTCTCTCCGGTAAACTCAGCGGTGCCGGAAAGTTCAGTTTGCCTGCGCAGTCCGGGACGGTCCTGCCGATTACCGGAAAAATGAATTTCAATGAATTTACCTTGACAGATATTCGCGAAAAAATGGAGTTGATTAAGATTTCGCTGGCTGCCGACATATTGCCTCAAAAAATAAATGTTCTCAGGAGCGGTATTCGCCTGGGCGTAACGGATATTTCGGCAGCCGGAAACCTGACCAGCGCTGTTCCTCCCGTCGGTGCGCTTGCTTTTAAGGTTAATTTTTTCGATATTGATGATTTTGTCGCGGTGATTCGAACCATTGTCAGACGAATGCGTAAGAACCGGTCTCCTGTTGCCGGCGCAAAGAATAATCCCTTTAAAAAAACTAATTTGGAAATTGATCTGAAAGTTAAATCCGGCAATTATCTGAAATGGGATTTTGACAATGCCACTTCGCGGTTCATCTATCAGGGGGCAACCCTGACCTGGGACAAGATACGGCTTCACATGGACACCGGAACCGTCACCGGTAAAGTGATTTATGATTATACCCGGCCGGGTCAATATCGTCTTGAGTTTTATCCTCAAAAAACGGATATTGATTTCACAACACTGATTCCTGCTTTTAAAAAGAATAAAAAAATTATCGGCCGGACTAATTTATCCGGTTCCTTTAAATCGATTTATCGCCGGGGACGGGAAATTATTCCGAATATGAACGGGTTTTTTCGCATTCAGATGAAAAACGGCGAAATCAGACGTTCTAAATTATTTTCTACATTTCTCAAACAATTAAGGCTGTCGAAAAAAATCGGTCTTAGTGTTTTTGATGAAATGTATAAATCGATGCCGTTTGATTTCATTGATGCAGATTTCATTATGGAAAAAAGTATTTTTAAGACAGACGACCTGGTCATGACCAGTCCTGCGATTAATCTTACTGCCGTCGGTACTGTGAATATCAAAAAAAATGAAGTGGATTTTATTGTCGGAACACAGGTTTTAAAAACAATCGGCAAGATACTCGGCAATATCCCCATTGCCGGTGACCTGTTTACCGTGGACAACAAGGCATTGACTATCGGATATTTTCATGTCCAGGGTCCCATTGAAAACCCGGCGGTCAATGCCCTGCCCTTTAAATCCCTGGGCCTGGGGATCAAGCGTTTCTTCAAGACGATTCTGGATATTCCCCTGATCCTGATACCGGATGTTCTGTATGATCAGAAAAAAAAGGAGAATTAATCAGCTCTGTGAAATTCTGATAAAACTCATTCCAGTTGATGTCGGGAAAGCCGTTGTACGGTGGATAAAAATTGCCGTGTCGTGAGTACAGCCCATAAATGTAGATAAAATCTTTTTTAAACACCGGGTCAAAAAATTCCCGGTATGGATCCGCCCAGCGGATTGTTTTGCCGGTCACGGCATATTGCCTGATTTTTTTTATTGAATACGGGTGAAAATCAACATCCACTGCAATAAACGGTTGATTCGAATCAACCGTTAACCAGCCATTTCGGGTCAGGACTTCTGTGACGGCATGGGAGGCATGTCTGCGCGGATCCATTATTTTAAGAATGGGGGGCATCTGTTCCGGATTTTTAAAAACAGTTACGTGACGGGTCTTAAAACCGGCGGCAGCCAGGATTTTTTCAATTACCCGGCTTCTGTCATAGCAAAGCCCGTATTTCAGCTGAAAAAGGTTTTTTGGTTCACGCTCTGTTTTATAGGGAATTGATTTATTGATTTTAGCGGTGTTCAGGACACCCTGCTGGACATGCCGGATGAAGGCAATTTCATCGGTATAATCATCAATCATTAAGGAAGACAACCGCCGGTTGATTATTTTTTCACCATAGCGGAGATCATCGAGAGTGATTTTGTTATCCACCCGGCTATAGGTTAAAAACGCAATGGTTATAATGATAACCGATCCAAATAAAATTAAAAATATTGAGTATTTTTTCATTATGGACAAAGACGGAGGATGCATAAGTAAACACCGGTATTCCGGTAATCCGTAAAAAGGTAATTTAAATCCTTTCCGGCCGGACCATTTTCATGAAATATATAATAGAAAACACTTTTTGAAAAATATAATATTGTGTCATATTTGCGAATTTATGGCCTGGATTTGAATGCAACAGTAATGTAAACTATAAATAAAACTGTAAATCAGCCGGTTTGAAAATGAACAGACATATCTGCATTCACGGTCATTTTTATCAGCCGCCCCGGGAGAATCCCTGGCTTGACGCGGTTGAGCTTCAGGATTCCGCCTATCCTTACCATGACTGGAATGAACGGATCACCGCAGAATGTTATGCCCCCAATACCGCTTCCAGAATATTCGATTCCGAAGGGCGGATCAAGGACATTGTTAATAATTATTCCAGTATCAGTTTCAATTTCGGCCCCACCCTCCTATCCTGGTTGAAAAATCATCAAACGGATATTTATCAGGCGATTCTTGAGGCGGACGCCCAAAGTCAAAAGAAATTTTCAGGTCATGGATCCGCTATTGCTCAGGTTTATAATCACATGATCATGCCCCTGGCCAATCCACGGGACAAACACACCCAGGTCATCTGGGGAATCAGGGATTTTATTCATCATTTCCACAGAGATCCGGAGGGCATGTGGTTGGCTGAAACGGCCGTTGACCTGGAGACCCTGGATATTCTGACCGAACATGGCATTAAATTTACGATTTTGGCGCCGCACCAGGCCGCGAAAACAAGAAAGTTGGGTGACCGCGACTGGACAGATGTGTCCGGTCAAAAAATAGATCCGAAAAGACCTTATCTTTGCAACCTGCCGTCCGGCCGCACAATCGTGATCTTTTTTTATGACGGTCCGATTTCCAGTGAGGTTTCTTTTCAGGACACACTGGACAACGGGGATTATTTTGCCGATCGTCTGTCGACGGCTTTTTCTGATACGGATGAAGCACAGTTACTGAATATCGCCACCGATGGAGAAACTTACGGCCATCATCATAAATACGGTGAGATGGCATTAACTTACTGTATTCATCTGATTCAGTCCAAGGGTACCGCGCAAATGACCGTTTACGGCGAGTTTCTTGCCGAACATCCCCCGACGCACGAAGTGCATATTTTTGAGAATACCTCGTGGAGCTGTTCACACGGGATTGAACGCTGGCGATCAGATTGCGGCTGTAATATCGGCACGAACAGTTCCTGGACGCAAGCCTGGCGCGCTCCGCTGCGGGAAGCCTTGGACTGGTTGCGTGATGCATTGATACCGCTTTATGAAAAAGAAATATCTCTGTATGTCTCCGATCCATGGGGGGGCAGAAATGATTATATTCAGGTGGTTCTTGACCGAACCGCGAATAATCTAAACCGGTTTCTCACCGACCATCAAATTCGCGAGCTGCAAAAAGATGAAAAAATAAAGGTATTAAAACTTCTTGAAATCCAGCGGCAGTGTCTCCTGATGTATACCAGCTGCGGATGGTTTTTCGATGAAATATCCGGTCTGGAATCCAGACAAATTTTGTCGTATGCCGCCTGTGCGATGCAACTGGCCCGGGAAATATGCAACACGGATTTTGAACCGGCTTTTATGGATATCCTGCAAAAAGCGCCCAGCAATATGATTCAGTTCAACAACGGCAAAGATGTATATTGTCACTACATTAAACCTTCGGTTTCCGATTTGCTGCGCGTCGGCGCCCATTATGCCATTTCCTCGCTGTTCAAGGATTATCCCCATAAATTGGGATTTTTCTGTTATACCGCGGAAAGCAGGATTTATGAAGTTAAAGAAGCCGGTATTCAGCGCCTGGCCATCGGCCAAACGAAAATTATCTCGAACGTGACCTGGGATGAAAGTGATATCAGTTTTGCGATTTTACATCTCGGGGATCATAATATTGTCGGCGGTGTCAGGCGTTTTCTCGGTGAAGCACAATTTGATGTTATGAAAAATGAACTGGACGAGGTGTTCCTGATCAGTGATATCCCTGCGGTGATTGCCTTGATCGAAAAACATTTTGGCGCCGACCATTATTCACTATGGCATATTTTTAAGGATGAACAGCGTAAAATTCTAAATTATCTGATTTCATCCGCAATTAAAGAACGGGAAAACTCGTTCAAACATGCCTATAAACAGTATTATCCAATCATGCAGGTAATGAAAGAAATGCAGATTCCGTTACCGAAATCTTTTTCCCTGACAGCAGATTACACACTCAATACGGAAATTGCCGCGCTTTTTGATCAACAGCCACTGAATCTGAACCGGATTTCCGATTTGATTGAAGAATCCACACGCTGGTCCATTGTCCTGGATCAAAAAACATTGAATTACAAGATCACATTAAAGCTGAATCAGTTGTTGCGTGAAGCCCTGCACCAACCCGATACAAGCGAATACCTGCAACAGGTTTCGGGACTCCTGGAACTCCTGGAGCCCTTATCCCTGGATATAAAACTTTGGGAAGCACAGAATATTTATTTTTCAATTATTAAAAAACACTTAACCGAGAAAACAAAACAGGCGGAACAGGATAAGCCCGGGGCCTGTGAATGGATGGCTGCTATCAAAAAAATCGGTGATCATCTTCAAATCAAAAATATTGAATAAACCATAAGTCTCCATTCGGTATATATGCAGCGTTCTTGATGGAGATTATTTTAAGCCGTTTGAAATATTAATATTTTTAATTTTATTTTTATTTTAATAACATGTTAAAATTATATATTTATATATATAAATTATTATATTTTATATTTTGTATATAATTTTATTTTAGATTAAAATTACCGGAAAAATTGGCTTGTCTTGACAGGATTATTTTTAATTTATATAATTTTCTGTCTGACTAAAAT
>Ga0272441_10007408_pt1 | contig 17868 bp, 11 predicted proteins | sample SSMProp6N_FD_193582 | JGI IMG/M metagenome (GOLD analysis project Ga0272441, IMG submission 193582) | Marine sediment archaeal communities from Little Sippewissett salt marsh, Falmouth, MA, United States - SSM-Prop-6N | ecosystem: Environmental > Aquatic > Marine > Wetlands > Sediment ... | reverse complement strand
CGGGAACCCCAAGAATGTCTGGACGCTGCACTGCGGTTGCGTCTATACTCCACGGTTTGCTGGCGATGGAAAGGGATCCCGTGCAAAAAGCGGAGAACCAACAGAAACAGCTCGTGCTCGGCCTGCCAAAGGGCAGTCTGCAGGATGCGACCTACGCGCTCATGAAGAAGGCGGGCTTCACGGTGCGCGCCGGCGCTCGGTCCTATGTGCCGAGCGTCGATGACCCGGAGCTTCTGCCGCGACTCGTGCGCCCACAGGAAATCAGCCGGTACGTCGAAGGCGGCATGCTCGACGCCGGCATCACGGGGCACGACTGGATCGTGGAGAACGGCTCCGATGTCGTCGAGGTCGCCGATCTGGTCTATAGCAAGCAGGAAATGCGGCCGGTCCGCTGGGTGCTCGCCGTGCCGCAGGACTCCCCGATCCGCGCGCCCAAAGATCTTGCCGGCAAACACGTCGCCACCGAGGCCGTCGGCCTGACACGCCGGTACCTCGCCGATCAAGGGGTCGAGGCGCATGTCGAATATTCCTGGGGCGCAACGGAAGTGAAACCGGAACTGGGCCTCGTCGACGCGATCGTCGAGATCACGGAGACCGGTTCGTCCCTGCGCGCGAACAATCTGCGCATCGTCGACACGATCCTGGAATCCACGACGAAACTGATCGCAAACAAAGCCGCCTGGGCCGAGCCCTGGAAGCGCGCCAAGACCGAGCAGCTCGCGATCCTCCTGCAAGGCGCGTTGAACGCCGAGGGTAAAGTGCTATTGAAGATGAATGCCGAGCAGGCCAACGTGCCCGCCATCAGCGACGTGCTCCCCGCACTGCACGCGCCGACCGTGAACCCGCTCAGCAGCGAGGGATGGGTCGCCATCGAATCGGTGGTGGACGAGACGGTCGTTCGGGAGATTATCCCCCAACTGAAGACGGCCGGGGCCGAGGGTATCATCGAAATCCCTTTGAACAAGGTCGTTGCATGACCGAACGGCCGCTCGCCGTGCCGGCAGCCTGCGCTGCCCGGTCGCACCGGCCGACGTCGGGCACGACCCGCGAAGCGAACTCTGACGAACGAGGCTAGAGGGGAGAAGCAGTGGGAACGATAAAGAAAAAGCGTCTCAAGAAGATGAACAAGCACAAGTACCGCAAGCGGACGCGTGCGAATCGGCACAAGAAATAGTAGGCCCCGCGCACACTTGCCCGGACCACACTGTCGCCGGCACAAAAACGCGCCGTGACTCGCCCGCGCGCCGATAGCGCAAACAGCGCCGCTGGAGCCACGCGCGGTCCGCTCCGAGGTTTGGCATGCGAAAGCTTGAGTTCTGTCTCCTTGCAGTGCCCGCAGCCTTGACGTTGGCAGGCTGCGCCACGCTCCGCACGCACCAGGCCGGAGTCGGGGAACCCGACGATCTCGCGCTCGACAGCGAAGGCGCGAAACGCGCCGAGGCGCTCGCCAACTACGCGCAGGGCCAAATCCACGAGGTACACAACCGTTCCGAAGACGCGCTGCGCCACTACGAACGCGCGCTCGAACTCGACCCCACACGCACACGACTGGCCATCGGCATGGCCATGCACTACCTGCGCATCGGCAATACGGAAAAGGCCACCGAATTGCTCGAAACCGCACACGCAAGCGACCCGAAATCCTATGAGCTTACCCGCGCACTCGCCACACTCTACGCGAATGCGGACCGGCACGAAGAGGCGGTACGCACCTACAAGCAGGCCATCCGCTACCGGCGCCGAGACTCCGAGCCCTATATCGAGCTGGCCCGCTATTATATGAAACAACGCGACGAGAGAATGGCGCTGCGCACGCTCGATCGCGGGCTCCGACGCGTGCGCGATCCGATCGAGCTATACCGCGCGCTGGCCGACATCCGCATGCGCAAAGTGGTGCAGTCCGAAAGCGAACAGCAAGAGACGGACTACACCGAAGTCATCGCCGTCTATGAACGGATGGTCCAGGAATCGCCCGACGACGATTCGATCAACTACCAGCTCGGCGAACTCTACCTGCTCAACGGGCAGATCCCGGAAGCAATCGCAGCGTTCCGCAAGGTGAGCGACGAGAAGCCCGGCTACTTCTTCCTCAGGGCCGTCACCCGGCATGCCACGGGCCGCCGCAAGAAGATCATTGACTTGCTCGAAAAGGCGGCGCCACTGCTCGACAAGGACCCGTTGGTCGCGCTCGCGCTCGGCGAGCTGTCCGAGGACGGGGGCGATACGCAGAAGGCGATCCGGCACTTCGAGCGCGCACGCCAGATCGCGCCAAAACAAATGGCCGCCTACGTACGGCTCGCGCTGCTGTATGCCAAAGACAAACCCGACAAGGCAGCCGAAGTGCTTTCGAAGGCCGTTCAGGAGTTGCCGGACGACCCGCAACCCCGCATCTATCTCGGCTATATCAAGAGCTTTGCCAAAGACTACCCCGGCGCGATCGCGGAATTCGAAAAAGCGGCCGCGCTGCTGAGCGGCAAGGACGAACTGCTCGTCGGGCTCGGCCCGATGTTCTATTTCTGGTACGGCGCCGCCTGCGAGCGCGAAAAACAAATTGAGCGTGCGGAGAAGCTGTTCGAGAAGTGTATCGCGCTCGACCCGGAACAGGACGAGGCCTACAACTACCTGGCTTACATGTGGGCGGAACGCGCGGTCAAGCTGGACCAGGCCTTGGACTACGTGCGCAAGGCGTTGGCGATCCAGCCGGAAAACGGTGCATATATAGACACGCTCGGCTGGATCTACTACCAACGCAAGGAGTACGAGAAGGCGCGGGAACAGTTGCTCAAGGCACACCAACTGATGAAGAACGACCCCACCATCGCCGACCATCTCGGCGACGTCCTGCTCGAGTTGGAAGGCCCGAGCCAAGCCTTGTTCTTCTGGGAAAAGAGCCTGGCGCTCGACCCCAAAAACGAACGGGTCGCCGACAAAATAGCGAAGCACAAAGCAGCCGGCCACCAGGCGGAGGAGCCGACCGATCTGGGGCCGCCACCGATCATCGAGATGCTGGACGCGCAGGAGCAAGAACCGGCGCCCGACGAGCCGGCCGGCACGGGGCCGCAGTTCGAAGAATTGGAGCAGCCGGACGGGGGGCTCCTGCCGGAGCAACCGGACGAAGGCGACCCGGGCGAGCCCTTCCTGCCGCCCGACTCGCCGTTACCGGGAAAGCCCATATTGGAGGAGAACACCGAGCCGGACCGGCGCGAAGAATAGGCGGAACCCGGCACGGGTGTCCGGGTATCGCGCCGTCTCCTGTTTCGACCGTGCCCCATGATCGGCCCGTCATACAAAATCGCGCGAGTCTTCGGGATTCCGATCCGGGTCCACATCTCGCTGCTCGTGATTCTGCCGCTGCTCGCCTGGCGCGCAAGCGCGTATCTCGGGCTCTCGCCCGGCGCGGGCCTGCTGTACGCCATATCGCTTTTCGTTTTCGTTGCCCTACACGAACTCGGCCATTCGTTCGTCGCCATCAAGACCGGCGCGCGGGTGCGCGAGATCACGCTCATGTTCATCGGCGGCGCGGCGCAGCTCGAGAGCGTACCGAAACGGCCGCGAGACGAGTTCCTCATGGCCCTGGCAGGACCGCTGGTCAGCCTCGCACTGTTCGCATTGCTCTTGTGGCTGGGATTCGCGCTTCCGTTGACCGCCGGCAGTGTCCGCGTGGAATGGGGCGAAGGCTCCTTTCGTCCGAATATGCTGCACCTGATGGCCTTCCTCAACGCGATGCTGGCGATCTTCAATCTGTTGCCCGCCTTCCCCATGGACGGCGGCCGGCTCGTGCGCGCCGCGCTCTCCCCGCGGCTCGGCCGTTTGCAGGCCACGCGCATTGCGGCCAATATCGGGAAGGGCATCTGCGTTTTCCTCGCGATTCTCGGCGTGTGGTACACGCACAACTGGTTCCTGATCGTGATCGCGTTCTTTATCTTTACCGCCGCCGACAGGGAATACCGGATCGTGTGCGCACAGGAACAGCCTGCCGGCCACGAACAGGCGCGGCAGCCGGAATGGGATTTCCGGTAGGAAACCGATCCTGACGATAATGAGGTGCTGATCGGGCCGCCGCCATACAGGAAAGGCCCGGCATCCAGGGCGCATTTGCGCCCGAAACCGCAGCGCCCGAACCTCTCAGACCTGTTCGGTCGTTTCTGACAAAGCATTCATGAGCCAAGAACTCAGCGTCCGTGTCCGCCATCCGAAAAGGAAACACGCCATGCAGCTCCAGCACAAGACCGCACTGGTAACCGGCGGCGCGATCCGAATCGGGCGCGCAATCAGCGAGGCCCTTGTCGATGCCGGCTGCCGGGTCGTAATCCATTATCGAACATCCGAATCCGAGGCAAACGCGCTGGCCTCGGACCTGAACGCCGGCAAGGCGGGCAGCGCTTGGCTCGTGCGGGCCGCGCTGGACACGGGCGCAGACTGCGAGCAGGCCTTTGCCGCCGCCTGCGAGCAGGCCGGGCACCTGGACATCCTCGTGAACAACGCGGCCGTGTTCGCCAAAGCCGACCTGTGGGAGACGACCGAAGACGACTTGCTCGCGCAGCTTCGGCCGAACCTGTTCGCGCCGCTGTTCCTGATGCGCGCTTTTGCCCGGCACCTGCGGACACGGCGCGAAAAGACGCCGGCCCTTACAGGAAGCGTGGTCAACCTGCTCGACCGCCGCGTCGCATCCGACGACCCGGGCTGCGTGCCGTACCTGCTGGCCAAGAAGGGACTCGCCGCGCTCACGCGCACGGCGGCCCTCTCGCTCGCGCCGGACATCCGGGTCAACGGCGTGGCGCCCGGCCCCGTGCTGCCGCCGATCGGGCTCGGGCAGGCCTACCTCGAAGACCACGCCGGCGCAATCCCGTTGCGCGACATGCCGCAGCCGCAGCACGTCGCGCAAGCCGTCCTGTTCCTCGCACGCTGCGATTCGGTTACCGGCCAGATCCTCTTCGTCGACGGCGGCCAGCATCTGCTGGGCAACGCCCTTGCCTGAAACCCGAAACCCGGAACCATCCGAACACCGAACACCCCGCACACCCGGCGGCGTCACTTGAGCAACCGTGCGACGGCCGCCGCGTCCAACGCGCCTGACCCGTACAGCGCATCACGCCCCGCCGGGCCCGCTTCCGATAGCGCCGCGCGCAACGCCGTCAAGGCCTCGACCGGTCCGGCCTCGGGGTACTTCGCGAAATAGCAGGCAAGCGCATGCGTGACAAACGCGCTGGCAATCGAGGTCCCCACATACTGGCCCCGTTCGCTCTTGCCGAACGAGGCTGGGATCACGGCGTGGCCCGGCGCGGCAAGATCGATGAACGCGCCGTGGTTCGAAGAGGCCCAGACCGTGCCGTCCGGGCCCAGCGCGGCGACGCCGACAACCCCGAGCAGCGACGCGGGAAAAACCGGCTTGCCGGTCGGCTCGTTGCCGGCCGCTGCGACAACGACCGCGCCCTGTGCCTGCGCGAACCCGACCGCGTCACGAAAGAACTGGCTGTCCGTCTCCGTGCTCCAGCTCAGGTTGATCACGCGCGCGCCGTTCGCCACCGCGAACTCGATGCTGCGCATCATCCCGAACACGGTGCCGTTGCCCGTGTCGTCAAAGGCTCGGACCGAGATGATCGGGCCCGCCTGCCCCGAAGAAACGGCGCCCAACCCGCTCGGCGTAACCAGGCCGGCAGCGATCAGCGCCATCTGTGTGCCGTGCCCGTGCGTATCCGCCAGCGTCTGCTCCGGCTCCAACGCGTCCAGGCCCGCGATCACCAGATCGCCCAGTCCCGCGTTTTCCGCGAGCCCGGTGTCCAGCACGGCCACACGCGCGCGGTCCATACGCGGCAAGCCGGCCGCGTCAGCCGACGGCGAAGACGCGGCGGCCGCGCCTCGGACCGGCCGCTGCATTCGAATCACGTAGTTCGGTTCGGCAGCGGCGATGATCGGACGTCCACGCAGCTGTGCCACCAGGTCCAGCACGTTCGTGCCGGGCGGTAGCCGCACGCGATACACGCCGAGCGACGGGCAACTCTCGACCAACGTGCCGCCGATCTGCGCAAGCAAGCGCCTGAACGCATCCAGGTCCGTGCCCGGCTTCACCGCCAGCAGGATCTCGTCCTGCACGAACGCCGGGCCCCGATCGTCCGGGCCCCGGCTCACCCGGATCCGCAGCGGCCCCCGTTCCAGCGGCTCGACCCGCTCGCGGTGCCCCGACATGAAGACCTGGATCTTGGCAAGCCGCGGCATCTTGCCCAACGGCCCGTCGAGCACGTCCCAGAACAGCACGTAACTGAACGGCTGCAGCATCGCGTCGAGCGCCTCCTGCATCTCGACCTCGTCGAACCGCGCGCTCACCTGCTTGTGCACGAACGGGTCCACCATCACGCGCACGCCCGCATGCGAGAAGCGTGCAAGAATCTGACGCAGCGGCACGTCCTCAACCTGCAGCGTGAGCCGGTCGCGCGAGATGAACAGCTCGAACCCGACCGACTGCCGCACACTCAGCGCCACGCAGACAAGAAGAAGTGCTACGCGCTTCGGCCTCGCGCAAACCACCCGGCGCACGGACCCCTCACTTCCCTGTCTTCCGCGCTTCGAGCTCCTCGGCGTCCTCGAGCTCCAAGCGCAGATTCTCCACTCTGCTCCGATGCGATGCATAGTTCTTCACTTCGCTCTTCAACTCGAGATAGGCCTGCGAATCGCGGAACCGCGCGAACCGCGCGCCCAGTCGGCTGCCGTGCAGGCGCGCTGCACGCAGGATGTCGGCCGGGTCCACGCACAACAGAACCAACACCTGCAGCTCGCCGCCCTGCATGCGCTGGGTCAGCACATTCGAGCTGCTCGGGGCCAGCGAAAAGAACACGTCATAAAGCACCCAGCCGGCAACCGTGCGCAGGTACTGCCCGTACTCCCCTGCGACCAACTGGTCCACCGACCCGCGCGCCGACGTCCGCGCCGCCGGCCGGCCGGCGGCATCCCACGCGTCCGACACAGGCAGGCCGATTTCCTCAAAGAAATCCGTCAGCAGCAGCTTCATCTTCATCCTCAGGATACGCGCCACTTCGATACGCGCGTTGTTCAACGCCTCTTCCTGAACCCAGTCACGCTCGTCCGCGGGGCCGGCGCTGATCCCGACGGCCGCCAGCCCGCCGCGCTCGGTCAGTGCGTTCGCACGATGCTGCAACGTCTCGAACGGCGAGAGCCGATCGGCGCTCGCCACGCGCCGCTCCGACTGCGCGCGACCCGTCGCTGCAACCGACACCGCCATCGCCATCAGGACACAACCCATCGCTCTCATCTTGTACCTCCCTCGAAAGCAGCCGCCATGCCGATGCCCCGCGTCAGGGCCGGTAATTGACGGCCCGATAGAAGCCCTGCGTGCCCGGCACGGGCAACGTGACGTCCAGCACCTCGCTCGTAGCCATCGACTCCCATACGTTCGTCCAGGCGGGCGCGATCAGATCCGGGCTGTATTCGACACGGAACCACCAGCCGGAGACGGCGGGCACATACAGCTCCAGGCTGCTGCCCGTCGCCACGATGTTCGTTGTCCCGACACCCAGCCGCCACGCGGTGGCCTCCGGCGTGTTCCCGTACCGGCCCATGTTCACGCGGCCCCCGTTCGGGGCGGGCTCCGCGATGCACGCGGCATTCGAGGCCCCGGCGTCGATACACGCGGAGGTCGCCTCCAAATGGAAGTCGCCCGTCGCGGCCGACACGAACAGCGGGTTCGTGTTCAGGTTCCCCGCTCCGGCCCGCGGACAGGCCGCGTCAGTGTCCGTGTAATCGACCAGCAGCACGCCGCCCAGAGATTCCGTCAGGTTCAGACTGTTCTCCCAGAAAATGCAATTCTGCACCGTAACCGTGCTGTTGCCGCCCGCGATCAGGTCGCCGGAGTTCCCGGCAAACGTGCAGTTTCGGAAGCGTGTATGCCCGTCGTTTTCCGCGCGCCAGTTGCCGGTGTTCGTCCACCACACCGAATTGTCGATGGCCAGCGTCACGTTCGTCATCGTGCCGGTCGCCGCGTTGCAGACCAGATCCGAGGCCGTGTTCCCGACAAACGTCAATGACCCGCCACAAAAATGCCGGTCCGTCTCCGTGTACGACAACAGCGAACCCGTCACGAGATTGTTGCTGAACGAGCAGTTCTTGATCCAGCTCCACGGCTCCATCCAGCCTTCCGTTGTCTTGTCGGCCAGGCTCAACAGCGTCTCGTTCGACATATTGTTGAAGAACTGCGTGTCCCGGACGTACAGGCATACGCCGTTCCCGAAACCCGGGATCTGCACGCGCAACAGCGCGCTGTTCTCCCGGTTACCGGAGAACTCGCAGTTGACGAACCCGGCATGGACGTTGTCGGTTCCCGCCCACACCGTTCGGCCCGTACCGTTACTGCCGATATTGCGGAACACGAAGCTCTCGAACAGGACACTGCTATCGAGGGTCACCAGGTCCGCGGGGTGGTTGCTCATGCACAAGACCGGCCGGTTCGTCGGGCTTGTGCCCATCACGCGGCAATCCCACAACATGTTCGGGATCGTAACGCTCTCGTTGTATTCGCCGGGCGCCACCACGACGGCCACTTCGGTCGTGACCGCCGCCGCCGCGTCGAGCGCCGCCTGGATCGTCGCATGGTCCTGCGGCACGCGCACCGCACCCGACAGGTCGCGATAGCACGCCCCGATGTCGCAACGCGTACCGTCCGGGTCCGGCGGGCTGACCGGGTCGCCCGCGTTGATGCAGGCGGAAACGAGTTTCAGCCTGCCCTGCTCCAGGAAGTCGTTGCCCCAAACGAGGCCGACGCTCTCGGCCGGGTATTCCGGGATCCCGTTCGTCGTCTCCGGCACAATGCAGCAGTAGCTGACATCGAAGCCGGACAAGTCGCCAACGGGCGCACGGTTCCCCATATTCTGCGCGCTGATCAGACAATTCCGCATCGTACCGCGCCAGGCCCCGGCCGGGAAGAGCGGCTCCGTTCCGAACGAGAGCAGGAATGTGCAGTTCAGAAACGAAACGGCCGGCCGGTTCGTCGCCAGGAGCATGCCGCCGAACCAGCAGTACCGGAAATCGCCGGACAACGGCATCAATTCCGTACCCTCGAGTTCCAGGCCGAGCGAACCCCCGCCCATCGCGTCGCCGAACCGGACCACATTCGACACGCTGCCGAGCGCTTCGATCGCGCCGCCCTGCCGGACCTTGACCCGCCAGTCCTGGCCATAGTCCCAATGCGTCTGCAGCGTCACGCCCGCCTCCAACCGCAGCGTCGTGCCGTCTTCGACGATCAGATGCTCGGCCAGCACGTACGCGCCGGCCGGCAGCGTCTTGACATCACCGTCATAGACGAAGTCTTCGTCCGTCAAAATGTTCATGTCCGTGATGATCAGATTCAGAGATTTCGACCCCCGCTCGTAGCCGTTCGTCGTGTCGAGTATGTCCCAACTGGCCGTGTGCTGGCCCGGCGGAATGTTGGTGACGTCCAGAAAACTCAACGCCACGTCCAACGGCCGGTTGCTGTTCAGGCAGGAAAACGCGAGATGGTTCGAGATGCCGGCGTCACAGACAAAGTTCGTAATCAGCCAGCCGCAGGCATTGAAAGACATCACAGGAAACACGACGTCGTCGATCTGGCCGTCGCCCTGATCGATGTTGTAGCTGCGCGAAAAACCCGATGCGCCCGGAGTGGTCAGGCGCGGCATAGCCTGGAACTCGGCGCTGACCAGTTCCTGGAGCGGGTCGCCCAACAACGTGTAATAACCGCTCGCGGCCGTTGCGACCAGCAGCAGATCGCCCAACCGCGGCCCGACGGTGCCGTTCTCGAAATACGCGCGGAAAAACGTGGTATCGAACGAATTGTACGGCACGTCGACAACCGTCCCGATATAGGCGCCGTTCCCGTTCGCACTGCCGTGGTAGATCTCGGCTGGATGTTCGTCCCAGTCGAACACACAGCCGCTGCACCCGAAATTGAGACCGAACGGCCGGATCGCGCTGTTGTCGGGGCTGTACCAACTCGGCCCCCAATGCGGATACAGGTAATACCCGTGCCCGCGCGCCCAAAGAATCGTGTGAGTGTCCATCGCGTCGAACAGCGCGGAGGGCGCCCCGTTGTACAGGCTCGAATCGGCGTCTACTTCCAAGTACGGGACGAAGAGGTTCGAATAGGCGTAGAGGCTCGGCCCAATTTCGTCCGCGCGCGGAACAAGCATGACTTTGTCCGTCCCGTTCGAGACCGGCGTCATGGCTTTGGCAATACAATTGCTGATATCCGCCGCGCTCTCCACCGAGAACCGGCCGACCGGCAACTGCCGGCCGCTGTAGTACATGTCCGAATAGCCTCCGTAACTCGGCACGATCTCCGTGTCCCCGCCGATCAGGACATACTCGCACGCGTTCGAATAGAGCACCTCGCAGATATAGTCGTGAATCTTGATGTACCCCGGCGTGTTGGTGGCCGGATCGTAGGCGTAGATGTCTTCGACACTTACAACCGCCGCCTGATGCTGCGTATCGTACGAATGGTACTGCCGCAGCGTTTCGAAAGACGAGACGTAGTTCGAGCCGGTGATGATCACGTAGTACGCATTCGTCTCCGCCCCGGGCACCGCGGCGATACCGGGGCCGGACGCCGCCGATTCCGCGACGGCTCGCGGGTATTCGTCCGCCACTTCAGGGTTCAAAACCAGCCGCCGCACCAGCGACCGGTCGTTCGGACAGTCCCGACAGCCGAGCCCCGTGTCCGGCGCCTCCTCGAGTTGCACGGCCAAATGGAACTCGCCGAACCACTGCAGGAGCACGCGTGACGGATCGTAGCGAAACGGGCTGAACGCGAGACGAAGCAGCCGGTACCCGCGAAATTCGCGCTCCGACCAGGACACCGGGTCGGCAGGATACCACGCGGCCATCCCGTAGATATCCGGGGCCGGACGGTTGTCCTCCGCCCACGCCCGTGCCTGGGCCGGGTCCGTCATGTCGTATCCGTCATACGGCAGATCGTTGAACGAAAGCGCCGCGGCGAGCGTTCGTTCCCGCACGACGCGACGCCGAACCACCGACACGTTCCCCACGCGCTTGCCGGGCGGCAACAGAACCCGCGCCGTCACGAACGACAACGCCGGTTCGCCAAACCGGGTCGAATCCGGCTCCGCCTCTTCGAGGCGCACGACCGCGCGCGTCTCCAGTGCGCCCGCACACCACTGCGCGCGAGTCGCCAGCTCGACATCTCCTGCCCAGTACAGCACCCGCAAGCCGTTCGGCGCCACGCGCTGCACACGCAACTCCGCCCGCACCAACCCCGCACCCGTCGCCACAATCCCGACCAGCACGAGCCTGCATGCCCTGCGCATCATCTGCCCCCCTGCCCCCAAGAAAAAGTCGCCGTCCCGCCGCGCTCCTGCGCACGTCGGACAGGCTAGCAGAATCGCAACCGCAAGTCGAGCCGCCGGGGCATCGCAGCGGACAATCGCGGGCGGACCGCGCCGCTAATCCGTAAATAGCCCGGCTCTGTGCCTCGGCGTCTCCGCGGTGAAGCCCCTCCTGTTTGCGGATTGCGCCCGGACAACCCCATCTTTACGCGGCGTGCACCGCGCGATATACTCACCCTATAGCGCCCTGCGAACCCCTTCGCAGCCACGGCGGCACCGATTCCCCTGGGAGACCCTGATGCGCCAGACTCGACCGGTTCGTGCCCATACCCCGACGGCAAAGGTCCGAGGACGGGCCCTGCACAGGCGCGCGCTGCTCGCTGCACTCCTCGCCGCCGCCGGCTGTACGGCACCGGAACGGCTGGATCGACAGGTGCACGAAGCCCTGACCGAAACCGCCACAACCCTGCCGGGCCTCACGACAAACACACTCGCCGACGCGGTCGGACGCCGCGAGCCCGCACCTGCCGCCGAGCCCGAGCTCGCGCTCGATCTGGACGCAGCGCTCCGGCTCGCGACGCGACATAGCCGCGACCTGCAGGGCCAACGCGAACAGCTCTATCTGTCCGGGCTCAACCTGCTCAGCCAGGACCGGGCATTCGGCGTCGAACTGGCCAGCACCGTATCCTACGTGTTCGAGGCCGGCAGCGACACGGACGAGCAGACATCCTACAACGCGGATCTGAGCGCGAAGCGCAAGCTGCCGACCGGGGCCAACCTCTCGATCTCGGCATCGACCGGTCTCGACACAACGACCGACCCCGATGCAGAAGAATCGGACAGTCACAGCAGCTCGGTCGGCGTCCGTCTGGACCAGCCGCTTCTGGCAGGGGCCGGCTACGAAAGCACCCACGATTCCTTGATCCAGGCCCGACGCAGCCTGCTCTACGCACTGCGCGGCTTCGCGCTGCAGCGCCAGGACTTCGCGCTTGGGATCCTGCAGAGATTCCAGGCGTTGCTCACACGCCAGACGGTATTGCGCAACATCGAGGGGAACGTCGAGCAATCGGTCTTCCTGCGACGCCGCTCGGAAGCCCTGTTCAAGGTCAACCGCGCGCCCGCCATCGACGTGCTCCGCGCACAGCAGCAGGAATTGCGGGCCAAGAACCAGCTCGCGGTGGCACAATCGGATTTCGAGATCGATACCGCGCGGTTCCTGATCGAACTGGGCCTGCGCCCGGACACACACATCGCGATCAAAGGCCGGGTCCCCTCCATGACGCCGGTCCCTTTCGAGCAGGATGCCTGTATCCGTCTCGCGCTCCGGAACCGGCTCGACCTCGCCACCGCACGCGATCGGCACGAAGACCGCAAGCGCGCCGTGCGAATCGCACGGCGCGGCATGTTGCCCCATCTTGACGCGTTCGGCAGACTCACGCTCTCCGGCGAGGACACCCCCAACTTCTCGGAGCAGTCACTCGACTCCGATTCCTATTCTGCCGGACTGACCCTGCAGGTCCCGCTCGATCGCCGGGACGAACGCGATGCCTTGAGAAAGGCCAATATCAACCTGAACGCTTCCGCCAGAGCCCTGGAGCAGAAGCAATACACCGTACGCATCGAAGTGCGGGAAAGCTTCTCGCGGCTTAAAGCGCTGGCCAACACCGTGCGCATCGAATCGCGCACCATGCAGATCGCCGAGAGACGCGCGCGCAACGCGATCCAACGGTTCAAGATCGGCGAACTCTCGAACCGCGACGTGGTCGAAGCCGAGAACGAGCTGCTCGACGCACGCAATGCGCATGCAAGGGCGCTCGCCGAGTACGAACTGCAGCGGCTCCGGCTCCTGAAGAATATCGGGCTGCTCGACATCACGCCGGATGGCACCTTCCTGGAACCGCCCGCGGCGGCCAAGGCCGCCGCCGGGGAGTGAATCGTGGATGGTGAATAGTGGATAGTAGCGCTGCCTCCATCCGCCATCCTCCATCCACCCTCCTTCGCCCTCCCTGCGGTCGGGCTACGGAGGGCAAGCCATCCACGCGCGCATCAGCGGATGCGCGCCTCGTCGCCCGCTTGCCACATGTCCGCATTCGATCCGATCGCCGCACGGACCGCGTCCGTGGCGGCCGACAACCGCCGGATCGTCTCCGCCGGCAATCTGATATCCGCGGCCGCCACGTTTTGACATGCCTGCTCAGGGTTGCGCGCGCCGGCAATGACCGAGGTCACGCCCGGCTGCTCGAGCAGCCAGGCCAGCGCAATCTGCCCCATCGGCTGCCCGAGTTCCGCGGCAATTTTGCGAAGCTCCGCAATGCCCGCGAAAGCGGCCTGTTCACAACCCGCCTCGTCATGTCGGGAATGTGGACGGTCCTTCGAAAACAGCCGGTTCCGGGCCCGGTCCTTCGGAACGTCATCCGCGCTCGCGAACTTTCCCGTGAGCAAGCCCTGGGCGAGCGGAGAATAACAAAGGATCCCGACATCCCGCTTGACGCACAGTGGCTGAATCTCGAACTCGATCGCACGCCAGAGCAGGCTGTAGGGCAACTGATTGGTCTCTATCCGACCGACCGCAAGCGCCGCGTCCAGGTCTTCGATCCCAAAATTGGAGACGCCGATCGCGCGAACCTTGCCTTGCTCCCGCAGGCGAAACAGGGCCCCGACCGTCTCTTCGATCGGTACGTTACGATTCGGCCAATGCACCTGCAGCAGGTCGATCCGATCCGTCTTCAAGCGCACCAGGCTCTGTTCGCAGCTCTCTCGGACGCGGGCGGCCTCGAGATCGCGCGGGCCGACCTTGCTCGCCAGCACAAGCCCATCGCGCCGCGCACCCAGCGTACGGCCCAGCAGTTCTTCCGATGCCCCGTTGCCGTACAACGGCGCCGTGTCCAGAAAATTCAAACCCGCATCCAGCGCCGCATCGATCGCGGCAACAGAGTCCTTTTCGTCCTGATCGCCCCACGTGAACCCGCCGATCAGCGCCCAGCAGCCCAGACAAACGGTCGAGACTTCCAGCTCCGTATCGCCCAGCTTCCGATAGTCCATATCCGTCCCCCTCCAATATCGCGCATCACAATGGCCCGTCCACAAATGGCCCCGCGCCATACTACTCAGTGTCAGAATCTCGTTGTTCTGGCAAGACTTTCTCTGCCGCCTTCCTTCGCCCTGCCTGCGGCCGGGCTACGGAGGGCAAGCCATCCACCGTTCAGAGCCGCGAGGGTACCCTCGCGGATCGGGCACCCTCGCCGTTCCTTGACAATCCGGGCGCCGAAACGCTACAAATTAGCGTAGCGGGTGCTCCACAAAGGCGCCCCACGCCCCCGCCATCTGCGGGGTGAAGAACAAGAGCAGCCAGGGAGTCACACATGGCGCGCGCGTTCCAGGCCGGCGCACCCGGCCCAAACTCCTCGGACACCGAATACGGCATGGTCCCGCCGAAGGCCTTTCGGACACTCGAGCCGGCGCACCGCACGCGGAAACGAACGCGCGGCGCCAAACGGATACGGAACAAAGAGCTGCCTTCCTTCACGCGTCAACTCGCGGCCATGCTCTCGGCCGGGCTGCCCATACTCTCCGCATTGGACGGCCTGGCCGACCAGACGGAGAACCCGAGATTCCGCGCCCTGATCCGGCAGATGGAACAAGGCATTCGAGAAGGCAAGATCCTGGCGGAAACCATGCGCGAGCATCCCGACATCTTCGACGATCTGTACTGCAACATGATCAACGCCGGCGAGATGACCGGCAAGACTGCGGAAACCGCGGATCGACTCGCGGACTTCCTTGATGAACGCGCACAGCTCCGGCGCAAGGTGCGCAGCGCGCTATGCTACCCCGTCATTGTGCTCATGATCGCGACCGCCATTTCCACGTTCATGATCGTCTGGATCGTGCCGATCTTCGGCCAGATGTTCGCCGGGTTCGACGCCGAGCTGCCGGCCCCGACCCAGGCGCTCATGCGCGTCAGTCAGTTCGTGCGGCGGACCGGGCTCTGGATCGTGCTTGCCGCGGCACTCTTGTCCGTGTTGTTCCGGCTGTGGCGCCGGACCCCGGCCGGCGGCTACGCCGTCGACCGGCTCCTGCTCAAGACCCCGATCGCCGGCACGCTGATCCAAAAGATCGCGCTCAGCCGGTTCGCCCGCACTTACGCGCAGCTCTCCCAAAGCGGTGTGAGCTTGTTGAGCGCAATCGAAATCCTCGCCGGCTCGACCGGCAACCAGGTCTTTCGACGCGCCGTCGCCGCGGCCGAGCACGTCGTCGAACAGGGCAACCCGATGTCCGCGGCGTTGGCGCGTTGCCCGCATTTCCCGCCGTTGATCATCCATATGTTGAGCGCCGGCGAAAAGGTGGGCAAAGCCGACATGATGATGCAACACGTGGCCGCGTTCTATGAATACGAAGTCCGGACAATGCTCGACGGGCTCATGGCCCTGATGGAACCGCTGCTGATCGGGTTCCTCGGCATCGTGGTCGGCGGCATCGTGATCTGCATGTTCATGCCCATTTTCAAGCTTCCGGAAATTGTCGGGATGTAGCTGGGGAGGCAACGGTGGCAACGGCTGGCTGGCAGCGGGAACTTGTGCGGTGTGTGCTCGAACCGGAAGTGCTCGGCCCGTTCGGAATCAGCCTGGCCGTTATGGGTGGCGTTCTGCGGGTCTTGAGCCGCACGCGGTACTGGCGAATCAGCATCAATGCCCGGAAAGTCTTGGCAAAAGACTACGAACTGTGGGGCGACCAAGTGAAGGCGGCGCGTCTGTCGCATGAGGCACGCGTGCTGGAGGCGCGGTTCCCGATCTACGCAAGGCTCTGTGTGGTCGTCGGGCTGAGTCTCGTCATTCTCTCCCTGGCCGCCGGCATCTTGCGGCGCAGCGCGACCGCGTTCTGAGCTGCACGGCCTGCGCCCGACTGCCGGCAGCGGGCCCGTTTGCTTCATGATGGAGCGAGACAATCGAGATGCAGCGATATCTTACAGTGCTCACATTGGCTGCCGCCGCGACCGCGCACGCCGCGGCGCTGCGCAGCAACCTGGTGCTCGACTTGCGCTTCGACAACCCGCTCCAAGCGCAGGCAACGCGAGTGCGGTCGGCCGAACGCGAGGGACCGGCCGACAAGCCTGTGCCCCTGTCGATACGCACGCCGGCCGATCCTGCCGGCAACGGCGTGCCGGACAACTCGCCGTGCCGGAACCACGGCACGGCGGAGCCCGGCGTACGCTGGGAACGCGACGGCCTGCATGGCGGCGCATTCCGGTTCAACGGCGACGTCATGGCCGTGCGCATACCGGACGCGCCGACGCTCTCGTTCGGCGGACCGTCGGGCGATCGCCCGTTCTCCGTCTGCGTCTGGGCCAGAATGGAGGACGCAACGAATTTCCGGATCGCATCCAAAGGCCACCGCAAGGAGTGGTCGCTGGCTACCGAAGGGACGGACCGGCTCCGATTCCGACTCTGTTCCGAATGGAGCCTGGACACCCGCTACTGGACCGCGCGCACGCCGTTCACGGACAGCGAGGGCGCCTGGCATCTGTACAGCCTGACCTTCAGCGGTGCGGGCGGCAGCAACGATGTGGCCATGTACCGTGACGGGCAGCCGCTGGCAACCACGTACGCCACGCACGGCAGTTACCAAGGAATGCCCGACACGGACGCGCCGTTGCTCGTCGGCGGCTGGGGCATCGGCGCGGCACTCGGGCTGCTCGACGATTTCCGCATCTACGACCGGTCGCTCAGCGCAGAGGAGGTGCGAGCGCTGTACATGGCAACGCGCGAGCCGACCCGCCGCACGCCCGAGCAGGGGTTCGCCCTCGACGTGGCCTTCCCAGAGCCGGCCTCGCTGTTTCTGACCGCGCCCACGCCGGCATGGACCGACTTCACGGCCGTGCAATTCGACATCACGCTGCCGCCCGACGCGGCGACCAACACGCAGGTGCTCGTGCACCTGAAAGACTGGGATTACCTCTGGTACCAGAACCTGCTGCCCGGCTATCTGGTCCCGGGCGAGAAGAACCGGTGCCGCGTCGAACTGACGCCGAACACCGCCGGCTGGCGGCCACGCGGGCATCATGGCACCTGGCAGTTCCGCGCGCTCGCGGAACCGAAGGAGGTCGGCATTCGCATTTTTGCCCAAATGCCGTACGCGGGCACGCTGCGCGTGTCCGGGGTTTGCGGGATACCTCGCGACAAGCGCAGGGAGCCGCCGCCCACTATCCGCAACGTGCGTGCCAACGTGCACGAAGTCGGATGCTTTCAGAAATTCGAGCTGACCTTCGAGCTGCCGGACCGGTACGCCGACCCGTTCGACAGCGCGAACGTGTCGGTCGTTGCCTCGTTCACGGCGCCGGACGGCACCGAAACGCCGGTCCACGGATTCTTTGCCCAAGACTACTACAGCCGGATCGATCACGTCGAAGAACGCGCCCTGCCCGCAGGCCCACCCTACTGGCGGGTCCGCTTCACGCCGACCCGGCCCGGCACCTACAGCTATATGCTGCGTGTCACGGATCTGTACGGTACGACACAGTGGGGGCCCGCCACGTTCGAGG
>Ga0272441_10007407_pt1 | contig 17868 bp, 19 predicted proteins | sample SSMProp6N_FD_193582 | JGI IMG/M metagenome (GOLD analysis project Ga0272441, IMG submission 193582) | Marine sediment archaeal communities from Little Sippewissett salt marsh, Falmouth, MA, United States - SSM-Prop-6N | ecosystem: Environmental > Aquatic > Marine > Wetlands > Sediment ... | reverse complement strand
TAGGCTTTTACACCAATATCTGGGTATGGTCTATTAACTCGTATGTTTTCATTAAAAATCAATTTAGTTAAACAATTATTACTATATCATTTTTTGTTTTTACAATCGTATATAGTTAAGACTATGCATTTGTCTTAGAAATAGAAATAATCGTTGGTCAATGTCTTTTTCTTTTGGATATTTTTTCTCTAAGATTTTTAGGAGGTCTTTAACTGTTTTACTTCCATCACAGTTTTCCCAGACAATTGTTCCTATCTTATCCATTTTAGCTGGAAAAGTATCATCTTTGCGAATAGTTTTACAAAAAGATTTACCGAAGTTACTTTTGAACTTCGGTACATTTAATTCAACAAGGCCATCGGCGTTTTTTTTCCATTCTATATTTGTTCTTTTTGGCATGAATTGAAGAAATTCTTCAATTGTTGGTTGCCGCGGCTTGTTTTTATTCTTCCTTATTAGCAAAGATTTCCCTCAGTGGGATATATGCAAGGAGTGCTGCAATGAATAACCATATTAGTATTGCAGGTAGTATTGGTGGGAATTCAAATATTGCTAAGTTTACTTTTGCGATTATTAGGAATGCAACTGTTACACCCATCAATGCTTCTCCAGCTATAAGCCCGGCAGTAAATAAGAGACCTGTTCTTATAATCTTTTCTTTTGGCTTCACATCTGTCTGCTTTATGGCAAGCTCCCAATCACTTATTTCTTCTTCATCAGCGCTCCCATATTTCTTTGCTATAAATTTGTTTGTAACATGTCTTACTATTCCACCACCAAAAATTGGAACACTCAAAGTAAATGGTAGATATATTCCAATAGCCACTGGTAGAACTGGTAAGTCAATTAGAATTAATACAAATGCCAATACTGCACCGGCTAATACAAATGGCCATACCATTCCACCGCCTAATACTCCTTCTACAATACCAGACATTAAAAATGCCTGAGGAGCTGGTAGTTGTGTGCTCCCTATTTTATAAGCCTGATCAAGTGCTTGGACAACTAATGCAAGTATTGGTGCAGCTGCAAGAACTCCAAAGATTTCAGCAATTTGCTGATTACGGGGTGTTGCACCTATCATCTGACCACATGTCATCGACTGCAACACATCTCCTGATATTGCTGCAGCACAACAAATAACTGCGGCAATTAATATCGCCACACCATATGCACCAACGTTACCTGATAATCCAAAACCAAGCAATATTAATGATGTAATTAAAAGAACTGATACAGTCACACCAGATATCGGGTTATTTGATGAACCTAACAGTCCTGCCATATATCCAGCTATTGCACTTGCAACAAATGCAAATAATATTGCAAATACTGCCATTACTCCAGATATTGCCCATTCGCTAGAGATATAACCATAAAGCAAGAAAATTGGTATTGTAAGTGCACCAATTGCTAAGAACACCCATTTAAAGTTTAAATCTCGATCTGTACGTTTCTTAGTTGCAACTTGTCCACCTTTGATTCCAGTGATTGCCTCGCGGATTCCACCAGCAAGATTTGCTCGTAGTTTCCAAATGGTGTATAGACCGCCAACGACCATGGCACCAACACCAATGTAACGGATGTAACTACCCCAAATTTCAAAGAAACCCCAGATTTGACTGCCGATTTCAAAGTTTCCATTTCCTAGTGCCAGGGCATCAGCAACTTGTGAAGCTGCAGTAGCTGGATCTGGATGTAAACCAGGTGTTGGAAGACCTGTAGCTAGTGCTATGAGTGGTGCTAGAATTACCCATCCAAGTAAACCTCCTACAAAAACAAAACTTGCAATTCTTGGTCCAATAATCCATCCTACACCAAGAAGAGCAGGAGATGTTGCAACTCCACCGTATAAAAATGCAGGTTTGTCTCCACCTCCAATATTGTATTTTCCAATGTTTATGATACTGTGAATGGCGCCGCTAAATGTTTTAAGAGCGACCTGTCCAAATTTAAAAAGTGCTGCTACAAGAACACCTACGACAAGCCATACCCCACTAACACCGCTACCAGATTTTTCATCTGTTGCTTCTTCTCCACCAACAGTAGTTGTAAGAACTGCTGCAACAGCAACTCCCTCGGGGAATGGTAAATCAGTTTTAGTAATAAGTGCTCTACGAAGTGGTATCATCCATAATACTCCAAGTAAACCACCAAGTAGTGCAATAACTGTTGTTTCAAAATATTGAATCTCAGTCCAGACTTTTAACAAAACAAGAGCAGGAATTGTAAAAATAACACCAGCAGCTAGTGCCTCACCAGCAGCCGCTCCCATCATACCAAGGTTTACTTCAAGAATTGTTCCCTTGAAGGGTTTTAAAAATGCAAAGGCCATAACTGCTCCAGGAATAACTGCAGAAACAGTCATACCAGCATACAAACCAAGATATGCATTTGCTGCTCCAAGGATAACAGCAAGAATTGCTCCAACCAGAATTGCCTTAATTGTTAATTCTGGAATTATTTTCTTCGCTGGAATAAATGATTTGAAATCTTCGCGTGACATATTAATTACCTATTACTATTAATATATTTCAATATTTATATAACCTTCGGTTTATTTATATAATAAATAAAAATATAAATATTATCTTAGGAGAAAGAAAATTATATTTTATAAAATTACTTTTATAAATCGAGAGGATATCTAAGAATTCCTGCAACACCATCAAAAGCAGAATACAAAGAGTCTCCTTCTTCACTACCAAGAGAAATAATCTCTACTTTACCCCCAATATTATCTGCAAGATCAGAAAGCTCATCAATAAGATCTGTTTTTTCTTCCATTTCCATTGACTCAGAAGAATTACATTTAGAACAATTTAAAGCAGAAAAATCCTCTAATGCATCTTCTGAAATAGTCCTTTCTTCAACATAACCACAAGAGCTACATTTTAACTTAACGCGATACCTTCTAAGGTTTTCTGATAAAAGCAATGTATCAACTGCACCCATACTAAGAGCTTTTCTAATCTGCACCTCACCATAAACAGCAAGACTTGCATCTGTTTTTGTAACTTCTTTAAGAAAACGCTTCATAAGTTTTTTTTCTTTAGAAATCTTCAGATCAGCCATTGTATCAGAAGCATTATCAACAAGTTCTTTCAGACCAAACTCATCTGTATAGCCAGTATCAAAAATATCAATAATTTTGTCTTGAACCTCGTAATGAAGATAGTTTTCATCAACAAAAAATTGCTTTGTAGGACCCGGGCCACCCACAAGTATTCCAATAATTTCTTCTTCCTCTCTAAATATTTCACTTGCTTGTTCACCGCATTTCACAAACCATTCATGTGCAGCAATCTCTGTTAGACGCTCAAATCGACGCTGAGATTGTCCTCCTCGACCATGTTTACCGGGAACTTGAGAAGTCATATATTTTAACATCTCCACTCTGTTGCCTTTTAAAATTCCAATTGTACATTCTCTACGATCAACCAATAACAAACCATAAATTTCTTTTTCAACCATCATTGCTTCAAGTGGTTCGAGATAAAATAATGAATCACATCGATATAAAAAAGTAGTAATTGGCATCGGTGGTTCAATAATATATGTGACCATTTCTGTTTTATCGGCACCTATGCTCTTGTGACCAACAAAAAATATTACTCCATTTTCTGGAGGGGATTTGAATTGTTTAAGACGGCTCATGATAGACTCGATCGCTGAAAGCACATTTTTCATGGTTGTCTTTGACTTGATGTTTTGAGACTGAGAGTATTCGTTTTTCAGATATGCATTAACATCAAAGATTTGCTTTGATGGAGGAACATATAACGAAATGAGCTCGGTATGACGACCTTTGCATGCTCTAAGTTCCTCAAGTTTTCGTTTAAGGTCATATTTTTGTCTTTGTGTCATTTCAACCATATATCATGGTCACCTTTTTCTCAGTGGTAAATACATAAAAGATATAAACCTTTAGTCGAACGCTATAAATCAATAACTTCGCCTGTCATAGGAGTTATAATTTCTGCAACATCTTTTAATGGTTCGATAAGTGCTTCTCTGTTATCACTATGGAAAAGCACAATTTTTTGAGGGTTGCATTTCTTTGCAAACTCAATAAGCTCGGTATGACCTGCATGAGCTGAAAAATCAAAGTAATCTACTTCGCATTCAACTTTTTCTCTCACACCATAAAAATCTAGCATTCCCTTGTCAACAAGCAATCGACTATTACTATCCGGAACTTGATAACCCGTTAGTAATACTGCGCTTTTTGGATCATTTTTTAGTTTATGCATATAGCTTAAAACTGGCCCTCCATCCATCATCCCACTAGATGTAATTATTACGTCTGACTGCACTGCAAGCTTCCTTCCATGGTCAGAATGAACCATGTTGATTTTGTTTAGAGCTTTTTTAAGTTCTTCAGGGGAACGAATATATCTTTTATGTTTCAAAAATATTTTTGAAACTTTTCTACCCATTCCATCAAACCAAACATTATAACCAGAGTTTTTTAGAACTAATGCTAGCTCTTGTGATCTTGCTACTGCAAAAGCAGGTAATACTGCTACACCGCCTCGGTTTACTACTTCATCGATTTTATCTAAAAGATCTTTTTCAATTTCTTCTCTTTTTTTTGGATGATCCCGTCCTGCATAGGTTCCTTCTAAAAATAAAATATCGCATTGTACTGGTTTTGTACCCTTAACTAATCTTGTATCTATTACGTTAAAATCTCCAGTAAATAGTATTTTTCTGTCGTTAACCAGTTCATACATTAGAGCACCTGGTATGTGCCCTGCTGAATGTGTGTTTATTTCCAAATCATCTCCAATGTTTCTTTTTTGAGAATCAGATATTGGGATGTAGCTATTTTTTGCTTCTTTAATACTTGAGTTTGAGTAAGGAGGTGCGTAGCCTTCGCTTTTTGCAATTTTTATTGAATCTTTATGCAACAAATTCGCTATTTCATTTGTTAAGTTTGTTGCAAGTATCTCTTGATCGTTTTTTTCAAATAATGCAGGTATCATTCCTGAGTGATCAAGATGTGCATGTGTTAGAAGTACTAGGTCAACTGGTGGTGCAGGCATTGGGTAATCTGGTGGTTTTCCAGGGGACATTCCATATTCAAAAAGTAATTTGGTGTCACTTATGTCCATTACCATTGATAATCTTCCGACTTCTTCGACGCCACCGAGAAATTGTATTTTAATACTGTTATCCATTTTATAATCTGAGTTTGGTAAAGGACTAAGGTTGATAAGTTTTTGTATAATAAATATTTTTTAAATTAGGGTAAATAGTTTTATATTTGGATATGATACCCACAACCTGATTTGGGGAGTATAGGAAAATGGTTGAGATCCTTAAAATTAAAGCACGTGAGGTTTTAGATTCCCGTGGAAATCCAACGGTTGAGGTTGATGTTGTAACTGATAATGGGATTTTTAGAGCGATGACGCCAAGTGGTGCTAGTGCGGGTCAGCATGAAGCACTTGAACTTCGTGATGGAGATAAGTCAAGATATGATGGCAAAGGAACACTGAAAGCTGTTGGAAATGTTAATAAAAACATCGCTCCAAAACTCATTGGTTTAGATCCTGCAGCTCAAGAAACAATTGATAATATTATGTTGAAGCTTGATGGTACAGAAAATAAGGATAATTTTGGTGCTAATGCAATACTACCTGTTAGTATGGCAGTAACTAAAGCAGGTGCTGCATCAAAGGGTCTTGCTTTGTTTGAATATATTGGTGAGATGTTCGGAGTAGTTCCTCATATTTTACCTGTTCCTATGTGTAATGTAATTAATGGTGGAAAACATGCAGGTCAAGAAAACAGTATACAGGAACATATGCTGATGCCTACTGGTGCTAAAAGTTTTAAAGAGGGCATCAGAATGGTTTCTGAATCTTATCAACATTTAGCAAAACTTTTAAAAGAAAAATTTGGCGCAGGTGGCACTCTAATAGGTGATGAAGGTGGTTTTGCCCCAGCTAAAGTTGTAGATGTTGATGAACGTTTGAGTCTTATGCTCAAAGCTGTTGAAAATGCAGGATATGAAGGTATGATGAAAATTGCTATGGATCCGGCTTCTAGTGAATTTTTCTATGATGGAACATATAAGATCGGCAAGAAATCATTTACTGGAGGGGAGATGGTTGATTTCTATGTCGACCTATGTAATAAGTATCCAATTGTAAGCATTGAAGATGGGCTTGCAGAGGATGACTGGGATTCCTGGGTTGAAATGGTGAAAAAACTTGGTGCAAAAATTCAGATAGTCGGTGATGATTTGTTTGTTACAAATACCAAGAGGATCCAGAAAGGAATAAAACTTGAAGCGGCAAACTCTGTTTTAATCAAGCTTAATCAAATTGGTAGTGTAACAGAAACACTGAACGCTATTAAAATGGCTCAGGACCAGGGTTGGACAGCAGTTGTCTCCCATCGTAGTGGTGAGACAGAGGACTCCTTTATTGCAGACTTGGTTGTTGGAACAAGTGCAGGTCAAATTAAAACTGGTGCACCCGCCCGATCCGATCGTAATGCAAAATACAATCAACTCTTAAGAATTGAAGAAGAACTAAGTGACGAAGCAGAATATCCGGGTGTTGATTTTAGGATGTATCATCCGGCGTAAAGATTTTTATAGTATTGTTGATACACGAATTGGGGTTGAAATCTTATGAAAATATTAGTTACAGATAAATCAGCAGAAGAAGCTTTACAGGTTTTTAAAGATGCAGGACATGAACTCACTTATGATGAAATGGATCATGATACACTTCTAAAAGAAATACCAAATTATGATGCGCTTATGGTCCGAAGTCGTACTAAAGCCACTAGCGAAATAGTTGAAGCAGGGGCAAAAGGAAATCTAAAAGTCATAGGAAGAGCAGGAATTGGTGTAGACAATATTGATATAGAAACTGCAGGAAAACTTGGTATTAAAGTTGTAAACTCTCCAACTGGTTCTACAAAAAGTGTAGCAGAGTTGACAATTGGTCAGATGATTGCTTTGACAAGGTTCATACCAAAGGCAGATTCAGCCTTAAAACAAGGAGAATGGATAAAAAAACAACTTAAAGGAACTGAACTTTTTGGAAAAACACTTGGCCTTATTGGCTCTGCACATATTGCTCAACATGTTGCAAAAATTGCCAATTGTATAGGCATGAAAGTATTGGTATACTCACCTCATTGTACAGATGAAAAAGCAAGTAAGATGGGTGCAAAAAGAAAAGACTTAGAAGATTTACTTAAGGAGTCAGACTTTGTCTCACTTCATATCCCACATAACCAGAACTCCCATTATCTGTTAAATGAAAAAACAATTAAACTCATGAAACAAGGAGCTTATATTATCAACAGTGCACGTGGTGGTGTTGTAGAAGAAAACGCTTTGTATGATGCATTAAAAAATGGTCATATTACTGCAGCGGCAGTTGATGTTTTTGAAAATGAGCCACCAGAAAAAGATAATAAACTTTTATCTCTTGATAACGTGATATTAACACCTCATATCGGAGCAAGTACTAAAGAAGCTCAAATAGGAGCCGGAACAGTGTGCGCTGAGCAAATGCTTATGGTATTAGATGGTAAAGATCCTGAGTTTTGGGTTAACAAAAAATTCATGTGAAGTCTTTATATTCAAATGAATTTTATAAGTTTAAAGGAAAAAATATAACTATGTCTTGCTTCTTTGTAGGTTACAATGAAAAATCTTGGTAAAATTGTCGATAAAATTGAAAAAAGCATTGATGACAAAGATAAAGTACGTGAGCAAGCCCTTCGCTCTTCTCGTGAAATAATCATTGGTTGCAGAAAAGCAATACAACTTATTCATCAGAAGAAAATGAAAAATGCAAATATAAATATAAAACAAGCATCAAATAGACTTGTAGGTCTTTATGATATTACTAAAGGCCATCCTGATCTTTATCATGCAGGTTTTGTTGAAAACGCTGCCCAAGAGGTTGTTGAAGCTAATTGTTTTTATAACATTATGCAGGGAAAGGATCTTCCGGACCCTGACAAAATTCAGACAACATATTCATCATATCTAATGGGGCTCTGTGACCTTGTTGGTGAACTTCGTCGTACTGCACTTGACTCTATTAGAAATGGCAAAGCAAAAACAGCAGATAAATATTTGAACATGATGGAAGAAATATATGATGTAATCATTCGTTTTGATTATCCATCTGGTCTTATCCCAATAAAAAAGAAACAGGACATGGTCCGCGGTATGATTGAAAAGACACGCGGAGAGCTTGCTGTAGCAAGTTGTGAGCGGCGCATTGAATATCGTACTGATGAGTTTCGTGGCATGCTTGATAAGGTAAACGAATCTAAAACCAGAAGAAGAACAAGTAAAAAAGATAGTAAAGAAGATTTAGATATTGATGATATCTGGTAAATATTCTTATTTTTACGTTAATTATCTAAATTTAAAAAATGGTCTATAAAATTTATATATTATTAATTGCAAATAATAATGAAGAATAGCTTAGGTGAATTAAATGAAAAATAATATTTTTGCTAGTTCAATAATATTGATGATATTATGCAGTACCATTATATCTTCAGCAAATGTCAATCAAACGAATCCAATAGAAATTAAACCAAATAATTCTGAAAATGTCATAGATATAAAAATTGCTCGTCTTTCATTAAACATTGATAGACCAGGCATTTTTGAGTATATTTTAGAAGATTATCAATGGATGGTTGGAAATAAAACTTATAATTTTATTGTGGAACAAATAACGGATAAAGATATATTACGAGGCAAATTAACAACAGAGAATTATGATGTATTAGTAATGCCATATTTTGAAGCAGAGATGGAGCTTATTTTTAGGTCGCATCCATCAATTCGTAATTATTTGTGGAAAACAAAAGTAACAAATTTTGTAAAATCTGGTGGAGGTTTTATTGGTAATTGTGGTCCAACATTACTTACTTCAGATATTTATGGAAAACCAAAAACCTTAGTTGCAAGACTAGCCAATAGATTTGATTTAGATATATCAAGAGTGGATATAATTCTTGAAAATGGACTGCCGTTTATTTCTCAACTTACAGGAAAGCCTGAGTTAATAGGCCCTAGTGCGTATCTTTTTTATCGTGGTATGTATATTCCATTAGAAGTAACAATAAATAAAAATACCCCTATCTTTGATGATCTAATAGAAGATACAAGAATAATTAGTTGGTGTGCTGGACCTGCGTTAATTCCTCCAGAGAATTCTGGAGAGGATATCACCGTTTTAGCATATTATCCTGAAGAAGAAATATCAGATAATGTTTCAACTCAGATACATGCATGGAAATACACAGGAGGAATACGAGGTTTAATTAAAGGATTTATAAAAGCAAGAATAATTAGATATCCACCTGTTGTACTCCCTGCTGCATGTTATCTTGCCAAGGACTGGGAACTTACTGATAAAATAATTCAAACTAATCATTCAAGTAAACCTTTTATGACAATGGAAACATATCCCAACGAAAATCAGGGAAGAATTATAATTTCTGGGGGACATCCTGAAAGTGTTGTTTTTTTTGGTGGTCACACTGAAGAATGTGAAGACACAAAATATAATTCTCTTGACGAGGGTTTTTATAATTATGTAGACTTTAAACCATGGGAAGAAACCCCTGAAGATGAATATACGTATAATTGGTGGATTATAAGAAGAAGTGTTGCTTGGGCATCAAAAAAGGTTCCTGAAAATGATCTACCACCAGTTTATGGTTATTCACAAGTTAATGATCTAGATAGTTATAATCAATCTTCAAATTTTATAATTGAAGGAAATATGCAAACATCAGTACCATATCTTTTTGATGAGTTCATAGAGATTACAATATTAAATGTTTCATTAGATTTATATTATAGATACTCAGAGGATAACTATTCAAATTGGAATGATTGGGAATTATATAAGACAGATTTTGATGGCTCTAACGGTTGGTCATGGGAGTTTGATGCATCTGAGCTAAATGAAACTGGTTATTACCAGTTTCACTCAATAAAACATATAAAATATATTTATGAAGATGAAGTAATTGAACTTAATGAAAATGCTCCACCAGGACCAGATGCAATTATTAGAGTTATTGAGCAATAAAAATACTAATATTACGCCTGTTACTCATAAGAGCTTAGAAGAAGTTATATCTATCACAGGTTCAGGCTTTTCATTTACTTATTGTTTGGAGGATATATTGCTGCAATACAAAAAAATCCTAATAAAATAATTATTTTTAATTTCTGCAGAAAACTATTTATATAAATAAATTCCTATTTAAATTGTAATAATATATTTATTGGGGTTGTAATAAAAAATGAAAATAATAATACTATTTTTAACAATTGGATTGTTAATTATAAGTGGTTTTGGAGCTGCTGCTATCACAATTAATGTTGACAGCTCAAGTATTCCTCAAATTAATAGTATGGATGATTATACGCATACTGTTTTTGTAGAAATTGCTAGTGGGCAGTTCTGTAGCCCCTGTGATAACTGGAACACCAATATCTCTGATGTTTATAACTCTGGAGATTTTAATTTTGAATATGTACACATGGTGATTTGGGGATTTGGAGGATTTAGCGACATTCTTAATACTGAAGCTGATCAATGGAAAGACCCATATGGAATAACGAGTGCACCCGACTCAATTTTTGATGGGGACTTTGAACGACTAACTGGTAACTTTCCAAATAATCTACCAACAAAACTAGATGCATCTGGTGCAAGAGTTGTAAAGGACATAGAGGCGAACATAAGTTTAGGTTGGCTTGGTGAAGGAAAAATAAAGGTCAATATTGAAATTACAAACAATGAAGCAGACACATATAATGGGTTTATACGTGTTCCAATAACTGAGATTAACTCTAGATACAAAACACTTAATGGCGGAATTTATCATAATGCATTTTTGGATTATGCATTACAAGAGGACATAAGTATTCCAGCAGGTCAAAATTATACCGATAGTGTTGTCTGGGATGGAAATGACCATGAGGACAACAATGGTGATGACTTTGGAGATATTGATCCAGATAATATCAAAGTCATACTAGGAGTATTTAATGATGAAAACGGATTTGTTGATGAGACTGTTGCAGCAACTCATCCAGTAAACTCTGCACCAAATAAACCAACTATATATGGGCCAACTAGTGGAAGTATTAACTCACCTCATACTTATCAATTATATGCAACAGATCCTGAGGATAGCGATATCTATTATTACGTAAACTGGGGCGACGGAACAAATAGCGGATGGTTAGGGCCATATAGCTCAGGAGAGGAATGTGAAGCGACCCATACATGGACTCAAAGAAGCCAATACAAAATAACATTAAAAGCAAAAGATATCTATAACTATGAAAGTGAAGAAACGACATTAAATGTTAATATGCCCAGGTATAGAACTGTTGAAAATTTTGTCATGAAATTAATAAATCAATTCCCAATTCTAAAATTATTTTTAAATCTATAAAACTCTTTATTTCTTCTCTTTTTACATTTTCTTCTTTACTTTTAATTTCTTCTTTATTTTGTTTATTCCTCTTTTTTTAAGATTAATACGAAATATCGTTCTATAAAGCTTATATATTAATTATGTACATATTTTCTGTAAATAGATGATTAACATGAAAAAAACGTTAATAATTTTAATAATAATGGGGCTTTTAGTAATACCAATGTCTAGTTTTCAACCAGTTGCAAAAGTTATAAATGACACAAAACAAGAGAATATCAACTCATGTAATATATCCTATAGCATAGTTGGTATTGTCCATAGAAAAGGTTGTCAACTTCTAGTATTAGATGGAGTTGCTGTTGAAATAAAATTACTTAGCAAATATGATGAAACAAACGAATGGGGTTTTTATTCATTTGATTTAAAAGAAGAAGATCTAGGTGAAATAACAATAACTGCTAGATTATATGGTTATTATCAAGTTGATATACATCTCTCATTAACCAAAGATGATTTTAAAAATGGTATTAGTTATGAGCTAAATATTGGTATGCAAAAATCAAAATCCCGCTCTTTGTTTTTAAATCGTTTTCCAGTATTATTTCAGCTCATGGAAAATATTCTAAAAATCTAAACTTTTTTCTTTTTTTTAATTTCTTTTTTACTAATTTTTCTTCTTTTTTTACTATCACGAATAATCGTTCTATAAAGCTTAAATAACAAGATAACAACTCATCACCAGCTGCAAGAAAAGATATTAATACGAACATGAAAACAGCTGCAGCAGTTTGTACTCTAAAAATTTGAAACCAATCTCGAATATTATCAATAACCTTCATCCCAATACCGCATTTACAGCATTCATAGTAATTTATATTTTAGGCAAATGCAAATTACTAATTTTGTATGAAAACATATTATTGCTTATTAATGACTTTTTCAAATTAATGTTTTTTTTGGATTCAATATTTTTAACAAACATTTAAATTATTGAAGAATATATTTTCATTTATGTCATTTTTTAGTAATGAAAAAAAAGGTAAACAAAATGAAAAATATTTAGATTTTCCTCCAAAAAAAATTACTTTAAAGGATGACGCATTTCATGACTCTGCAAAAGGTGCCTCAGTAGAGTGGTGGTATTTTGATTGTATTTTTGATAACGGATATAGCATTCATATAGGATTCAATCTGATTAAGAAGAAAAAACTTGGTTTTGCTAATACGATTCTTGATATATACAAAGATGGAGAAAATGTTGCAAAAAGAAAAAAACGTCATTTATTACATCATTCTCAAGCATCCAAAGAGTATCCATTTGTCAAAATGGGAAACAATGCAATTATGGAATTTGATATGGAGAGATACAAAAAAAAGGGAGAATGGGTTTATAATGTTAAACAGAATCTAGATGGTTTTGGAGTATGCCTTACTTTTGTTAGTAATAATAGCGGTTTCAAAATTGAAACTGATGCTGAGAGCTGGGCTGTGCCTTTACCAAAAGCATCTGTAACTGGCGATATAACAATAAATGGAAAGAAAATCAACGTTTCTGGAATTGGTTATCATGACCATAACTGGAACTATACTTTACTAACTTTGATGAATTACGGCCGAGGATGGTATTGGGGCAAGATATGGGGCGAGAAATTTACTGTTATTTTTGCAAATATCATTAAATCCTCAACAAGATCAGATAAACTAGCTGTTATATATTTAGAGGATAAAGGATTTTTTAATATCAATCCAAAAAATATTAACTTTATAGCTGATAAATTCATTCGTGACCATCGGAAAAAAATACCAACAAATTTCATTATTAATTTCGATGATGTCGTCGAGGATATTTCTGTTCATGTAGATGCCAAGATGGAAGCAGAAGAAATTCATTATAGCAGACAGTTAGTTGCTTCTTATTGGAGATATCATGCCAAAACAACAGGTTCAATATCACTAGGATCAAAAAAAGAAACAATTGATAGCACACAAATCATTGAATATATGATTTTTAGTTAAATTATTAAAATAATTCAAATATGTAGTGTATCTTTTCTATGTCCATAGCTTCTTGGTTTATAGAATATTCTAGATTGTTTAGATTGCCTGGTTTAGGATATCTATCAATAGTAATAGTCTTTGGAGCAATTAGTCTTGTTGATGTAGGTGTTAAGCTCGATTTAACAATGATTGCTTAAATCTTTTTAATGGGGATTTTCAAATCTATATTTGGATTTGTGTCAAATGATTATTTTTATATTGAGGCAGATAGATTATCAAAGGAGAATGAAAAAATACCTCTGGTAAAAGGAACAATCTCTAAAAATTTCCTTTTATTTTCTTTCTTTTTATCTATAATTTTAAAATTTTATCTTTTTTGGACATATTTGTCAAATAATCTTTATAAAGGTCTAAGGAGAAATAATTTGGAGAGTGATAAAACATGAGAAAAAAAATAATATTGATAGCGATTTGTATAGCCGCTTGTTTAATAATGCCATTGTCAAACGCTGCGAACCAAGGTTTTCAAGATTATAAAATGGAATATGGGGGAAATCCAAGTTTTGATGCTCCCGAATGGAATGTAGGTAATTACTGGGAATATGATATGTTATTGGATGTTAATGTCCTAACTGATTTTGGATTTCTAAATATTACATATTTAGGTTTAAGCCTAAAAAATGTAGAGTTTTTAGTAGACGATGTTAATAATGATGAATATATATTAGAATTATCTGGATTCGTGGAGCACTTAATATGGAAAGATTACGAGTATTCTCCAGATGCATCTTATATGACAGGTACAGCATCTATAGATAAATCTTCTTTAGGTTTTAAAGAAATAATATTAAATCTAGTAGGTGATGGAAAATCTATTGGATATGACATAAATATGAATATTAATTTTGATCCATATTTTAATTTATTATGTTTTCCAATGAGTCTTTATGATGAATGGGATGTATACTCTTCAATTGATGTTTCCATAAGCGGTAGTATTTACTTCTTTGGAGCAAATATTCCTGCAAATAAAGAAATTGATACTTCTACTATATCTGGTAGTCTTTCAGTTGATGAGTTTAAAGAGCATAGCTGTACAGCCGGAGCTTTTAATTCATATAAAATTACCGGGGATTCAATTGAAACATGTGAAATATGGTATGCGCCAGATGCAGGCTTTTATACTGATTTCAACATATATCAAGAATTTAAACTAGGCAACATTGTATTAGGCTATCTTGATTTTGATATGGATCTGCTTTCAACTAATTTTAATCACCCGGAAAATAATAGCGCGCCAAATCAACCCTCTATAGATGGTCTAACAAGTGGTGAGCCAAATGAGGAATGCACATTTACAGTTACTGCTTCAGATCCAGAGGGTGAAGATATATGTTATAATATAGACTGGGGCGATGGAACATTCAGTGGTTGGACAATCGGCCCATTTGAGTCTGGTGAAGAAGTATCAGTATCTCATGCTTACCCAAAAGAAGCAGAATATAGAATCCGTGTAAAAGCAAAAGATGCAGGGGACCACCAAAGTATTTGGTCAGAACCTTTTGACATTACTATATCTGATAATGAAAACTCATATCAACAGAGTCAAAGTCAACAGAGCAGTCAGCAGTCATCTTCAAGTTCTATATATTCTTCTACTTTAGATTCAACTCTACTTTCAAGTTCAATTGGATCCTTATCTCTTTCTGGATTTGAATAAAATATTAATTCAAGATAATGTTCGCTCTATCTTTTTTTCTTTTCTTTACTTTTTTTGTTTAAATCAATAATTGAAAAAAATTAAAAAATTATAACTTATTTGCAATCTATGAAAATTAAAAAAATTTTTGTAATATTAACTATCTTTATTGTTTTTTCAAGTTCAACAATAATTGGTTTTTGTCAAACAACAAACTCTTATGAAGAGGAACCAGTAATTGTGCTAGTTATTGGTTTTGGACCATTTTTAAATTTTACAGTGAACCCATCTGAATTAATTACTGAGGAATTAGATGGTGAAGTAATTAATAATGCAGAAGTAGTTGGTTTGCAGATACTGCCAAATTTGAGTAATTTTTCTGAATCTATTGACATTGCTTATGATGCAATTGAGTGTCACAATCCTTCTTTTATTTTCCCCATTGGTTTGGCAGCGCCTTATGATAAAATTAGAATTGAAAAAATTGGATATAACTTAAAAGTAGAAAATAATACGAATCCTAGAATTGAAAGAATAATTCCAAATGGTCGTTGGATTCGAATATCTGATTACCCTGCAATGAAAATTGTGATAAAGCTAAAATTAGAAGGAATACCATCCCAAATTGCTTTTTATCCAGGGCTTTCACTTTGTAATGGAATGTTGTATAGTCTTTTGCATTATATTGATGTAAACAATTTAGATATAAAATCAGGTTTTATTCACGTGCCTTTGCATAAATCCGATGAAAATCCTGAAGGAATGGAACTTGATACAATGGTCAATGCTACAAGAATGATAATCGAGGTTACCATGAATCATTATTCTTAGCTTTTTCCTTTCTTTATTACTTTTTCTTCTTTATTTTTAATTTCTTTTTTTTTGCCTTTTTCCCTTCTATATTAAAAAAAATAGAATGTAACAATACCTAGCAGATTTGCCAATAAGTTATTTAAAGCGAAGTTTATTAATTAATTGTTGATCTTTAAATATGAAGTTTATAGATAAAGAAACCATAAAAATTGATAGAGAATTATCTGATTTAGATAATTTTACACTTGATTTTATTAAGATATTAGAAAAAAATACTGATTATGTTATTGTTAGTGGTTATGTAGCAATTTTACTTGGCAGGGCTCGTGCTAGCGAAGATGTCGATGTAATTATTCCAAAAATTAATTTTTCAAAATTCCAATCTCTTTATACACAGCTTAAGAAGAATGATTTTTATTGCTTAAACTCAGAGGAAGTATCAACAGTTTATGATTATCTTAAAGATAATTTAGCAGTAAGGTTTGCTAAAAAAGATACAATGATTCCCAATATTGAAATGAAATGGACTAAGAGCGATTTTGATAAAATTGCACTTGAAAATACTATCGATGTTGTTTTATCAAAAGGGAAAATAAGGATTTCTCATCTAGAACTTCAAATAGCTTTCAAAGAAGAAGTGCTTAAATCACCTAAAGATCTAGAAGACGCCAGGCATATCGAAAAAATTGCCGAAAGTTATTTAGACAATAAATTGATAAATAAATATAGGGAGTCATTACGTGAGTTTTACAAGTAAAAATCAAAAGGAAAGAATGAACTTTGTTGACAAATGGGCAGAATATGTTAAAACCCATAGTGACAAAGATTGGTCCAAACAACAAAATATTGTTATAAATTCTTCTCTAAAATCTGCATCGATGACAAAAGAACAATTTTTTAAGATGAAAGGTGAAAAACACTTTCAAATTTAATATAAACTAAGGATATCCTCCAACTTTTAATGAAGGATCTCCAATGATGATGAATTCTTCAAGAGTGATGCAGTCAAGTCCAACATAGTTGAGATAGTCATTCTGTGACTTGGTAAGCATCTCACCAAGTGTAATTCCCTCTTCATAGTTGCTGAAGAAATGCAGATTTAGATATCCTGCTCCTCCATGAACTCCAGAGAAGTCAACATGTGTAAAAGCAACTCTTGTAGCACCGATTGCTGCTATTGCTCCACCGGTTGATTTTTTGACCGTGTTGTAAGCAAAACCTGGTATATGGAAAATGTTTAATATTTTACGATCCAGTGTTCCAGTAAGGCATGCATCGAAAAATATAATTGGTAACTTATCGCGATTAAGCATCCATAGTAAATTAAGATTGTAATAGCTTATTCTTTCCTCAACATCTGGAGGGGAAGTACCAAAACCATGCTCGTATCCATGGCCAGAGTAGCTGATGAACCCTGCTCCATTAAATGCTTGTCGATTTATATTGAAGGTTGTAAAGGTGTCTTTTGATGTCCAAAGTTTAACTAATTCAAAACCATTGTCTTCCATCTCATCTCCTACTTTGCCGGTTACAAATTCTCCTTCTATATTTCCATGATTTGGAAATGTATCTCCTCCCATGAGCATTATCTTTTTAAACCAATCTGAACCATATGCATTGTTCTCGTAGTTGACGATTTTATTTAATACAATATTCAAATCTGTGATTTTATGATAGGGTATACGACCTACCATGACATCTACATAAAGATCTACCTCATCGATGTTTCCAAGATCACGATCATACTCACCAAAAATATCATCACCATCTGCATCCCATGAGCAGAAATCACCTACATCATCATAAATATCAGCATAATAAATATCAGTAGGCAAATCAAGAGTATCATGCCACATATCAAGACTTGTATGCCTTATTGGTAGATCATACATATT
>Ga0272441_10007406_pt1 | contig 17869 bp, 19 predicted proteins | sample SSMProp6N_FD_193582 | JGI IMG/M metagenome (GOLD analysis project Ga0272441, IMG submission 193582) | Marine sediment archaeal communities from Little Sippewissett salt marsh, Falmouth, MA, United States - SSM-Prop-6N | ecosystem: Environmental > Aquatic > Marine > Wetlands > Sediment ... | reverse complement strand
CCTACTTCGTGCGCGTCGAGACGGGCGACCTGGCCGGGGCGGCACGATTCCGGCTGCTGCGTTGACACCGGGGCCTGAAACAGGATACTGACTGCCCGGAGAGATTCATGAAGAAACACACCTTGCTGCTTGCAGTAGCGGGCCTTTCGGCCCTGGTGATGCTCGTCGCCTGCGACGCGCTCATCTTCCCGCCGGACGACTTCGAGCCGTCCGGGACGCCGTTCAACCTGAACCCGCAAATCGACGTCCTGTCCATCGCGGGCAAGGATGCCGGGTTCCCGAACTCGGGGACCTACCCGCTCAACTTCGAGGCCGAGACCGGGGGCGCGGGGCCGGAACACGACACGCTGCCGCCCGGGTTGCTGTTCCGGTCCAAGTCGAACCAGGTGCAGCACATGCTGATGCTGAAGCCGCACCCGGTCGCGGTCGGCACCAAGTCCGACGACATTGAACTGGGGGTGTTCTGCTGCAACGAGTTCCGGCACATCCCGCGCTCGAACGACAGCTTCGAACTGGGCCCGGTGTCCGACAACGCCGAGCTGATGGAAATCGCATCGCTGGTCGATGGGAAGGACATGTCCGGGGCGCTCTGGACCGTCCAGCGGGCGGTGTGGATGGTGACCGACTCGACCGGCCTGAACCAGGTCTACCGCGACTCGCTCGCCGCGCTTCCGGACGAAACCTACGGTTCCCGGTCCGGGTTCTACCGTTACGACCGGGCGCTGCTGGAACGGATGAAGCGGGAATGGCGCGGGCACTGACCCGCGTCCGGGGAGAAGAGCCATGTCCGAAATGAAGCCCTTCCTGTCCGATATGCTCGACGGACTCGGGGTCGAGTACGCCGAACTGAGGCTGGAGGAGACCGAGCGGACCGGGATAACCTTCCGCGGCAGGGAACTGGACGACATCGGCCGCTCCTTCGAGCGGGGCGGATGCCTGCGGGTGTTCCACCGTGGCAACTGGGGTGTTGGGACGTTCAACGCCATCGATGACAGTATCAGGGAGCTGGCGCGTGACGTCGCGGCGCGGGTGGAACAGATGCCGGAGCGGGACGAGAAACTGGTACCGCTAGCGGCCGAGGACCAGGTCGTCCGGCTGCCCGAGGACCATGATCCGGGCAAGGTTCCGCTCGAGGAGAAGCACGGGCTCATCCGGCACTACAACGACATCATGCTTCAGACCGACGGTATCGCGACGACGGTCTCCCGATACCAGGACGCCCACCGGTTCGTGGTGTTCTACTCGACCGAGGACCGCTATCTCGACCAGGAGTTCGTACAGGCCGGTTTCGCCTGCCGGGCGGTGGCGAAGGACGGCAGCAACATCCAGGACTACGGCGACTCGTTCGGCAAGACCCAGGGCTTCGCGTCGCTCCGGAACCGCGAGCCGATGGTGGAACGCATCGGCCGCAAGGCGCTCGAACTGCTCGGGGCCGAACCGGTCAAGGCGGGACGCTACGACGTCATCATCGACCCGCTGCTCGCCGGGGTCTTCGTCCACGAGGCGTTCGGCCACCTGAGCGAGGCGGACCATTTCTCCGAGAACGAGCGGCTCCGCGAGATGATGGCGACCGGGACGCGTTTCGGGGTCGACGAACTGACGGTCGTCGATGACGCGACGATGCCGGGCGAGCGCGGCACCTTCGAGTACGATGACGAGGGGGTGCACGCCCAGAAGAGCTTCCTCATCCGGCATGGGTTGCTCGCCGGGCACTTGCACGACCGACAGACCGCGCGGTCGATGAGCGAGCCGGCGTCGGGCAACGGCCGGGCGTTGTCGTACCGGTTCCCGCCCGTCGTGCGGATGACGAACACCTACATCGAGCCGCGCGAGGCGCAACTCGAGGACATGATGGACACGATGGAAGACGGGCTCTACGTCGTCGGGAGCAGGGGCGGGATGACCGAACTGGAGAGTTTCACCTTCTCGTCACAGTACGCTTTCCTGGTCGAGCACGGCCGGCAGACGAAGATGGTGCGCGACGTGACGCTCTCGGGCAACGTGTTCGAAACGATGAAGAACATCGAGTCGATCGGCGACGACCTGGTGATGTTCGGCGGCATCGGCGGCTGCGGCAAGGCGGGACAGGGTCCCCTGCCGGTCGGGCTCGGGGCGCCGCACGTCAAGGTGAAGAACGTCGTCATCGGGGGGGAGTGATGGAGAGGGAAATCCTGGCGCTCGCCGGAAGACAGGCCGACCGGGCCGAGGTTTTCGTCGAGGAGTCGGACCGGACGATGGTCGAGTTCCGGGCGGGCCGGCTGCACTCCCAGGAGACCCGAAGGACAAACGGCTACGGTCTTCGCATCGCGAAGGACGGGCGCATCGGGTTTTCCTCCACCACCAACCCGGAGCGGCTCGACCTGCTGGTCGAGGCGGCGCTGGAGACCGCCCGGTTCGGGCGCGAGGCGCTGTTCAGCTTCCCGAAGAACTCCGAGCCGCAGCCGGTGAAGACTTTCGACAACCGGGTGATGCTGGTACCCGCGAAGCGGATGGTAGAGTGGGGCGAGGACATCGTCCGGGCAATGGCGGCACGAGACAAGGATCTGAGACTGGATCTGACTTTCAGCCGAAGCTACCGTGAATGCCGCGTTGCCAACTCACGCGGCCTGACGGTGGGATACGAGCAGGCAGGGTTCGGACTGCACGTGACGGCCCTGCTGGTTTCCGACGGGCTCGTCTGGCTTTCGCGTTACGTCAACCTGGCAAACGGAGAACCGCTGGACATCGAACCGGTGTGCGACTGGCTCGAGCGCCAGGCGAGGCACGCCCGGGAGCGGGCGAAGATGGCTACGGGCGAGTACCCCGTGCTGGTCATGCCGACCGCGCTCAGGTCGATGCTCTCGCCGCTGGGGGTGGGCGTGAACGGCAAGCAGCGGGAGAAGGGCAGTTCGCCGCTCATCGGCCGCGAGGGCGAGCAGGTGCTGGACGAGCGGCTGACGATTGCCGACAACCCGCTGCGGGATTTCGGCAGCAACTCGGGCCAGTTCGACGGCGAGGGTACGGCCAGCAGGAAGAACGTGCTGTTCGACCGCGGCCGGTTCGGCGGCTTCCTGTTCGACCTGGAGACCGCCGCGGCCTGCGAGGCCGAGACGACCGGTTCGGCAAGGCGACCCTACAGCCAGCCGCCCCGGCCGGGCACATCGAACCTCGACGTTGAGCCGGGTGACGGTTCACTGGAGGACACGATTGCCGGGATGAAGCGGGGCCTGTTGGTCCACGACTTCATCGGTGGAGGGCAGTCGAACGTGATGGCCGGCAACGTCACACTCAACGTCTCGACCGGCTTCATGGTCGAGAACGGCGAGACGGTCGGTCGGGTGAAGGATGCAATGGTCGCCGGCAACGTCTACGAGATGCTGGCGTCGGTTGGCGCGGTCGGGAGCGAGTCCGAAGACCTGGGTTCCTTCTCCGTGCCCTTCCTGTACTTCCCGTCGCTAAAAGTGGCTGCGCGGGACTGAACCGAGACACTGATACTGACGGACAAGGAGCGATAATGGCGGCAAAGAAAACATCCCCGCTCGAGCGGAAGCTGCGCCTGCCGGTGACCAAGCTGCGCTGGCGCTGCCCGCCGGGCTGTTTGAAGTTCAGGACGACCGACGATATCGAATTGAAGCAGCCGGACCCGGCCGACGACCACTGCGGAACGGTCGGCCAGGACCGGGCGGTGGACGCGCTCGCGCTCGGGCTCGAGATAGAGGCGACCGGGTACAACATCTTCGTGACCGGTCCGGTGGGTACCGGGCGCACCACGACGGTCCGGCAGATGCTGAAGCGGTTCGAGCAGGAAGACCGCGAACTGGACGACAAGTGCTACGTCAACAACTTCCGTGACCCGGACCAGCCGATGCTCATCCGCCTGCCCGCGGGCCAGGGACACCGTTTACGGCGCGAGATGAACCACTTCGTCGAGCACCTGGCCGAGAACGTCCCTGCCCGGTTCGAGGGCGAGGAGTACCAGCATGCCCGTGCCGAGATCGTCGACCGGTTCAAGGAGATGGGCGGAAGCAAGGTGCGCGAGTTTGAGAAGAAGGTGGCGGCCGAGGGGTTCGCGCTCGTCCAGACCGCGCCGTTTGTGAAGCCCGAACTGGCGCCGATCGTCGAGAAGCAGCCGGTCCGGATGGAAGCGCTTTCGGGCCTGGTCGAGGAGGAGAAGCTGACCGCGGAGAAGGCCGAGGAGATTCGCGTCAAGCACCGGGAGTTGACCGACGAACTGGGCACGATCTACAAGGGCATCCGCGAGCACGAGCGCGAGACGCGCGAGGCGCTGGAGAAGCTGGACAACGACTACATTGCCCCGCTGCTGGACGAGCGGCTGGGGGACATCTCCGAGCGGCACGACGGCGAGAAACTGAAGCGATACCTGAACGACGTGCGGGAGTCGATCCTCGGCAACCTCGACCTGTTCCGCCAGAAGCCGAAGGACCAGAAGCCCGAGCAGGGCGAGGTCGACCCGTACTCCGAGTACCGGGTGAACGTCATCGTCGACAACAGCCGGACGAAGGGCGCGCCGGTGGTGTTCGAGACGAACCCGAACTACAAGAACCTGTTCGGCGGCATCGAGCGGGCGTGGGACCGGGCCGGCGGCTGGCAGACCGATTTCACCAAGATCAAAGCCGGTTCCATCCTGCGGGCGGACAAGGGGTTCCTGGTGCTGAACGCGCTCGACGTCGTCATCGAACCCGGGGTCTGGCACGCGCTGAAGCGGACGCTGCGTAACCGCCGGCTGGAGATATCCGCCCAGGAAACGATGTTCCCCGGCCTGGTAGGTTCGGCGCTGAAGCCGGAGCGGATCGCCATCGAAACCAAGGTGGTGATGATCGGCGACCCCTACGTCTACGGGATACTCTCGACCTACGACGAGGATTTCCGCAAGGTCTTCAAGGTGCGAGCCGATTTCGACTGGGTGATGGATCTGAACGACGACGCCATCGGCCAGTACTGCCACGTCGTCAAGCTGCTCACCGAACGGGAGAAGCTGCTGCCGTTCGACCGGTCGGGGGTAAAACACCTGCTCGAGTACGGCGTGCGCCTGGCGGGAAGGCAGGACAAGCTCTCCACCCGGTTCAACGTCGTGAGCGACGTGCTGAAGGAGGCGAGTTACTGGGCGAAGAAGGCCGGGGCGAAGAAGGTCAAGGAGGAACACGTCCGCCGGGCGATCGACAAGCGGCGCAACCGGGTCCGGCTCTACGAGGAGAAGCTGCAGGAGATGATCGACCGGGGCAGCATCTTCGTCGATACCACCGGCAGCCGGCCGGGCCAGGTGAACGGGCTGGCGGTGTACGACACCGGCGAGTACTCGTTCGGCAAGCCGTCCCGGATAACCGCCAAGACCGGGGTGGGTTCGTCGGGGATAATCAACATCGAGCGCGAGGCGCAGCTATCCGGGCCGACCCACGACAAGGGCGTCTATATCCTCTCCGGCTACCTGCGCAACAAATACGCCCAGGATCAGCCGATTGTCATGTCGGCGTCGATAACCTTCGAGCAGAGCTACGGCGGGGTGGACGGCGACTCGGCGTCATCGACCGAGGTCTACGCGCTGCTCTCCGAGCTCTCCGGCCTGCCGATAAGACAGGACCTGGCGGTGACCGGTTCGGTGAACCAGCACGGCGAGATCCAGCCGATCGGCGGGGTGAACCAGAAGATCGAGGGTTTCTTCTATACCTGCCGGGCGCGGAAGCTGACCGGGAGGCAGGGAGTGCTCATCCCGAAGGCGAACGTGGACGACCTGATGCTCAGGCCCGAGGTGGTCGAGGCGGTGAAGCAGGAGAAGTTCCACGTCTACGCGGTCGAGACGATCGACCAGGGCATCGAACTGCTCACCGGGACGAAGGCGGGCAAGCCGGGTCGGAACGGCAATTACCCCGAGGGCACCGTCAACCGGCTGGTGCGCGACCGGCTGAAGGAATTGAACGCCATCTACCGGAGCTTCCACGACGACAAGGAAGAGAAGGAGCCCACTCCCGAGAAGAAGAAGGTCGGGCTGAAGAAGAACCGGAAGAAGAAGCGCGGCTAGCCGGCCAGGGACGGACCAGGTTCGTCCTCGGTCAGTTTCGCCTGCCGGATTCGGTCGCCGAAGGTCTCGGGCTTCACCACCCCGCCCGAAACCACCAGTTTCAGGCCCTCGTCGATGCTCATCGCGGTTTCGGTGATGTCCTCTTGGGGGATAATGGCGAGCCAGCCCGATGTCGGGTTGGGCGCGGTGGGGAAGAAAACGAAGACCGCACGGCGGCCGTCCTTGAGCAGCAGTTCTTCGTCCGAGGTGAGGAAACCGACCGCCAGGATGCCCCGGCGCGGGTACTCGGCGACTACCGTCTTGCGCAGCGAGCTGCGTCTGACGAAGACCGCTTCGGTGAGCTGGCGGGCCGAACCGTAAATCCCCTTCACGACCGGCAGCTTGTGGAACAGCAGGTCGATGCGGCCGACCACCCAGCGCCCGATGATACCGGAGGCGAGTGCCCCCACCGCGGTGATGATGACGAGCAGGAAGACGAAGGCGACGAGGGTGGTGAGCCACCCGGGCAGGGAGGCGAGCCAGACGTGGCGCGCGACGAGCGGTCTGAGGATGGCACCGAACCGGGTGATGAGGAACCAGAAGATGAAGACGGTCGCGCCGATGGGCAGGATGGTGGCGATGCCGGTCAGCAGGTAGCGACGCAGGCGGGACATCGGACCAGTCTAGTTTCCGAGCCGCCCGGAATCAAGCAGCCGGTCCCGGCAGCGGGCGAGGAAATCGAGGCAGGCCGGGTCGCGGTAGTCCGGGTAGGTCCAGTCGAGCGGCCGGAATTCGCCCTCCTCGTAGATGAGCGTCGTTTCGGCGAAGATGCCGCGGCCGAGATACACCCGGTGGCCGAAGTCCTTGGTAGTGGCGAGGACGAGGTTGTGGGCGCTGAGCAGCCCGGGGTCGAGGTTCACCTTCCTGTTGCCGTCCTCGTCCGCGAAACGGGGTTCCAGTTCGTTGGTCTTCAGCTTGGCTTCGGCCAGCACACCCGCATCCACCGGGTCTGAGAACGCGAGCCAGCACCGCAGCAGACCGGGTCCCATTTCAGGCTCATAGTAGTGGGTGAACCCGAAGTCGATGGTCTGGCTGCGTTCCTCGACTTCCCCGAACTCCATGCGGAGCGTCTCCTCGGCCCGCGCCAGCAGTTCCTTGGTCGCGACGATGAGACCGCAGACAAGCAGGCAGCGCGGGCCGGATAGCCCGGCGCTACCCATCGGAAGGTGCGGGGTCAGGGTCCGGAGGTCCGGGGTCAGAATCCGGTTCACCGGGGTCCGGAGAGGGTTGAGCGTCAGTTTTCTCGCCGATGGCCATCGTCTCGTGCCGCTCGACCTCCACTTCCTCTTCGCGTTCCTCGGCCCCGGCGAGGAACGCGCCCAGTTCGTCGATGGGCGGCAACTGGTCCAGCGTCTCCAGCCCGAAGTAGCGGAGGAACTCGCGCGTCGTCCGGTAGAGGAACGGGCTGCCCGGACGCTTTGCGCGGCCAGCGGTGACGATGAGCCGGCGTTCAATCAAGGTGACGAGCGGGCCGGAGCAGTCCACCCCGCGCAGGCTTTCTATCTCCGGGCGGGTGACCGGCTGCTTGTAGGCGATGATTGCCAGCACCTCGAGCGACGGGCGCGACAGGCGCTGAACGTACTGGCGGCGGAAGAGCGACCTGACCCAGGGGGAGAACTCGGGCAGAGAGTAGAGCTGGAAACCTTGGGCGACGCGGTGGATTCGGAAAGTCCGGTCGGTCTCCTCGTAGTGCCGGTTCAGCTCCCTGACCGCGGTGAGGACCGCGTCGGCCGAGGTCTCGCCGATTTCGGCCATCCGGGTCGCGGGCAGGGGCGAGTCCGAGGCGAAAAGCAACGTCTCGACCAGCTTCCTCACCCGTTCGACCTGCTGGCGGTCACCCAGGTCGAGCGGCTGCTGTTCGGGCCCGGGTTCGACCTCTGGACTCATCGTTTGAGCCGGAACCGGGCGAGCAGGGCCGCGGCCGCGGTGTGGAGATGCTTGCGGTCCATGAAACAGGTTACTTTCGTCTCGGACGTGGCGAAGGCGTTCAGGTGGACGCCGATGCGGTGGAGCGTTTCGAGCGTCGCGGACAGGATTCCCTGGTCGCTGCCGACGCCCGGTCCGACGACCGAGACCGAGCAGAAGTTGTCGTTGACGTCGAACCCGGCGGCACGGACGTCCTTGGCGACCGGGCCGAGCACGTCCTCGGCCGCGGCGCGGTGCCCCTCTGGGATGATGAACGAAAGGTCGAAGCGGCCTTCCTGGGGCACGCCGTGGTTGAACAGCTTGAGCGGCACCCGGGCCTCGGCGAGCCGGGTGATTACCTGGTGCAGGCAGCGCCGTTTCTTCGGCACGCCGAGCAAGGACAGGCGGACCAGGCCGTGTTCGTGGGTGATGGCGCGGACGAATGCCTTCTCGACCTTCTCGGCCTTTTTCACGATGGTACCTCGCTTTCTCGTGAACGACGACCGGATGACGAGCGGTACCCGGTACTTATCGGCCAGGGCGCAGGCGCGCGGGTGGATGACCTCGGAGCCGGACCCGGCCAGCTCGGCCAGCTCGCGGAAGCTGATTTCGCGCACCGGCTTCACGTTCGGGAAATCATGCGGGTTCTCGGCGTAGACGCCGTCGACATCCTTGTTCAGCTCGCAGAGCTTGGCCTTTAGCGTGGCGGCGAGCGCGACCGCGGTCACGTCGGAGCCGCCGCGGCCGAGGGTGGTCACCTCGCGGTCGAGGCTGACGCCCTGGAACCCGGCGACAATCGGTATCCGGCCCCGCCTCAGGGCGGTGCGGAGCCGGTCGCCGCGGACTTCCTGGATGCGCGCGTCGGCGTGCGAGGTGTCGGTGATGATGCCGACCTGTGACCCGGTGAACGACACCGCCTCGAAGCCGAGCCGCATGATGGCGAGCGAGAGCAGGGCCATCGTCTGGCGCTCGCCCGCGGTCAGCAGCATGTCCAGCTCGCGGCGCTGGGGCGACGGGGTGATTTCGTACGCCAGACGGGTCAGTTCGTCGGTGGTCGAGCCCATCGCCGAGACGACCGCCAGAACCCGGTTACCCTTCCGGCGCGTGGCGACGATGCGTCGGGCGACCCGGCGGATGCAATCCAGGTCGGCCAGCGACGAACCGCCGTACTTCTGGACGATTAGCGCCATGTCAGGAGAGGAGGGGGAAGAAACGGAAGGGACAGGAGGGGAAGGGTAGGAAAGGAAGGGGAGGAGAAAAAGGGCAAGGAAGTGAAGGGACAGGAGGGGAAGGGAGAGGAAGGGAAGGGGAGCGGGAGAACGTCATATCAACGGGAGGCTCGGTTCTTCAGTCTCTTCATCAGGGCCTTGAGCATCAGTTCGACCTCGGAGATTCCCTGCAGCAGTTCGTCGGCCGCTGCCGGCTTGAGGAACTTGAGGTCGCGTGACAGCATCACCTGGGTCTCGAGTTCGCTGTTCGAGCCGAAGGCAATGCGGAGCGAGCGGATGTACTCCTGCGTGGAACCGCGTCCATAGCCCTCAGCGATGTTGGAAGGAACCGAGACCGCCGCCCGGCGCATCTGGTTGACCAGTCCGTACCGCTCGGTGGCCGGGAAGTCGCGCGTGAGGCGGTAGACCGACAGTGAAACCTCGTACGCCTTGTCCCAGACCTTGAGGTCTCGGTAGCTCTTCAGCACTTTGTCCCTTTGTCCCTTTGTCCCTTCCCTTGCAGCCAACTCCCTATCCGGTTGGCTGCCTCCCTGAGTCGTCCTCCGGTCTGTACCAGCGCGAAGCGGACGAAACCTCGTCCGTGGCGGCCGAACCCGATGCCGGGAGCGGCGACGACCTTGCAGTCCGCGAGCATGTCGAGCGCGAAGCGGTAGTCGTCCTTCGCCTTGCCGGGCAGCCGGGTCCAGACATAGAACGTCGCGTCAGGCTTCGGGACTTTCCAGCCGGCCCCATGCAGCCGGTCGCAGAACGCGTCCCGCCGCTTCCGGTAGAGCGCGCGGTTCTTCGCGGCGAGCCCGGCGCCGTGCTTCAGGGCCCAGGCGGCGGTGTCCTGGATGGCGCCGAACGGGCCGGAGTCGGTATTCTGCTTTATGCGGAGCAGGGCGCGGACCAGTCCCGGGTTGCCGACCGCGACACCGATGCGCCAGCCGGCCATGTTCCAGGTCTTGGACAGCGAGTGAAACTCGATGCAGCACTTCTTCGCGCCCGGGACCTGGAGGATGCTGGGCGGCCGCCTGGTGCCGAAGTAGAGCTCGGAGTAGACACAGTCGTTGACGATGCCGAACCCGTGCTTCATGGCCAGGGCGACGACCTCGCGATAGAACTTCAGGTCCGCGACCGCGGCGGTCGGGTTGGAAGGGTAGTTGAGGCAGAGCAGGCGGAGGGACGAGCCGATGTCGTCGACACGGTCCAGGTCGGGCAGGAAGCCGTTCTTCTCGAGTAGCGGCACCCTGACCGGGCGGGCGCCGGAAAGCAGCGACTGGTTCGGGTAGATGGGATAGGCCGGGTCGGAGACGCCAACGCGGTCCCCGCGACCGCAGGTGCCCCAGATCAGGTGGCCGACGCCCTCCTTGGACCCGAGCAGCATGCAGACCTCGGTTTCCGGGTTCAACCTCACCCGGAATCGCTCGCGGTACCAGTCAGCGGCGGCCTGCCGGGCGGACAGCTTGCCGGCATAGGTGGGATATCCGTGGTTCTCCGGTTTCCTCAGAGCCCGTTCCATCGCCCCGAGTATCGGTTTCGGGGTGGGTTGGTCCGGGCTGCCCTCGCCCAGGTCGATGATATCGCCTTTGGTCTCGGCCTTCAGCCTGTCCAGCTCCGCGAACAGGTAGGGCGGGATGCGCGAGAGGCGCCGGGTGAAGGGGTTTTCCACGGCAATAGGTTTAGCAGGATGCCCGGAGATGTCAAGGAAGGCGGCTTGTCGGGGTGGGATTCGGCATATCCCCGACAACAATCAACTTACGTCCCGGGGAGCAGCTTCGCCCTTCCGGTTGGCCCTGGGGTGCGCCGGTGGGTGCCCGGTTGACAGCCGGGGGCGGGGCGCGAGAATGGGGTCGTGAAAGTACTGGCATTCAACAGCAGTCCGCACGCGCCGGGCGGCGCGACCGCCATCATCCTCGACCGGTTCCTCGACGGGGTTAAGGCCGCCGGGGCCGACGTCGAACTGCTCTTCCCTCACAAGATGGACATCCGGCCCTGCCTCGGGTGTCTGAGATGCTGGACGAACACCCCGGGCCGTTGCGTACAGCAGGACGACATGGCCGCGGTGCTGCCGAAGCTGGCCCAGTCGGACGCCATCGTCTACGGCACGCCGCTCTACGTTGACGGAATGAACGCCCAGATGAAGGCGGTGCTCGACCGTTCGATACCGCTGCTCCAGCCGTTCTTCGTCGAGCACGAGGGACACTGCCGGCACGACCGGCGTGAAGGGTACCGGGACGGCAAGGTGGTGCTCGTGTCGGTGTCCGGGTTCACCGAGCTCGACGACTTCGACCCGCTGCTCGCCCACGTGAAGGCGGCGTGCGAGAACATGCGGCGGGAGTTCGCGGGCGCGCTGTTCAGGCCGTACGCGAACTCGCTGGACGAACTGGCCGCGGCCGGGGTGGATGTGAAGGACGTGCTGGTCGCGGCGCGCGAGGCGGGTGAGCGGCTGGTGAAGGAAGGCAGCATCCCGGAAGGCGTTGCCGCACGGGTGAGCAGGGAGTTGATTCCGCGCGAGCGGTACATCCCGGCGGTGAACGTCCACTTCCGGCAGGTACTGAAGCGCAACCGGGTGGACCCGGAAGCCTGGGACCGGTTCTAGCCGGCGCGGACGCACTCGAACGAGGCCCGGAACAGCTTGCGCAGCCGGCGCAGGTCACCGGGCCGTTTCCTGACAATCATCACCCAGCCTCCCATTTTCCGGCCGAGCGGTTCGAACCGGGTCATGCCGGTCCGGCCGAGCAACCGGTCGACGTCCGCGGGCGGCAGCTTCAGCGCGACGCCCGGGCCGTAGAGACAGGCGAACATCTTCCGGCCGGTGTAGTAGGCCGGGTAGCCGAACATCTTTCCCGGCCTGACACCGGGCAGGGGCAGGAGCAGTTCGTCAACGACCGGATGGACGGCCTCGTTCCAGTTCGGTTTCATTCTCCCTCCGCTATCCTCCGACGATGACGCGGCGCACCTGCCGGGTCTGTTCCAGTTGCAGGTAGTAGACCCCGGGCGCGACGCGCAGCGGGTTCGCACCGGGCTCGATTTCCATAACCTGTCGGCCGTTCACGTCGAGCAAGGACGCCGGTTCGTTCCCCTCCAGTTCAAGCGTGCCGCTTACGAACAGCGGGGCGGGCAGCCGTTTCGCGCCGACCGGCCCGACCTCGACGATGCCCGAGCCCTCGAACCCGATGAGGGTGTTGTACGAACAGTTGTCGGTGCGGAAACCGGAGGTCGCCTGCCAGTTCCATTGCCAGGTGCGGCGGTGGGTGCCGTCGGGCGAGAACCCGTACTGGACGATGCAGTCGTCGTCCCCGCCGGCCTGCCCGTTCCAGGTAACCTCGACGAGCAGGTTGTCGACACCGTTGTACTCGAACGGGGTCTGAAGGTTGATGGTATCCCAGTCCCCGACCGTGCCGGTGCCGAAGTCGCGCGAAACGGTGAAGAACACGCTGTCGGGCGTATTCCCGCCGTAGTTGGTTTCGAACTCCTTCACGACGTGGTCGACGTCGGTGTGGACCATCTTGTAGCAGACGTTCTCGAAGCGGTGGATCCACGGCCACGCGTCCTGCCAGGCGAACTGCCTGATGGTACCGGCGCGCCCTATCTCGTCAGCGTGGTAGAGCGCCTGGAACCGGCACGAGGCCTGTCAGCCGGCGTAGGGCACGAAGTTGCTGTTGCGGCCCCGGAAGATGGTGACGTAGGACGGGTCGGCGAGGGCCGACGCGGACGCGAGCGCGAAACAGAACAGGGCGATGGCAGATGCCCGGGTCATTCGGTCTCCTTTCGATGCATACATACCATTGTACGACACGCGCCGCGCGTCGGCAAACGGCCGGGGGTTGACCCGGCGGCATCCACCCGGAAACTCGGTGACCGTGGTTCCAGTGATGCTCGCCGCCCTGCTTGTCGCGACTCCCGGCTGGACGGTCGAGGTCGCGGTCGGCGGGGCGGTCAATGTCCCGACACCGCTGACAATCCGGCAGGACGGCGAGGACGACATCAGCCTCACGGCGCAATACACGACGAAGCCAATCGACGAGGTGCCGTACTACAACGTGCGCGTGGGTCGCGGTGACCTGCGCGGGGCGTGGGAGCTGGAGCTGGTCCATCACAAGGTGTACCTGCGGAACCCGCCGCCCGAGGTGACCCGGTTCTCGATAACGCACGGGTACAACCTCATCACGTTCAACCGGAACGTCCACCTGCGATGGACCGACCTGAGGTTCGGGGCCGGGATGGTCCTCACCTGGCCGCACGTCACGGTCCGAGGCAGGGCGCTGGACGAGACGCGCGGCATACTGGGCACGGGCTGGCACGCGTCCGGGGCGGCGGTCCAGGTCGCGGTCGCGCGCAACCGGCTATGGTTCGAACACTGGCTGACCGGCATCGAAGTGAAGCTGACCGGTGCGTGGGCGCGGGTACCGGTAGCCGGCGGCTCGGCCGACGTGCCTAACGTCGCGCTCCACGTTCAACTCGGCGGCGGGTACGCGTTCTCCGGCGGCAGGTAGCTCACGGCGCCGGGCCGTCGAAGAACTCCCCGATGGTCCGGACGACGTACGCCGCCTGCTCGTCGGACAGCTCCGGGAAGACGGGCAGAGCAAGCGTTTCCCGGGCCGCGCGCTCGCTCTCCGGCAGGTCGCCGGGAGAGCGCCCGAGTCCCTTGAAGCACTCCTGCAGGTGGAGCGGCCTCGGGTAGTAGACCGCGGTGCCGACCGATTTCTCCTTCAGGTACTCCTGCAGTGCGTCCCGCCGCTCCGCGCGGATGACGTACTGGTTGAAGACGTGACGATGCTCTGCCGGGGAGTCCTCGCTGCAAGGCAGCTGGACGAGGCCGTCCCGCAGCAGGCCGCTCTCCTCGAAAAGCCCGTCGTAGCGTCGGGCGTTGGCCTGCCGGGCCGCGGTCCATTCATCGAGGTGCCCGAGCTTGGCCAGCACGACCGCGGCCTGCAACGCGTCGAGCCGGAAGTTGCCGCCGACCAGCTTGTGGAAGTACTTCGGTTTCGACCCGTGGGCGCGGAGCACCTTCACTTTCCCGGCCCGTTCCGGGTCGGTGGTGACGACCATACCGCCGTCGCCGAACGCGCCGAGGTTCTTGGACGGGAAGAACGAGAAGCAGCCGTAGTGTCCGACCGACCCCGCCCGCCTGCCCTTGTACTCGGAGCCAATCGCCTGGGCCGCGTCCTCGATGACGGCGAGTCCGTGACGGCGGGCAATGTCCATCACCGGGTCCATGTCGGCCATCCGGCCGAACAGGTGGACGGGCAGGATTGCCCGGGTTCTTTTCGTGACGCGGCGCTCTACCTGGGCCGGGTCGATATTGCAGGTGGCCGGGTCGATGTCGACGAAGACCGGCCTGGCGCCCACCCGGGCGATGCAGCCGGCGGTGGCGAAGAACGAGTACGACGTCGTGATGACCTCGTCGCCCGGGCCGATGCCCTCGGCCATCAGCGAGACCAGCAGGGCGTCGGTACCGGAGGAGACGCCCACCCCGTGGGTGCAGCCGGAGTACCCGGCAACGGCTTCCTCGCAGGCCGCCACCTTCGGTCCCAGGATGAACCGCTGGGACTCGACCACCTCGGCGATCGCCGCATCCAGCTCGGGTCTGATGGAATCGTACTGGGCCTTCAGGTCGAGCATGGGGATTTTCATTGTCCGGCTCCTGGTTCATCCCGGCTGCCGAAGTCGCGATACGGCCTGCTGCCCTTCGCCATCCCGGGCGGCAGCGGCGCTTCCTCGTCGAGGTCGAGACAGCGGACCGTGCCGGCCGGTTCCTCCCGGTAGCGCAGGCCGCTCTCCGGGCAGACCATGACACCGTCCGCGTCCGGCGGGCCGAGCATATGTCCGTGACGGCTGATCCACGCTGTCCGGCGCGTCCGCGAACCTCGCGCGCACCGCCTCAGCGCTGTCGGGCACGGCGTATCGTAGTCGGGGAGCAGTCAGGGTCAAGACGTCCCCGCCGGTGCGGCGCGGACGGGGAGCCTGAGGTTCTTGACCGTCCCGGGGTTCGCGGCTAGATTATTGCCCTGAGGGCCCGTAGCTCAGATGGCAGAGCAGCTGACTCATAATCAGTAGGTCGTCCGTTCAACCCGGACCGGGCCCACTTTCCACCCCAATCGGACGCAGCAATACCCTTAGACTGCCGGCCTGCGTCTCCTGCCTGCTCCCCGACTGACAGGCTCATTCGGGACATGATGCTGTTCTCTCTCGTTCTTGCGCGAGTCCAGCGATGAGCTGTAGCGCTCTCGAAAGACGGAAGAGAGGCGTAGCGAAAAGAAGAGGACGCGGCAGGACGAAGAAACGCGGGTGGCGTCCCGGTGTTAGACCGCAACCCATGTCCTGATAATAAGTTGGATACCATGACGCGCGGTTTCCGGGTGTCTGACAGGCCCGGTAACCGGTCCCGGGGGGCCATCCCCGGGGCCGCCGGGGGGATATCCCCGGGGATACCCCCCTTGGGCACATTGTCAAGGGCTTTTGGGGCCGATTTCGAGTTCGCGACGAGGGCCTTCTTCAAACCGGCCCTGGTCCGGGCCCTGGGGTCGGGCTCCACCGGGGCGGCTGGGACGCGCCGGACCGCAGACCCGGCCACCGACCTCGGGATTCCTCTCCGGGCCGTTATCCGAGTGCGGTTACCAGTGCGGCAGAACGTTCGTTGTCCGAGTACGTGGATGCGGCAGATACGGGGACGCACCCCGCATTCATGTCTCGCAGGGGACGCTTGCTCACCCGGTGCCTTGGCTGGCCGGCCCGTTCGTTTGATTCCCGCCCGGCAATCCGGCCGTTTCTTCGAGCTCTTGCACGAAGCCCAGTCCGAGGAGAGTTCCCGGAGTGCTCTCGGGGCGGGTACCGGATGCTCGACCAGCGACAGCGTCGGGCATGCCTTCGGTGTGACAATCGGCGGTTGACCGCGGCGCCGGATTCCGTAGATTCCCCGTTCCTGGATGCAAACCACGGAGGAACGATGAAGTCAATGACCGTCGCAGTCCTGGGCGCCGCGCTGGCGGTGCTGCTGTTCGGGACCGGGTGCAGCCTGTTCGCCGAGTTCGAGTTCGAGCCGACCGGCACCGACTGGACGCCCGACTCGTCCATAACCATCAACCGGGTGATGGGCAGCCAGAGCATCCCGACAAAGGGCTGGCTGCCGTTCGACCTGGAGTTGGAGAACGAGGATACGCTCGTCGTCTTGATGCCGGTGCCGCCCGGGCTGTTCCTGATGTCGGCAGAGGGAACCGTCCAGGATGTCATCGTGCTGGCCGATTTTACCATCGAGGTCGGTCCCGGTTCGTCGACCCACCGGATTGACGCGTTCTGCATCGACATCGACGCCGACCTGCCCGACTGGGATGACGAGTACACCATCGGCAAGGTGACCGACTCCGACAAGCTGAATCGGGTCATCGACCTGCTGCGGGGCAAGGATTTCCTCCGCGCCACGGCGATCGACTCGGTCCAGGACCTGGTCTGGGAGGTCACCGAGAACGACGAGCTTCCGTCCGCCTACATCACCTGGCTCGAGTCGCTGCCCGACGCGACGGACGGCCCGGACGGCGGACGCGCGCCCGACCCCGCTCTCAAGGAGAATTTCCGCAGCCGGCACTAGCAGCCGCGACGGCGGCATCCCAGCGCGGATTCACCTACGGTGAGATACGTCCTGCTGCTGTTCACCCTGGCTAGTGCCGCCGACGCGGACTGGCGGCTTGCGGTCGGCTTCGGCACGGCATTCAGCCTGCCGACGCGGCTGGCCATCAGGCAGCAGGGCGAGCCGGACATCTCGCTCACGGCGCGATACGACACGCGCCCGCTTGCCGAGGTTCCCTACTACGACATTAGGGTCGAGCGTTACGACCGGGCCGGCGCGTGGGAACTCGAACTGGTTCACCACAAGCTGTACTTGAAGAACAGGCCGGCGGAGGTCGCGATGTTCGAGATAACTCACGGCTACAACCTCATCGTCGCCAACCGCAGCGTCGTGCTGCGGGGCTTCGACCTCCGGTTCGGCGCCGGGATGGTGCTGGCGCACCCGGAGACGGAGATACGGGGCAGGAAGTTCGACGAGACGCGCGGCATCCTGGGCACCGGCTGGTACGCTTCCGGGGTCGCGGCGCAGGCCGCGTCCGGCCGGCGCTTCCGGCTGGGCGAACACTGGTCGGTCGGGGTGGAGGCGAAGCTCACCGGCGCGCTCGCAAGGGTGCCGGTTGTCGACGGGACTGCGGACGTGCCCAACATCGCGCTCCACGTTCAACTCGGCGGCGGGTACCGGTTCTGAGCGGTCCGGCGCGTCCGGGAACAGGGTCCGTTCAGACCCGGTAGCAGCCCGGTTCCTTCCGATAATCTGGCCGCTTGTCCAAGTCCCGGCCGTAACCCGGACGACATCTCTGGCATTCCTTCCGTCGTGGCTCTCGATGGTACTCCAGAGTTCCGTTGCCGGGTGCAAAAGGGCGGGAGGGGCTAGCCCCGGAGCGGCCCCTCTTCGACACGGCAATTTGCACAAGTAGTTCACCGTTCGCCGGTCGAAGTGAAGCCGGTCCTTTTTGGAGTTGCCGGATAAGTCAACTGCCCCGCACCGAGCAACCGGCCCGCCGAGAAGCCCCGCAGAACACCCAACCAAATCGGTATGTTATTGAAACGCAAGAACTTACTTGACACCGGCGGGGAGGTTTTTATTCTGGCTGCCTGAGGACGAAACGGCGGGTCCTTCCGACCTGCCATC
>Ga0272441_10007405_pt1 | contig 17871 bp, 12 predicted proteins | sample SSMProp6N_FD_193582 | JGI IMG/M metagenome (GOLD analysis project Ga0272441, IMG submission 193582) | Marine sediment archaeal communities from Little Sippewissett salt marsh, Falmouth, MA, United States - SSM-Prop-6N | ecosystem: Environmental > Aquatic > Marine > Wetlands > Sediment ... | reverse complement strand
GGCCTGAACGCCGTGACGCTGCTCCTGGCGCTGGCGCTGGTGGTGGAGTGCTTCATCGTCATCGCCCGGCCGAGGCAGTGTGAGGTGGAGGCGTAACGCCAAGTGACGAAGTAACACAGTGACGGAGTGACGGAGGACGGGCGGGACCGCCCGGGCCGCGCCGGCCCTGGCAACCTCACTTGCCGGGCAACTTCTCCGGCGCGAGGACCGGCCGGCCGGCGCGCCAGTCGATCGGCACCATCGACAGGTACCACGTCTTGCCGTTATCGTTGTTGCCCTGGTAAAAGAGATAGTCCTGCCCCTTGTCCTGGAAGAGGAAGGGGTGTCCGGACTCGCTCGCATTCCACTGGCCCGGTTTGCCGCAGGGCAGCAACGGTTCCCGGAAGAGGCGTCGGAACCGGACGCCGTCATCGCTGACGGCCACGCCGACCTGCTGCGGACGATTGTTGTAGCTGCCGGCGTAGAACATGTACAGTTTCCCGTCGCGTAAGGCCATGGCGGCGGCCTCGATGCACCGACCTTCCCAGGGGAGTTCCGGCTTCAGGATGGGACCGTCGGGGTTGAGTTGGGTCCATGCGCTGCGCGCGAAATCGCTGTCGAGCGGAGCGGCCGACACGCCCTGCATCTGGATTCGGAAATCCGGGTCGCGCGTCGACCAGTACAGAAGCAGCCGGTCGCGGAAGACGATGACGTCGGCGTCGATCGCCCGGCCGCACGTCCAGTCGCCCGTGGGGCGGAACACCGGGTTCGTCGGGTTCCGCGCGAAGTGCAGGCCGTCGTCGGACCACGCGTGGCAGATGGCGTCGCGCTCCCGGTTGCCGTACGTCTGGTAAAACAGGTGGACCTTGCCGCCCAGCACGATGGCGCCCGGGGCGCAGAACCCGTTGCGTTCGACCTCGCCGGTGTTCGTAAGCTGGCCCACCTTGCGCCAGTCGACAAGGTTCCGGCTGGTCGCCACGCCGATGTTCCATCCCTTCGTGGGTTTGTCTTTGTACGGCCGAAGGGAGTAATAGAGCCAGTACCGACCCTTGAACCGGACGACGGCGGGGTCCTTGGAGAACGGTCGGCCGGAGGCGGTGTCGGCAAAATACATCCGCGGACGGGCGGGCGGTTCGTTGCGCGCGCCGGGCCTCGCGGCCGCGACGCACGCGGCAACTGCCAGGACAACGGCCGGTAGAGCGACCCTTTGCATACCGGTCCTTTCCACACACAGGCTTTTCGGCCGCCGCCCCGTTGTACGCCTGAACCCAAAGGAAGCGCGGCGGGCAAGACTGCCCGCCGCGCGTTTGATTGCGCCTGCGTTCCTACGTCACGGGCCTTCTACGCCCACCACATCTCGCCGGTCGATTCGGTGAGGAGCACGTTCTTCAGGAAGGCGACGGCCTTCTGGAACCCCTCGTTGACGCTCATCAGGCTGTCCTCGTGCTCGATAGAGAGCACGCCGTCGTAGCCGACCATGCGGAGGGTCGTGACGAAGTTACGCCAGAAGTCCTCCCCGTGGCCGTAGCCGACCGTCCGGAAAATCCACGAGCGGTGGATCTCGTCGCCGTAGTGTTTCGTGTCGAGGACGCCGTTGACGAGCGTGTTGGCCTCGTCGACGCGGCAGTCCTTGGCGTGGACGTGGAAGATGGCGTCGCCGAGGGCGCGGACCGAGGCGATCGGGTCCATGCCCTGCCAGAAGAGGTGCGACGGGTCGAAGTTCGCCCCGATCTGCTTGCCGGCGGCCTTGCGGATCGCCAGCATCGTCTCGGTGTTGTAGACCAGGAAGCCGGGATGCATCTCGAAGCCGACGCGGCAGCCGTGGTCCTTCAGGAACTTGGCCTGCTTCTGCCAGTAGGGGATGAGTTTGGCTTCCCACTGCCACTTGACGGCCTCTTCGAAGTCGGGGGGCCAGGGGCAGGTGATCCAGTTCGGGACCTTGTCCTTCGGCCCGCCGCCGGGGCAGCCCGAGAAGGTGGCCACGTTCTTCACGCCGAGGCGCTCGGCCAGCCGGACCGTCTTCTGGAACGCCACGTGATGGGCGCGGGCGATGCGGCCGTCCGGGTGCAGCGGGTTGCCGTGGCAGGAAAGGCAACTGATCTCCAGGCCCCGGTCGGTGATCTTCTTTTTGAAATCCTTACATTTCTTCTTTGATTTCAGGAGGTCGGCCACCGGGACGTGGGCGTCGCCGGGATAGGCGCCGCAGCCGAGTTCGATGGCCTCCAGACCGCTGTCGCAGATGTAGTCGAGGGCGTCGTCGAGCGACTGGCCGCCGAAGAGTACCGCGAATACGCCGAGTTTCATGACAAGTCTCCTCCTGCCTCGTGGTTCGCTGGTCCGCCTGTCGGATGAACGCCGTTCCCGCCCGCACCGGCGCCGGCGGGTCTTGCACTCTAGCCACACCGGGGCGCATTTTCCAAACAAAATAACCCGACGCCGCCTCTGTCACTCCGTTACTTCGTCACTCATCGTTTTCGTCCAGCGCTTCCCCGCCCGTCACCTCCACCTCATCCTCCTCGTCCAGGTGCGTGCGGTCGAGGCGGTACGGCAGGTCTTCCGGCAGCGTGGCCCGGATGGTGCGGCCTTTCTTCGTGGCGCGGACGGCCACCTGGACCCATCCCCTGGGCGTCCACACCCGGCCCCGGACCTGCTTCAGGTCCGCCGGCATCGGCGCGAGGCGCAGCGTCTCGAAGCCCAGCTCCAGGGGCGCCACGCCCAGAATCCATCGGGCCACCAGCGCCGCCGGATACACACCCGTCGCGTGGCACAGCACCCACGGCACGCGCGGGCCGTACGGGCCGCCGTCGGCGCCGGCGGGCGGGGCGTCATCGGCCGGCGGGACGGGAAAAACCTCCGGCACGGTGGCGAGGCCGGCCTTCTTGATACGGCTGAAGTAGCGGCGGAGCATCGCGAGGGCCTCAGTCGCCCGCCCGCGCGCGAGCAGCGCCTCCGCCGCAAAGTACTTCACATAGGGATTCTCTCTCTCGCCCCAGTCGCACGTTTCCGTGGAGGCGTCTTCCCAGAGCCGCCCAAGCACCGCGTCGGCCTCGTCGTCGGAGGCCAGCCCGCCCCACAGAGCGTAGTAGTTCGTGGCTGGCGACCCCGTCTTCGCCACGCGCTTGAAGAGGCGGCTGTCGACGAAGCGGGCCCGGTTGGCATCGAAGAGGCGGCCGCGGGCGATGCGGACCACCTGGTCGGCCTCGTCGCGGGCGGCGGCGGCCTCGTCGTCGCGGCCGAGCCACCCGGCCAGGGCCGCCGAGGCACGCAGCGCCCGGACCCAAAGGGCCTGCCAAGCCGTCACCTCCCCCCGCTTCACGATGGGCGAGTGATCCAGGAAGAGCCACCACGGCGGCTCGTCCGACGGGTTCTCGAGCAGCCCCGCCGCCCCGCGCCACCCGGCCGTCCACTCCAGGCACCGTTCGACCGCGGGGTACAGGTCGTCGGCCAGGTCGAGGCGGCCGGTCCAGGCCACGTGTTCGGCCAGCCAGACGATCCAGAGGAGCGACCAATCGGGGACGGTCAACTCCGACCCGCCCGGCGCCACGCCGTAGAGCCGACCGTCGGGGTCCTGACGGTCGGCGACGGCCCGCAGCGCCGCCTCGCCGCGGACGCAGTCGCCCAGGAGGACGCGGTCGGCCTGGTCCAGCAGCCATGCCGCCGGGATGCTCTGCTCGGCGTCGCGGCCGGGGGAACCTTCCAGGAGGTCGTGGCGGCAGGCGCGGAACGTCCGGCCGGCCAGGGCGAGGGCGTCCGCCAGGCGGCGGTCGGAGGTCTCGACGGCCTCGACCGGATCGGCCGACTCCTCCGGCACCTGCACGCCCAGGTGGTGGACCCGGACGGTGCCCTTCCCGCCGACGCGGGCCGCCACGAGCAGGTACCGCAGGGCCCGCCGGCCGACGGTCCGAATCCGCTGACGCTTGCCGCTCAGGATCACCCGGTCGGCCCGACGGACGCCGGCGGCGGCCGGGTCGAGGGCGTCGTCCTCGCCGAGACCCTCGGCCCAGGCGACGTCGAGGATGGCGCCGGCCGGGCCGGTCACGTCCGTGTCGACGCAACCGGCGACCTCGCGGCCGAAGTCGAACGTCACGTACTGGCCGTCCGCCAGGCGCATGGGCGCCTTGCCGCGACGGTCCGAGGTCATGGCGGCCGCCCCGGGGGGATGGCGGCGGTTGTGGGTCCGCTCCTCCCACGCCAGTCCCTGGGCCGGGTCCGGGAACGTCCGGGCGTTCGGCTCGAAGACCTGAGGCAGCCCGCCCTTGCCGCACGGGCACAACTGGTCCAGGATGATCTGCCAGTCCAGCGGGTCGTCCATCTCGAGGTCCGGCGAGTAGACCGTCGGCAGCATCTTGCCGGTGGCGGCGTCCTCGAACCGGAGGGCGAACCCCCACGCCCGGCCGGGGTCGTAGATGACCACGCCGAGCGAGTTCCACCCCTTCCCCAGGTTCACCTCCGCCGACCGCGATCGGTGCCCCTGCCCATGATGCAGGCCCGGGTACTCGTCGTGCTCGACAAACTCCAGCCAGTGGACGAACCGCTCGTCGTACCCCTGGCGGACGGCCAAGCGGTTGTTGACGTACACGGCGCCGGACTCGTCGCAGTCGAACACGATCCGGGCCTTCTGGTTGCGATGTGAATGGACAAATGTGGCGGCGTAGAACTCTCCGTGGGCCGGGTCGGGGACGGCGAACTCGAACGGGATGGCCGTCGGCCCGGGGCCCCACTCCGACCGGCCGGAGGCCACAATGCCCTCCGGCTCGACGAACCGCTCCGCCGGTCGCGGGACCGGCGGCGGCACCGGGCGCGGCACGGGGGCGTCCGAGGACCGCTTCGGCGAGACGAGGTCGGCCTCCGCCCAGCCGCGGTCGTCGAAGTCGGGGTCCGTCCACCCGGCGGGTTCGCGGCGGGTGTCGCGGATCTCGCAGAAACCCGCCGTCCAGTAGATCCGCGGCGCCCGGACCGAAAAGTCCGCCGCCGGCGCAACCCGCCACGCGCTGTCCGTCACCACGGTGTCGGTGCGGCCGTTCTTGTAGGTGGCCTCGAGACGGACCCACAGGCCGCCGGGCGCCCGCGGCTGGCGCGGCATGCCGACGTACGGGTTGTGGGCCAAGACGGCCAGGACGTTCGTCCCCCGTTTCAAGGGGAGCGCGTCGGCCGTGTACTCGTCCAGGTACGGGGCGTCGGCCGGACCCGGCGCCGGACCGCACCCGACGAAGGTGCCGTTGACGTATAGCACGTAACGCGAAAAGGCGGTGATCTGGAGGCGGACCTCGGCGGGGTCGGCGGCCAGGACGGCCCGCCCGCGGGCCCGCAGGTAGACGTTCTCCCGATGGCAGGCGGAGGCCAGCCAGATCCATCGCGGCTTCTTGGTCGACTTGGTCATACGATGCACCACCCCTGCCGGCCGGCGGGCGCCGCGGCGCCGTCGGCGCGCGACCGTCATGGGGAACGTCCCCCCAGCATCGGGAGATTCCAGTCTACCCCGCACGGGCGCCCAATCTCAAGCGAATTGGCGAGCGGGGCCGTTCGAACGCCCGGCCATGAGCGAAGCCAGTGGCCGGGACACGCGAAAACAGTGGCAGCCTCATCGGCCGCGCGATACCATGCCCGCGCCCTCGCTAGGAGCCATCCCACCATGGCCAAACGCCTCACCTACAAGGACGCTGGCGTCGACATTGCGGCCGGCGACCGGCTCGTCGAGGCCATCCGCTCCGCCGTCCGACGGACCCACGGGCCGCGCGTCATGGACCGTTACGGCCACTTCGCCGGCGTCTTCAGCCTGGACTACGACGAGCGGCTCTTCCAGCAGAACTACCGGCATCCGCTGCTCGTGGCGGGGACCGACGGCGTGGGGACGAAACTCCGCGTCGCCATCGACGCCCGCGCGTGCCGGACCGTCGGCCAGGACTGCGTCGCCATGTGCGTCAACGACATCCTCGTCCTCGGCGCCGAGCCGCTTTTCTTCCTCGACTACGTCGGCACGGGCCGCCTCGACGAGGCGGTCGCGGCCGAGGTCGTCGTCGGCGTGGCCGAGGCGTGCAAGCGGTGCGACTGCGCCCTGCTGGGCGGCGAGACGGCCGAGATGCCCGGCTTCTACGCCGACGGCGACTTCGACCTGGCCGGCTTCGCCGTCGGCGTGGTCGAGAAGAAAGCGGTGATTACCGGCAGCCGCATCCGACCCGGCGACGTCGTGCTGGGGCTGGCGTCCTCCGGCCTGCACTCCAACGGGTACACGCTGGCCCGCAAGATCGCGTTCGACGTGGCGGGCCTCGGCGTGGGCGAGGTGATTCCCGACCTCGGGCAGACTGTGGCCGAGGCCCTGCTGGAGCCCACGCGGCTGTACGTCCGGCCGGTGCTGAGGGTGCTCCGGCATTACACCGTCAAACAGGTGGTGCACGGGATGGCGCACATCACGGGCGGCGGGCTGGCGGGGAACCTCGCGCGCATCCTGCCGGACAACGTCGACGCCCGCCTTGCGAAGGACGCCTGGCCCGTGCCGCCGGTCTTCACCTGGCTCCAGAAGATGGGCAACGTCTCGACGAAGGAGATGCGCCGCGTGTTCAACATGGGCATCGGGTTCGCGATGGTCGTCTCGGAATACTTCGCGGACCACATCACGACGATGCTCGAGAAGGACGGCGAAACGGTCCACCGCCTGGGCACGATCAGCCGCGGCAAGGGGGACGTGGTGCTGGGGTGATCTTGCGCGCGAGCCGCGAACGCCTGCCCGCGGCCGGCTCATTTCTGCGCTTGGCCTTCCAGCGTGTGCTTCCAGCGGTCGATCTGGGCGACGATGTGGGCGTGCACTTCCTTGGGCCGGCGGACGTGATCCCATGACAGGCCGCCGCGCCCCGTGTGACCGGTGCGGCAGAAGATGGTGCCGATGCCCAGCAGCCGCTGGACCACCGCCTGGGCGACGAAGGTGGTTTCGATCCGCTCCAGCCCCAGCGCTTCGACCTTGACGTCGAAGACGCCGCTCTGGACGAGGATGCGGCGGTCCGTCAGGACGTACGTCCGCCCCAGCCACTGGAGCAGCGCCAGCGCGACGCGCAGCCCGACGACCCACATCCCGATGACCATCCCCAGATGCCGCACGCTCCGCAACTGCTCGACCGCCAGCGCCAGGATCACCAGGGCCGCGCCGCCGGCCACGATGGGCAGGCTCGTGAAGACGACGTACCACAGCGAGGGCTTGAGTTCGAAGAGGACCACCTCGGCCGGCAACAGCAGCGACGGCGAGATGATGCGGCTGCGGACGGCGTCGTCGGTGATCTCTTCCGGGGCCGACCGCGACAGGCCCGCCGCCGATGGCCGCGCCGTCTGCGATTCGTCCTCCGACGCCGGCGCGGGCCGCCCGGGCCGAGACGCCGCTGGGCGCGAATCAGATGGAACCTCCGCGGACACGCCTTCCCCGGGCCATACGGCCACGGAGGCCACCGGGCCCTCGTCCACTGCCATCGGACACGTCATCGGTCACCCCCTGCCGTCATCGCCTGCGGCGTGCCGACCACGGCCACGCGCGTGCCGCCGGAGTACGTCCTCCGGTCACTGGGCGGCATGCCGCACGACCTACGTCTGCTTCTGCCCCTTCTGTGGATTCCGCTTCTTGCGTCCCTTGGGCTTCCAGTCTTCCTTGGCAGGGTCGGTGGCCCAGCCCCATCCATTCGGCCTCCGGCCGCCCCGGCCGTCTTTCTGCCACGAGGTGTCCGGCGGCGGGAGTTCGGCCACAAAGGCGTCGTGGCGCTTCCGCATGGCGGCGACGACGTCCGGGTGAGCGTCGGCCACGTCCGTGGTTTCCTTGGGATCGGCCTCCAGGTCGAACAGCCGCCAGCCGTCCGGGTACTTGACCAGCCGCCACGTCTTCCATCGGACAACCTGAAGGTTCCGATGCCTGGCGTCTTTCGGGTCGGCGTTGTGCCAGAAGAGCATGTCGTGGGCATCGGCGGCCTTCTCGCCCCGCAAATATGGCAGGAGGTCCGTGCCCTCGCAGCGCTTGGGCAGCGGCTTGCCAGCGGCGGCGGCAACCGTGGCGTAGACGTCCATCGTGCACGTGAGGCCCTCGTAGGTCTTCCCCTCCGGCACGCGGGCGGGCCAAGACCAGATGGCGGGCGTGTGAACCCAACCCTCGTACTGCGTGTTGCCGGGTAACTTGCCGCCGCGATACGGCCCGGGGCTCCCGCCCTCGCCGAGGTTCGGGCCGTTGTCGCCCGTGAGGAAGATGAGGGTGTTCTCCGTCAGGTTGTGCTTCTTCAGCACGGCGAGGAGTTTGCCGACCGCGTCGTCGACGGCGACGATGGCGCCGGCCAGCGCCCGGCGCTTGCCCGTGGCCGTGGTCCGCTTCCGATAGCGCTCGGGGGTGTCCTTACTGGGGGAATGGACGGCGAACGGCGAAAAGTAGAGGAAGAACGGCTGGTCGTGGTTCCGCTCCACGAACTCGGCCATGTAGTCGCCGTCGAGGTCGGTGCGGAAGCCCTCAGACCCGTCCTCGCGGAGGCAGATGAACGGCTTCTTCGCCGGGGGGGTCCGCGCCACCTGCATGAACCCGCGGTCGAGCGGCCCCTGCTCGTGCGAGCCGATGTCCCACTTGCCGATCTGCCCCGTCACGTAACCCGCCTCGCGCAGGAATTCCGCCAGGTTCGGATGGTCCTGCGGAATCGGCAGGCCACGCGCCATGCCCGACTTGCCGAACCGCTGGATGTACATGCCGGTCATCAGGCAGCACCGGCTGGGCGAGCACGGCGGATTCGTGATGTAGGAGTTCGTGCACCTCGCGCCGCGGGCGGCGAGCGAGTCGATGTGCGGCGTGGGGATGTCGTCGCACCCGAAACAACCCACGTCACCGTACCCCAGGTCGTCGATGAAGAGAAGGACGATGTTCGGCTTGCGGCCGGGGCTTTCACTGCTGGCCCGTTCGGGGAGAGCCCCCGCGGCCGCGATGCCGGCCGCCGCCGCCTTCAGGAAGTTGCGCCGTTTCATACGGTTGCCTTTCGCCTTTCGCGTGCCGACTACGACGGCGAATTTGCCCCGGACACCGTGCCTCCGGGGCCATTGTAATCGGCGGACGGGGACGGAGCAAGCAGCCAACGCCCGGTCGAACGCCCGGCCATGCGCGACGCGAATGGCCGGGAACCCAATCGCACGGCCGGGCGAGACCGGCCGTGGCACTTCGCGTGCGGTGCCGACCGGTTCCCCGCGGCCTTTTTTGCTTGGAAACCGCGGCCCCGTATGGCAGGCTGAGGGCGTCGCGGCGCCGGGGCGGCGGCGTGCGGCACTTCTGCAACCGACCGCTACCCAAGGAGCCTTCCATGCGCACCGTACTGCTCGCAGCCACCACGCTGGCGGCGGCGATGCTCGTCGCCGGCTGCTTCGAAACCAAACAGGACGTGACCCTGAACCCCGACCAATCGGGCAAGGTCCGCGTCGAACTCGTCATGTCCGACATGCCGTTCACCATGATGCCGCAGGACGACCCGCCCGACCCGGAGATGACCTCCAAGCGGGTGGCCAAGTCCATCCTGGACGGGTCCAAGGGCATCGACACGTGGTCCGACGTCAGCGTCGAACGCACCGAGGACAACCGCACCCGGTTCACGGGGACGGCGTACTTTAAGGACTTCACGGCCATGAACCTCCAGGCCGGCAAGATGCAGGGCGTGACGCTCGAGAAGACGGCCGACGGCGGGATGCTGCTCCGCCTGAAGCCCGAGCAGCCCGGCGCCCCGCTCGGCAGACGGGACACCGGCACCGCCCCGCCCGCCGAACCCGAGAAGCAGATGACCGACGAGGAGATGCAGCAGCGCCTCGCCGCCGAACGCGCCAAGTGGCAGCAGATGAAACCGATGATGGCCATGACCATCGGCAAGATGAAGATGGACGCCATCTTCCGCCTGCCCGGCAAACTCGTGAAGGTGGAGGGGTTCCAGAAGACATCCGACGGCGGGGTGCAGTTCGTCTTCGACGGGACCAAGGTCCTGGAGGTTATCGACAAACTCATGGCCGACGATTCCTACGTCCGCGAGAACATGCTGGCCGGCAAGGGCGGCATGGGCCAGCCGCCGCTCGGGGAGGAGGCGATGAAACAACTCTTCGGCACAACCGGGGCGCTCGTGGCGCAGACGCAAGGTCCGGCGGAGCCCCAGTTCGATTACGCCGCCGAAGTCCAGGCCGCCAAGGCCGCCTATCCCGCCATGATCAAGCGGCTGGGGCTGGACAAGGTGCCGGAGACGGGCCCGGGTCCCCAACTGCCGCCGGGCTTCGGCCTGCCGGGCAGTCGGAAGGGCCGCGCCGGGAGACCATAAAAATTCCGATTTCCCGGAACATCACCGGGGCGACAGGGTTCCAAGAAGTAGACGACCGGGTCGAACCGCCCCTTCCAAGACCCGGTCGACAGCGGTCCTTCCCGGACCGCCCTTTGGCCCTAGGGCGTCGCTACTCACCCCCATGGTGGCGACGCCCCTTTTTTGCGCCTAAACGCTGTAGAGGACGTTAACGCGTGAGGACAGGAGATCCGGCGCCTGCGGCGGGAACGGGCGGGACGCGGGTGCCCCATCCGGGCGGCGCCCTCCCGCCGGACACACTTGGCCGCAACCGGTCTTGCCAAGCAATAGGATTCGGTTACAATCCAGAGCTGTCTCGCCGAACGGGCGGCGGGCTTGGGAGGAACCTATTGCCGTGAAAAGGTCGGCGTGGATTCTGATCGGGGTACTCGCCGTCGCGGTCATCGGCCTCCTCGGCGCCGCCGTCGGCTGGGCGCCCTTCGCAGGGTCCGCGTCCAACCCGGCCATCCGGGCCACCTACGCGGTCCAGCGGCGCGACCTGACGATCAGCGTGACCGAGCCGGGCGAGATCAAGGCCCGCTCGTACACCGACTACATCTGCGAGGTCGAAGGCAACCCAGCCATTGTCGACATCGTGCCCGAAGGCACCCGCATCACTCCCGAGGACGTCGCGAACGAGCGCGTGCTCGTCCAACTCGACGGCGCGGATCTCCAGGAACGTTACACCGAACAGATGATCGCCTACGCCAGCGCCGAGGCCGATCACACGGAGGCCCGGGAGGCACTGGAGATTCAGCGGAAGCAGAACGAATCCGACGTCAAGGCGGCAGAACTCGCCGTCAAGTTCGGCCTCATGGACCTCCAGAAGTACCTCTCCGAAAAGGTGGCCGAGGATCTCCTCAAGACGATCCGGGCCGGCGACCAGCCCGCCGACGCCGTCATCCGCTCGCTGATCGACGCGATGGTTGCCGACACCGAAAGCGACCAGTGGGGCGGGGCGGCGCTTCAGAACAAGCGGCTGCTCGAGTCGGCCATCAAACTCGCCAAGAGCACCCTGAAGCGCGACGGCAACCGGCTGCTGTGGACCCAGAAACTCAGCGAAAAGGGGTACGTCGCGGGCCTCGAGGTCGAGCGCGACGAACTCGCCTACGAGCAGTCCGAGATCGAGGTTCAGCAGGCCAAGACGGCGCTTGCCCTCTTTCTCCGGTACGATTTCGCCAAGGAGGTCGAGAAACTCGTCAGCGATTACCAGGAGGCCCAGCGGCAGCTCGACCGGACCCTGGCCAGCGCCCGTGCCAAACTGGCCCAGGCCGAAGCCAAACTCCGCGGCGCCGCGGCCACCTTCAACCTTCAGAAGGAACGCCGGGAAAAACTCGAAACCCAACTCGCCGGGTGCACCATCCACGCCACCGTGGCGGGGCTCGTCATCTACGGCACCAGCACCGACTACTACGCCCGCAGCCGCGACCCGATCGAAATTGGCGACATCGTCCACAAGGGCCAGAAGGTCATCACGATCCCGAACACCACGGAGATGGACGCGGTGGTGCGCGTCCACGAATCGTGGATCGAGCAGATCCGCCCCGGCCTTCCCGCCCGCGTCATCGCCGACCCGTTTCCGGACGACGTGTTCATGGCCGAGATCGTCTCGGTGGCGCCGCTGCCCGACCCGCAGAGCCGCTACATGCGGACCGGCCTGAAGGTGTACACGACGCACGTGGCGATCGAGGGCAAACACCAAGCGCTGCGGCCGGGAATGTCGGCCAAGGTCGAGATCGTCATCGACCGGTTGAGCGACGTCCTGGCCGTGCCGCTCCAGGCGGTGGCCAGCCGGTGGGGCGAGAAGCTCTGTTACGTCGTGACGCCCGGCGGACTGGAGGCGCGGCCGGTCGAGACCGGCCAGTTCAACGACAGTTACATCGAGATCCGGGCGGGCCTCGCCGAGGGCGAGGTCATCTCGCTCGTGCCCCCGCGCTTTGACGATGCCGAGAAGGAAAAGGAGCCGCCGGACGAGCCGCCCGACGACGACGCCCGCGAACGCCGGGGCCCGGCCGACGACGAACCGCCCGGGCCTGCCGACGACGAGGCTGACGCGCCCAAGGCCGCGCCGCCGCCCACCTCACCCGCCCCGAGCGCCCCAATCGCCCCGGCCGGCACCGGGTGACCGGCCGGCCCAACCCCCAGGAATCCGGCGGATGACCATCGTACGAACCGAGAACCTCGGCAAGACCTACCAGATGGGCGAGGTTACACTCGACGCCCTCTGCGACGTCGACATCGCCATCGGCAGCGGGGAGTACGTCGCCATCATGGGGCCGAGCGGCTCGGGCAAGTCCACCCTGCTGAACCTCCTGGGGTGCCTCGACCGGCCCACGAACGGCCGATACCTTCTGGGCGGGCAGGACGTGAGCCAACTGGACGATCGCCGCCTCTCGGCCGTCCGCGGCCAGCGCATCGGGTTCATCTTCCAGTCGTACAACCTCATCGCCCAACTCAACGTGATCGAGAACATCGAGGTCCCGATGATCTACCAGGGGGTGCCCGAGGCCGAGAGCCATGAGCGGGCCCGCGACCTCGCCCACCAGGTCGGCCTCGGCGACCGCGTAACCCACCGGCCCACGGAACTGAGCGGCGGCCAGCAGCAGCGCGTCGCCATTGCACGGGCGCTGGCGAACGATCCCCTGATCATTCTCGGCGACGAGCCCACCGGCAACCTCGACTCCGCAAGCGGCGGCGAGATCCTCGACATGCTTGACGCCCTCCACCGCGACGGCAAGACCCTCATCCTCGTTACCCACGACGAACACATTGGCCACCGCGCCCAACGCGTGTTCCACATGTTCGACGGACGCATCGACCGGATCGAGACCAACGGGCACTAGCCATGCTGCTCCGCCTCAAACGGACGATCAAGCTCGGGGCCAAGAGCCTCTGGATGCACCGCCTTCGGTCCACGCTGACGGCCCTGGGCATCGTCTTCGGCGTGGCGTCGGTCATCGCGATGCTCGCCATCGGCGAAGGCGCCAGCCGCGAGGCCCGCGAGCAGATTGCCCGCCTTGGCGCCCGCAACATCATCCTGCGGACCGTCAAGCCCGCCGAGCAGCGCACCGCGACCGCCAATACCGATACGGTCCAGGCCTACGGCCTGACGTACGACGACGCCGAACGCATCCGCCGCACCGTCCCGGACGTCGTCGAGGTCGTCCCGCAACGCCTCACGACCTTCCAGGCGTGGTACCGCAACCGGGCCGCGACGGTCCGGCTCGTCGGGACGGTGCCGTGGCACACCGAGGTCCACCCGGTGTCGCGGACTCGGGGGCGGTTCCTGACGCCCGTCGATCTCGACTACCAGCAGAAGGTGGCCGTCATCGACGAGCAACTCGCCGAGCACCTCTTCGCCGTCGACGATCCGCTCGGCACGGACATCAAGGTCTCGGACAAGTACTATCGGGTGGTGGGCCTGGTGACGGCCGTCGGCCGGACCGCCCCCACCGGTGGCGGAACGGCCGGACCGGGCGCCGGCGACACGCGTGGGGCTGAGGGCGGCACCATCGCCGGCAACGTCTACATTCCCCTGACGGCCTTCCGCAAGAGTTTCGGCGAGGTCACCGTCCAGTACGCCGGCGGGTCACGGCTCGCCGAGAAGGTGGAACTCCAGGAGGTCACCGTCAAGGTGAACGCGATCGAGGCCGTCCTGCCCACGCGGAACATCCTCGACGCCCTGCTGCGCCGGTTCCACGAGAAGAAGGACTTCCAGATCGTTGTGCCGCTCGAGCTGCTCCGCGAGGCCGCCCGCACGAAACGCATCTTCAACATCGTGCTGGGCTCGATTGCCGCCATCTCGCTGCTCGTGGGCGGCATGGGGATCATGAACATCATGCTCGCCACCGTCAGCGAGCGGACCCGTGAGATCGGCATCCGCCGGGCCCTCGGCGCCACGCGCCGCGACATCATCTTTCAGTTCCTCTCCGAGACGCTGCTCCTGACGCTGGCGGGCGGGCTCTTCGGCATCGTCCTCGGTCTCGTCTTGCCGCTCATCGTGAGCCATGTCGGCCAGATGCCCACCGTCACCACCGCCAGCAGCATCATTTTGGCCTTCGGGATCAGCGCGGCCGTGGGGGTGGGGTTCGGCATCTACCCGGCGTGGCGGGCCGCCATGATGGATCCGATCGAGTCGCTCCGGCGCGAGTAGCCGGCCCCTGCCGCCTACTCCGCCAGGGCCGCCTTGGCGGCCAGCAGATCGTCGTAGACGGCCTGGCGGGTGTCCTTCGTGTAATTCCTGAGGACGTACGCCGGGTGGAACGTCGGCATCAACTGCGCGCCCATGTACGGGTAGAACCGCCCCCGCAGCCGCGTGATGCCGTCGGAGGTCTGGAGGAGGTACTTGGCGGCCACGCCGCCCAGGGCCACGATGACCTTCGGCCGGATGACCTCGATCTGCCGGGCCAGGTACGGGGCGCAGTTCGCCTCTTCCTCCGGGGCGGGGTTGCGGTTACCCGGCGGCCGGCACTTGATGATGTTGCCGATGAAGACCTCCTCGCGGGTCATGCCGATGGCTTCGATCATCTTCGTCAGCAACTGGCCGGCCCGGCCGATGAAGGCGATGCCCTGCTTGTCCTCGTCGGCGCCGGGGGCCTCGCCGATGAACATGAGGTCCGCCCGAGGGTTGCCCTGACCGGGCACGGTCTGCGTGCGGCTGTCGGCGAGTTCCGGGCACCGCGTGCAGGTGGCCACCTCGTCGGCGATGCGCTGGAGGGCTTCTTCGGGGCTGGCGCCGTCTTCCAGGTCGGGGCTCTGTTCGTCGAACAAACCGGGTCCTTTCACGCGGACGGTCGGGGCGTCCTTTCGAGCCGCGACAGGAAGGTCGCGGGTATCCTCATCCGCCGTGGCCTCGGCGAACTCCTCTTTGAGGGTCCGGGCGGCCTCGGCGGCGCGGGCTTCCCGCGAGGCAACCTCCGAGCCGGCCGCGGAACCGGCCGGGTACTCCCGAGTCTCAGCGTCGGCCTCACACGCGAGAGGCGTTTCCGGCGCGCGCGGCACGGCGGTCAGGCCCGCCCGGCCCTCGGCCTCCAGGCGGAGGCGGAGGCGGCGCACAGCAAGCGCCGGACAATCGCGATCGGACTGGGAGGAAGCGTCGGCCATCAGGTCACGGCTCCCGCCGGCGTACAGCGAACTCGTCCATGATGGCCGGGCCGGCGCTCGTGCCGATGCGGTCGGCCCCGGCGTCGAGCATCGCCCGCACCTGGGCGACGGTTCGGATGCCGCCGGCCGCCTTCACGCGGGCGGCGGCGCCGACCGTCGCCTTCATCAGCCGGACGTCCGCGACCGTCGCGCCGCCCGGGCCGAAACCCGTGGACGTCTTGACGAAATCGGCCCCGGCCTCAACGGCCAGGAGGCACGCGCGCCGCTTGGCGTCGTCCGTCAGGTAACACGTCTCGAGGATCACCTTGAGGACGAGGCCGTCGGCGACGCGGCGGACGGCGGCGATCTCGTCGCGGACGTGGGCCCATCGACCGCTGCCGGCCGCAATCAGGTTCAGCACCATGTCGATCTCGCCCGCGCCCGCCTCGACGCACGTGTCGGCCTCGACCTCCTTCGTCCGCGTGCCCGAATGGCCGAACGGGATGCCCACCGTCCCGGCGACGGCGACGGGACTGTCCGCCAGGCGCCGGGCCGCGCGCCCGACGTCGTACGCCGACACGGCCACCGCCGCGAACCCGAAATGCAGGGCCTGGGCGCACGCCTGCTCCACCTGGGCGATGGTGTGGTCCGGCGCGAGGACGGTGTAATCGATGCGGCCAGCCAAACGCTCGGCCGTCGGGCCGGCGGATTGCGTCGCGCGATTCATAGTACTTTAGCGTAACGCCGCGGACAACCACCGTGCAAGCCAAAACGCAGGTCGGCCAAGGACGACCCTGCGGCCCGGGCGCAAAGGTGGCAGGCGTCTTTCACGTCTTTCCAGGCGCCTGGAACCGTGACCACGCCTACCGCAGCAGCCGGGCCCGGCCCGAGAGCATCCGCATGCGCACGGCACTGAAAGTGGCGGCCGTCTCATAGGCGCGCACGCCCGGGCATCGCGGGCGAGGCAGGCTTATGCCGCCCCTGACCGACAAGTCCGCTTGGGCTCCCTCCCACTGGAGCAGCGCCTGCCCATCCCTCGCAAACGTAATCTGGGCTTGAGTGCCACGGATCTTCACGTTGACATCCAACTGGTGGAGGCGATTCCTTGTCAGGGCGGGTGTCTTGACAAAACTCTCGTTGTGATTCCAGAAACGACCGTGCAGGTGACCCAGGCCGCAGCCGTGCGTTGTTATCGCCAAGTGCACGGCTGTTTCGCCGACGGGAAGCAGAAGGCCGACGGTATCTCCCGAGGTCAGTCGCACCTGAGCCCGTAAATGGTAGTCGCCTTCGAGTTCCGCCGGAAACAGGATCCGCCCGTCCCGGACGGGTGTGGCGATCGACAGATCTCCTTGTTGCAGAGTCCACGTGCCCTCGACCGCGTCCTTCTCGGGGTCGACGAGCGGCAGAAGGTCCACCCACTTGCCCGGTTTGACGACGGCGCCGGCCGGGACGGCGACCGTCTCGGGGGGCTCGGGCGCGGACGGCGTGGTGCCGCCGCTTGCCGGCCGCAAGAGACGGGCCTCACCATCGAGCATCCGCAGGCGGGCACTCGCGAAGACCGCCTTTGCCTTACTCAGACGCACACCCATGGCCGGGACGTCCGAACGCGGCAGGTCCCATCCGCCCGCGGGCGAGAGCGATTGCCAGGGCCCGCTCCAACTCAGGTGAGGCTTTCCGTCGAGCGTGACCTCGATTTGACAGCGCTCGCCATTGACAACCACGCGGGCCTTGAGCGTGTAGGGATGGCCGTCGTGAAGCGTACCGGGACGAATCGTCGTCTCGTTCTGGTGGGGCCCACTGCCGCCGATGAACCCGAGACCGCTGTCCTCACCCCCTCTCATGCTGAGAAAGCACCCCACCTGAGTTGTGCCGACCGGCAGGACAAAGGAGACCTCATTGTTGGCGCCCCCCGCCGACGGTGCGTCGGGCGGGAGCCGGGTGAATCGGATCTCCAACTCGTAGCTTCCCTTGACGGAGACCGGAAGCGCGAGACGCACCTTGTCGCCGGGTCCCACGGCCAGGCCGTCCGCTGTGCCCTGCCACTTCCCCGCGACGGCATCCTTCTCGGGGTCGACGAGCGATAGGAGGTCCAGCCACTTGCCGGGCTTGATGATACCGTTTTGTGGAACGGCGGCGGTTTCAGTGGGCTGTGTCGTGCCGGTTGTTCCTGCGGCCGTGGTGGCCGGGGCGAGGTCCGCCAGGAGCGCCTCCACTTTCTTGAGGGCCAGTGTCGCCGTCGTCCGTTCCAGATCCTCGGCTGGGTGCAGCGAGAGAAACCGGTCGTAGTACGCCTTGGCCCGCTCGAACATCGCCCGCCTGGCGGGCTTGGGGGCCGACTCGCCGAGGCCGCGGTACCAGTCGCCTAACTGGACGCACGCCAGTTCCGGTGCGGCCGCCACCCCCTTGCCGACCGCCGGGACGTATTTCCGTAGCGCCCCGTCCTCGACGCCTTCCAGGTGGTCGGCCGCGGCGGCAGGGTCGTCCAGGTTCACGAGGT
>Ga0272441_10007404_pt1 | contig 17872 bp, 20 predicted proteins | sample SSMProp6N_FD_193582 | JGI IMG/M metagenome (GOLD analysis project Ga0272441, IMG submission 193582) | Marine sediment archaeal communities from Little Sippewissett salt marsh, Falmouth, MA, United States - SSM-Prop-6N | ecosystem: Environmental > Aquatic > Marine > Wetlands > Sediment ... | reverse complement strand
GGGTGAGGAGTAGGCATGCTACACATGATGAACCGGCAGTTGGAGATCATCACCGGGTGTATGTTCTCCGGGAAGACGGAAGAACTGATTCGTCGATTAGAGCGAGTTCGTATTTCGGGGCGCAAGATCCTGTTGTTCAAGCCGTCCATCGATGACCGCTACGCTTCGGCAGCTGTGGTGACACACTACGGACGCGAGTTCGCTGCTCATCAGCTAAAACCGGGCGAAGAGACGCTTGATCGTTTGATCGAAATCGCGGGGGAGGATGCGTTTGATGGCGCGGCCGTCATTGCATTCGACGAGGGCAATTTCTTCTCCGATCACCTAACTGATCTGTGTCAGGTCCTTGTCGGTAAGGGCAAGCGGGTGATTGTTGCCGGGCTTGACCTGACATTTGCTGAGGAGCCGTTTGGTCCGATGGGGCCACTGATGAGCCTGGCCGATCGAGTGGACAAACTTCAGGCTGTGTGTGTTCAGTGTGGCGGCGTGGCCACGCGATCGCAGCGACTGATCGACGGTCAGCCAGCTCCGATCGACGGTCCTGTGATCCAGGTTGGCGGTGTTGGCAGCTACGAAGCCCGCTGTCGGAATTGCTATGTACGGTGACAACTCGCCGTAGGCGAGTTGTTTGGAGAATTGGCGCAACCAATTCTCCTGGTAGGAGAGCTTCTGTTGCTAGGCTTCTCTATCTAGGGCATGAGTTCATTGGAGAATGCCAACTGGCTTAGGCTAGTTGGGTAGAGAATCAGCGACACTCATTCTCTAGTTGGATGGCTCAAGTGATCTGATTCAGAGTTGTGACTCACAGGTTCTGGGTTGGGTAGGTGCTCTTGCAGGCGGGTGCTTATGCGCTGAATCTCTGAGTGCTAATCAAATCCAACCAGAGAATCGCATGTATGCGATTCTCGAAGGAACTCGTTGTCTCAGGAGAGTTCCCAGTCGACAAGGAATCTCAGATCCAATAGGTCTTTCCGTCCTCGCAAATCTCCACACCGGGAATGGGACTTGGCGTGGCGCTCATGTGAGTGGCAATCACGGTGGATCCTTGACGCAATAGCCACTCAGACATCTTCGAAAACGAACGCGGATCCATGTGCCCTGGATCACTGGACTCGGTGGGATGAGTGAGTTCTATGATGGCGACATCTACGCCGATCAGGAGCTGATCCAGTTGAGAGCATTCACCCGTATCGCCGGTGTATCCAATGGAGCGACCTTTGTACGTAAACCTGTATCCAAACGCATCTAGGTCAAAATGCTGCATGGGAATGGCCGTGAACGGCAAGTCACCTGCGTGGTAATCGCCTTCTCCGGCAAGCTCGATGAATTCGAGAGGAAGCCGAGGCTTGAGTCCGGTTTTGCGGAGGTCCGGCCACGCCAAGCCGCACAGCTGCGTGGTGGCCTCCTCTAATTTGGGCGGGCCGATGATGTACATCGGGTTCTCCCGCTGAAGGCGGACGGAATACTCAAGCAGCAAGAACGGGAGACCGAACATGTGATCGGCATGCAAATGGCTGATGAATATGTACTCGATGCCCGAAAAGTCGATCCCCATACGATGCATTTGCGGAATCGCGGTCGGAGGCAGATCAAGGAGGATTCGCTGATCGATCAGCAAAGCGCTCCAATCACGGCCGTCTGTGAGTGCCGCTCCCGACCCAAGACAAACGAGAGGGATTTGCTCGCTCAAGCTACCCCGTAACGTCGGCGCTTGAAGTGTCTGTGGTGCGCAAACGCCGTGCCAGTTCTTCCAACATGCTGAGAGCGACTTCGGGATGATTGGCAATGACAGACTTCATTGCCCACTGCGACAGAATCAAACACGTAGTCTCCGTAACAGCGACGACATCAGCTGTTCGGGCCTGGCCATCGATGACGCTCAGTTCGCCGAAGAAGTCACCGGTCTTGAGTACAGCCAGTTTCTTGCCGCCCCTCACTACGTCTGCGCTGCCAGCGAGGATGAGATAGAAACCGACACCGCCTTGACCTTGCTCAACAAGCTTGTCGCCAGGGGAGACAGTCTTTTCAACGGTGGACTTGATCATCGACTCGAGACTCTTATCAGTCGTCTCGGCGAAGATCGGCGTCTTTTTGAGGAGGGCAATAATCTGTTGGTTGTCCATGTAGTCGCTCCTTTTTGCGGCACTCAATACTGTGTTCGATGATATAATACGGCCACTGGGTTTTCCAACCGAAGGGAGCGGACGTGTCCTGGAGCCGCATATTAAAAGTTCGACAACTTCTTCGCGTGCAGCTTGAAGCGGGAGAGGAAATTGCGTTGCTGTTCTCCGATATTCGTGGGTTCTCCACGTATACCGCAGAAATGGGCGATCGTGCGGCGTTCCGCCTGACACAGTTGCACGAGGGGATTCTCAAGGATCGCATTTCAGAGTACGGTATTCTTGTGAAATCGCTTGGAGACGGCGTGATGGCGGCGTTTGAGACGCCGGTGTTGGCCATCCGGGCCGCCGCATCGATTCAGCAAGCGTTTCGAGAGCGCAACGCAGACAACCCCGACGATCCGATTGACGTAGGCATTGGTGTCGCGGCCGGAAGCCCTGTGATGACGGACATCGATTTCATTGGGCACTCAGTGAACCTGGCACAACGACTGTCTGCTCAGGCTAAGAGTGGCCAGATTCTTATTCCGGCCTCCATGTGTGCTGGGGCTTCGCTGCCAGAGGGATTGCATTTGATCCCGATGGGTGAACGCATACTGAAGGGGATGGGAGCCGAGTCATTGACTGAGGTCGTCTGGATTCACGAAGTGGCGAGGATCTCGGACGCGCTGGATCATGTTACTCTCATTCTGACCGAGAAGGGAACCCTTGTCGTTGAGTTGGCCAAGGACGATAAGCAGGAGATCCGCGATGCTATGGAACAGCTACAGCGCGCTCAAGCAAATGAGCATGGGGCTGTTTCCGCGTTCCTGCAGCGCTTGATTGCACGATTCGCTAAGCGACTGATTGGCCAGTCCTTGAAAGCGTTTCGAGTTACTCGTGAGCAAGACGTGTCCAGGCTGAAGCTATCGCTAAGAGGAGACACGCTGACTGTGGACACGCCTGAGGGTGCGTTCGCTCTCAAGGGAGTTGATCTTCCGGCGGCGCAGCGCTTCATCGATCTCACTGACAAGATGCTGGCGTCGCTGCAACAGGTGAAAGCCGGATGATGTAAGCCGAGTCGACGGCCAGGTTTGGCTGCGATTTGCCTGAATCTATCTGAAGAATCGTGTTGATCCTATCGTCGGGTTGTTCTAGAATCACACAAAGATTGATGTAGGGGGAGACTACCACCATGGGTAAGCGTGAAGTCCTAGAAAGCACTCTCAAGCAGATCAAAAAAGCGTATGGCGATGGGTCGATCATGTGGCTTGGAGAAGGAGCCCAGATCCTTCAGGTCGAGACGGTTTCTACCGGGTCACTGGCATTAGATGTCGCGCTGGGCGTGGGTGGAATTCCCCGAGGCCGAATTATCGAAGTGTTCGGAATGGAGGCATCCGGTAAGACGTCACTTGCCTTGCACATGATCGCTGAAGTTCAGAGAACGGGAGGGACAGCCGCGTTTATTGACGCGGAGCACGCATTGGATCCTACCTACAGCCGCGCGCTGGGTGTCGATCTAGATCACATGCTGATTTCTCAACCTAACTCAGGAGAACAAGCGCTAGAAATCACAGAGCAGCTGACGCGGAGCGGAGCCATCGACATTATCGTTATCGACTCGGTCGCTGCACTGGTTCCGATAGCGGAAATCGAGGGCCAAATGGGAGATTCACAAGTTGGTTTGCAGGCGCGACTGATGAGCCAGGCGATGCGTAAACTATCTGGCGCCATTTCCCAGTCCAACACGATTGTTGTGTTCACCAACCAAATGCGCTCCAAGATTAGTACATCGCGATTCGGCCCATCGACAACCACGTCCGGCGGATGGGCGCTCAAGTTCTATGCGTCGGTTCGACTGCAAATGTGGGCATCAGGCCGCATCGAAGAAGGCACCGAGCGTGTGGGAACTCACGTTAACGTTCGCGTCGTCAAGAACAAGGTGGCGCCTCCGTTCAAAGAAGCGGTTTTCGACGTCATCTATGGCCGGGGAATCGTGCGTTCGCGCGATTTGATCAACACCGGTGAAGCAGTCGGTCTTGTGACTCGCAGCGGCTCGTGGTACTCATTCGGAGACGAGCGACTGGGACAAGGCATTGGCAACAGTGCGCTAGCTCTTGAGGAAGATGCCAAGCTTGCGGATCAACTTGAAGCGGCCATTCGAGAGAAGGTGGGTTGGACCAAGGACGAAGGAAGCCAGGAGAGTAGCGACGTCCAAGCAGCCGAAGCAAGCGAAGAGTGATCCTTGGGCCTACCTGATGCTGCTGTTGCGCTACCGGCCTCGAACCATTGCCGAAGCGCGCCAGCGGATGTCGGAGCAAGGCTATCCAAACGACGTGATCGAAGCGACGATTACCCAAGCGATCGCGACGGACCAGTTGGATGATGCTGCATTCGCCAGACTTTGGGTGAGAGATCGAATGTGGCATCATCCCCTTTCTCGTTCCGCAATTTCTCAAGAACTGCGACAGAAGGGCATCCATCAGGATCTCATTGAGAGCACGCTGGGCGCTGAATACCCGGCTGTGCGGGAAATTGAATTGGCCACTGAACTGGCTAGTGTGCGCAGTCAGAGGCTTGGGATGCTCAAGCCAGAAAAACGCCGCAACCGCCTTGTTTCTTTCTTGTCAAGACGCGGGTTTGCTCGCAATCTGGTGTATCAAGTTGTGAAGTCAGTGGAGAAGGAGCTCGATCGTGCCGAAGACTGAGCAGCGCGTGGGACTGGGTTTTGATGTGCATCCCTTCCGGGCGGATCGTCCGCTGGTTCTTGGCGGTGTCAAGATTCGCGATCACGACGGGCTGGAAGGTCACTCCGATGCGGATGCGCTCATTCATGCTATCTGTGACGCGCTGTTGGGAGCGGCCGGTTTGGATGACATTGGCCATCAGTTTCCCGACACCGACGCACGGTACGAAGGCATCCGAAGTACGCTGCTGCTGCAGCAGGTTGTGAAACTGCTTGAGGAGAACGGGCTTTGCCCGGTGAACGTCGACGCAACAGTGATCGCCCAATCTCCGAAGCTGGCTCCCCACTTCCCCGAAATGAGAAGCACCCTGAGCTCGATCCTTGGATTGACAGGCAATCGGATTGGAATCAAGGCGACCACCAACGAAGGACTGCGATCGTGGGGGCACGACGAAGGCATTGCCGCAATGGCAGTGTGCCTTATTGAAACAGCCTAGCGATATCCCGATACGTGATCAGAATCATCAATCCGAGGAGTATTAGAAAACCGATGGCATGAATAACGCCCTCGCGTTGCGGTGGGATCGGCTTGCCACGGATCCATTCATACAACGCGAACACCGCCCGGCTTCCATCCAGCGCAGGGAATGGCACCAGGTTGATCAGGCCGAAGTTCAGGCTCAGGAAGGCCAACAACTGGAAGAAGAAGGATGCTCCGATACGGATGCCTTCGCCGAGGATCTTAGCTACACCCACAGGCCCCTGGAACACATCGTCAGCGGAGACTTGTCCAGCGAACACGCTGCGAATGACTTCAATCAGCGCGCCGATGTAGCCAACAAACTGGCGCGATGCAAGCACAACACCATCTTTGAATCCGGCGTGGCGATAGGACGCGCCTCGATGGGCGAAACCCACATCGGCGAACACGTCTTCTATCGTGCTGTCCTCAACTGAAAGCGAACGCTCGATGAGTTCTCCACTGCGCTGAATCGTCAGGATTAGTTCCGTTGCCGGAAGCGCATCTATGGCTGCCAGCTGAACGGCAATGGCTGTCTCCGTGGGTTGGCCGTTGACGGCGGCAATGAAGTCACCCTCTTGCAGCCCATGGGCTGCGAACAAAGAAGCGGGAGGAACTGACGCGAGCTCGTTGGTCTGTGCGGTGACAAGGAAGTAGGCGCCGAGAACGAACCGACTCTCGGCTTCGACGTACTCAGGCTCGATGGTGATCTCGAGTTGGACTCCCTCTCTCTCCAGCAGCATGCTGATCGGCTCGCCGTCAGACGTGTTGACGGCGGACGTGAGCTGCTCGTAAGAGAGGATTCGTTGTCCATCCACTTCCAGAACGCGATCGCCGAACTGAAGAACTTGCTCTGCTGGGGCATCGGACACGAGTTCGGCTACCTGGAGTACAGGGAACGCCATTCCCCAGACAACGATGAGCGTGATAACGAACGCCAACAGCAAGTTGGCTGATGGCCCCGCCAAGCTGATGAGCGCGCGGGCGTAGGGGCGCTTGTTGTAGAGAACGCGGTCGCTGGGGATGGATTCGTCGCCCTCCAAGCGATCCTCGCCTGCCATCTTGACGTATCCGCCAAACGGAATCAGGCGAAGTGAGTAGACGGTCTCCTTCCCTCGGAGAGAGAATAACTTGGGGCCAAACCCAATGGCGAATTCGTGGATGTAGACCCCGAATGCCTTGGCCACGAAGAAGTGGCCAGCTTCATGCAGCCCGACGAGCACCATAATGGAGCCTGCAAAGACAAGGAACGTGGTAATCATCGAACCCCTTTCATCCGCATCAGCAGCATCCTCTGTGTGCGATCGGAGAGCTTAACGGTATCCGATAATCGAATCCCGGCAACCCACAGAATGGTGCGATCGTCACAGAGCAGAGGGATTTCGTCTCGGTCGAAGTACGATGCGTGCTCGTTGATGAGGAAGTCCTTGAGCTTGATCTCCCTCTCCATGCCCAATGGTGTGAATCGATCCCCGTGCCGGCGTGTTCTCAAGTGCAGCGGAAACGTGACTCGATCCGCGTCGGCAACTTCGGTCCAGCGATCCGACCGAACCGACTCCATGTCTAGGTCGGCCATCAGGACGATCTCAAGTTCCAGCGTGGAATCGTTTCCAGGCAAGCTCGTGATGCCTAGATTAACGGGTATCCGCCACTGCTGGGCTGAGGTGGCAGGAGCGGGCGATAGCGAGAGCGTGTCGCTCTGCATTCTGATGTGAAGCCGTGGTAGCGACAGCTGCCCATGAGCGCGTTGGCTGTCTGCAAGGCGGAGGATGGCATCGATGTGTGCGAGTTCGATTCCGTCCAGATCCCCTCGCTCTTGGCGAATCGCTTCGCGAATGATTAATCGGGCCACGGCGCTTGGCAGTACTGCAAGCCCGTTTCTGCTCAAGCAGAAGGCTGAATCGCCGGATTTCGCTTGGCACTGATTCAGAGCTCTGCCCACGAGAAACGAGGTCGCCTCATCGAGATCGGCCAGAAGTTCAGCACTTCGCGCGAGGGCTTCAACGACTTGCGGATTGAGTTGCCGCAGCTCGGGCACGATACGGTGCCGGATACGGTTACGGGCATAGCTGAGATCGGTGTTAGTCGAGTCTTCGCGCCACGTCAGCCCGCGGTCGATTGCGTAGGTATGCACATCGGCTCGCAAGGTGTGAATCAGAGGACGAATGAACGGGAGACGAACGGGCGCGATGCCTCTCATTCCCGTCGGTCCGGTTCCGCGCGCAAGACGATAGAGAATGGTTTCCGCGTGATCATCTAGCGTGTGACCAAGCGCGATCCGAGAGGCCCCGGCATCAGCGGCCAGTGCCTCGAGCTTGGCGAGTCTTGCGATGCGGGCAGCGCCCTCCCGTCCGTGAGCTCGCTGCTGTTGGAGGTCGAGTCTTGTCAATCGATGCTTGACGGATTCCAGGTTGTAGGCATCCGCCACTTGCTGAACGAAGATTGCGTCCTGAACAGAAGCTTCTTCGCGCAAGCCATGGTCGATATGCCCGACGACGAGGGGAAACTGTAACTCCGCCGACAGCCGATGCAACACATCGAGCAAGACGATGGAATCCTGTCCGCCCGACACGGCAACAAGTACGCGCTCCCCACTGGGCAGCATCGAGTGATCGCAAATCGCTTGTCGAACTGATTCCATCACCATAGCGGATCGATTGTGGCTGGATCCAAATCCGAATGCAATGCTTGGAGCTGCGGTGAGTTGGCTGTAATCTTCCTGTGTGATGAAGACCCAATCTGTCGTGTGTCTTGCTGTTCTCTTGCTGGCGCTTTGCGGTTCTGGCGCACTTGCAGAGACGTTGGATCCGATCTCCGTCTATCTGTTGGCAGCGATGCCGACGTTGGAGAGAGGCATGACGCAGATTGCGGTGTCGCCTACACCAAAAGGGTTTCGGCTCTCCGTTAGTCGTGCGATCGCATCGCACATAGCGGTTCGAGGTGTAGCAGACACCGCAAGCCCGTTCGATCTTCGGATGCGACTGTTCGCGCCACTGGAACTTGTGCCGGCATTCTTTGCTGTTGAGTTTGGCCCCAGAAGCGTGACTGGACTGATGACGCTGTTCTTTGGTCCCGTAGCTGTCGATCTGGGGCGGACATGGTTCGAGCCAGCGCGTTGGGCTCTGGTCCAATGGGTCGTCAATCCGTACTTGGTGATGGTGGTCGGCGGAGTACAGCAATCAGACGACATGACACTGCAAGCCGGTTGGAGGATCTTCCCGAGTGGTTCAGCGAGCTGGGAAGTGGGAATGATGTTCGGGCAAGATGGGATCAAGCTCTCGTTGGGAGGCGTCTTGTGATTCGACAGGTCTTGCTGGGGCTGTTGATCACGCTACTTGCTTGCGTGTTCGCCACGGCCTTCCCGGTTACCGTTCTGTATACCAACGACCTGCACGCTCGACTGGAACGGTTAGATTCACTGGCAGCGGCTATTTCGGCCGAATGTGAAGGCGATGTCCCGGTGCTGCTAGTTGATGCGGGAGATACGTGGCAGGATCATCGCCAGTTGCTCCCCAATGTCTGGGGTTATCACGAAATCCTAGCTTGGATGAATTCGATGTCCTACTCTGCCATGGCGCTTGGGAATCATGACACCCATTGGGGAACGCAGCGATTGTCCCGCTTGATCTCAGAGGCGCAATTTCCTGTGTTGTGCGCGAATTGGGTGCCTGTCCAAAGCGCAGATGCTGCTTTTGAGGCTTCGATGATTCTTCAAGTGGGAGACGCCTCCATCCTGGTCGTTGGGTTGATTACGTCGGAGTTTCTTCCGACTCCTGCTTATCCGCAGTTGCGATACCGTCATCCTGTTCCCGTGTTGCACGAGCAACTCGACCTCTACGCAGGCAGGTTTGATTTGGTGCTTGTCGTGGCTCACATTTCGATTGCCAATGCTTGCGCTATTGCGAGACAGGTTCCAGAAATCGACCTGTTCATCTCCGGGCATTCGCACGAGCGTACCGAGACACCGGTCCTGGAAGGAACGACACTCATTGTGCAGTCAGGCAAGTTTGGTGCTGCTCTGGGACGACTGCGGCTGGAGATCGATGCCGGTGCTGGGCGCATGGACGTATTGTCCAACGACCTAATTCCAACAGAACGAACCCCCGTTGATGTACGAGCGGGAGTCCGGAAATTGCTTGTCGTGTTGGCAGCGGTTACGGCCGCTGTCGCTTTGTGGTATCTCTAGAAACTGATGGAGAATCTGATGTCGTCTTCCACCAAGCCGAGGCGGAAGCCTTGGTCCTTGGCGACTTCATAAGTATCAAATCGTGCTTGCCAACAGATGATCGAACCGTAGCCCGGTTCATTGGATGCGCGTTGCTAGGCGGGGCGATTCTGCGAAGAATCTAGTGGGAACGTGGCTTGCTGATGTCTGCCAATGCAGCGCAGCAGGACATATTCCGGCTGTAACAGCACACAGCGCCGCCGTTATACTCTGAGTGGTATGAGAATCAATTATGCATATAATCGAACGGGGGTGACGAATTTCGATGCTACGTAAGAAAAGAATTGGCGTGGTTGTTCTGTTGATGGTGATGGGCTTGGCGATAACGCTATTTGGGGACACTGTTGAAACTTGGGATGGTTTAACATTCGAAGGATCGCTAATAGCAGGTCTTCCAGATCGGGTTACCGTTGAGATGAGCGGAGCTAAATACATAGTGGATATCGATTCAATTACGGAACTGACGTTCTCGGAAAACAACGATATGATAACAGTTGTTACATCAACTGGAGAGCGAATCCAGGGCGAGATGCTCTCAAGCGTTGGGCGGATGACGATTCGAACGGATTCGGGAGATTCAGAGATTCCAAACGAAAGAGTGGAGCGCATCTCGTTTCCTTATGTTCCAGAGCAGCCGCCGGCTTACTCAACGATGGTTAAGTTGATCGATGACGTGACCTTCGAGGGGGACCTAGCTAGCACGTTCCCACGTCAGATTAGCATAGATCAGAATGGCATCATCGGAAACGTGATGCGTGAGAAGATCGTCGTGCTGACATTCGATACACCATCGCGGATCGAGACGGACGAACGCACATATCAAGGTCTTCTGATTAGTGAGCTTCCAGATGAGATTGAATTGAAGACGTCGTATGGTTCAATCAGTGTTCGCCGGACCAGTGTGCAACAAATTCAGCTATACCACGTGCCTCCAGGATGGGGATACGCATCTTCGTCAACAAGTAGTTCCGGTATGGGTGCTGGCACATGGATTCTCTTGATTCTCGGAGGGGTAGCTCTCCTATCGATATTGGTGCTGCTTCTCTGAGTGCGAGTTGCGTGCCCATCGAATGATCGGAGCCGCGTAGGCCAAGTGTGAATCCTCTGCCAGCTAGCTGGCAGAGGATTCATAGATTTAGCCGATCGAAGTTGAGTAAAAACCCGATGTGCTTAGTATGTCTGACCAGAGAACGCCTGATAACGTTCATACGCTCGTTCTTCTTCGGATGGGAACAACACATGCCAGACCGCGTAGGCTGCTGACGAGAGTGCAGTCGTGACATCTCCCAGCACAGCACCAGCTAGAGCCCCAGCTCCACTGACCAAAGCGCTCAAGTACCTATTGGACTTGGCTCGATCCGCGAGCTTATTGAGCGTGTAACTGCACGAAGTCTCTTCGCACCCGCGGCCAGTGCTCTCCAACCGAGCGAACTCGCGTTCGGTTTTTGAGGGAACAACGAGATTCCAAACGCCAGGGCCTGCAACGAAGCACAGTGCGGATCCTGCTGAGAAGTATGCGATTCCATAGTCAACTGGCAGCAGTGCCAATGCCAAACCAGCGAGGGCGGTCCCACCGATTGCTGCGACAGTGCCCCACAGCAGACGATCTCCACGTTTCTCATTCGCCAGGTCAGAGAAGACCGTGCAGCAGACACCTTGTCCGAAAGTACTCACACATAAGGTCCCCAGGATCGAGATGGCAACCAGCAACGCAAGTATATTTCTCAACATTCTTACATCCTCCTCCAAGTCAGTAGTAGCATCTTCATATGAATGATAGAGGCATGGCGAGAGAGTGTCAATAAAGGAGGGAATGAAGGAGATTGCATGGGTGGCTTGTGGTAGTCGCCAATAACCGTGCAGCAGATAGAGAGAGCTGAAGGGGCAGACACTGGGAACATCGGTCCTTGCGTTGTTCATCTAGAGAGCCATAAGTAGACTGTGTGCCGTCTTCCACGCACTCTATAGGAGATGCCAAATTGGCACTAACTTAGACACGTTGTTCAACGACCTGATCCCAACAGAAAGGACTCCCGTTAATGTGCGAACGGGAGTCCAGAAGCTCTCTGCTGTGTTGGCGGCGATTGCAGCCGCTGCGTTGTGGTGCTTCTAGAAGCTGTACGCGAACCCGATGCCGTTATCGACAAGACCGATCGTGAATCCTTGATCCTTGGCGACACCATAGGCATCAAAGGCACTGTATACTGCCCATCCGAGGTAAGCAAGTCCGCCAATTGGCAGAAGCACGAGGCCAGCACCATAGGGAACCACGGCCGCGACGATCCAGGTGCCAACGTTGATCCCCAATCCAACTCCGAAGTGCAGGAGAGCTCGATCCATCTGGTCATTGATGAGTTGTCCCGCTCCTGGAATGATCAACGACGCCAAACCGGGGAGCCAAGGGTCACTCTCTTGAGCTGCAGCACTCATCGTGCCAATCAGTATGAATGTGCCGACCAACAATGTAACGACTAGCTTTCGCATCCTAACCTCCTTAGATCCTTTGCTACGATTCACTTTCTGCTTCGAGCTTCTCGAAGTACTCGTCGTCGATATCAAAATTTGCGTAAACCTCTTGGACGTCTTCGTGCTCGTCGAGCGCGTTGACGATCTTGAGAACCTTATCTGCTGCCGCGCCCTCTACGTGTACGGTGTTCTTGGGAATCATGGTGACCTCCGCTCGAACAGGCGTGATCCCTTGATCCTTCACAGCCTGGGTTAGTGCGGGGAGGTCCGAAGCGTCGCACGTTGCCTCAATGGCGCCGTCTTGATCGGTGATGTCTTCGGCGCCAGCATCAATGAGTGCGAACTCTAGCTCGTCGTGATCGACCCCATCCGGTAGATCGGCGAGGACAACGATACCCCGGCGATCGAACAGCCAGGCGACGCTTCCGACGGAAGCCATGCTGCCGCCATTCTTGCTGAAAATGTGGCGAATGTCGGCCGCAGCCCGATTCTTGTTGTCAGTCACGGAGCGAACTAAAACAGCGACTCCGTCATTGGCATAGCCCTCATAGGTTGCTTCCTCGTAGGAGATGCCTTCCAACTCACCGGTGGCGCGTTTGATGGCTCGTTCGATGTTGTCCTTGGGAAGATTGGCTGCTTTGGCGCGTTCCAGCGCCTGAGCTAATCCAGGGTTGTTCTCGGGATTTGGATCTCCACTGCGTGCTTGCAGAGTGATCTCTTTGATCAGTTTTCCGAAAGCACTGGAGCGCTTCTTGTCCTGGCGCTCTTTGCGAAACTTGATATTTGCCCATTTCGAATGTCCGGCCATTTGTCTCCCCCAGATCGTTTCTCAGCTCTGTGTTCCCTCATGATAGCAAGCCCTCTTCAGTAGGGCAAACCGGGCGTTCTGATGACATCGGATCATTGGGGTTGGATGAAGGCTCCGTCGCGTGAGAGAGAGGTGCCAAATGTTCGCTTTGGATCGGCGATTTGACATCGTTCATATTCTCCGGCAGAGTAGTGTGCAGTGTAGCACACGAATGAGGGGGTAACGCATGAGACGAGGAATTCGCATTCTATTGGCCGTCGGTCTACTGATCCCAGCAATTCTATTGAGCGGGTGCCTGTTCAACATCTTCCAAACAGCGAAGACAATCGGGGCAGGCCATCTTGGACTGACTCTTGGAAGTGGCTTGATCATACCTGGTGCGCAGGTTGTTACGCCGCAGGCTAGGCTGACATTCGGTGTGAGTGACAGAGTGGACTTCGGTCTTCAGACAGGGGGGGCGTTCGGCCTTGATGGTGCTTCGGCGACGTGGATGGGAGCAGCGGCTGATATGAAGGTGTCCTTGTTCAACGGACCTAAGTCGCTAGCCCTCGCCCTTGGGGTGGGAGCGGAGTACGTAACGAATTGGATAATCATTCCAGATGTCCAGCCGGACCCAGGCTACTGGACCGCCTTTGTGTCTGTCTATCTTGACAGCAACGTTCCCTTCTTGCCGTTGTATGCTTCCTATCGCCCGTTGCTTGTGCTACGAGTACCGGACCCGGGAGACACGATTCAGATTCTGAATCAATTTGCGATCGGCATAGCTCTTCCGATTTCAGATGCGTTCAGACTGGTACTAGAGTATGACATTGTGCTCGAGTTGCTAAACAGCTTCGGAGTGGGCTTCGAGATCGTGTTCTAAGAACCGTCCGCGTTCTTTGCTCCTGCCGCCAGCTCCGCTAGGATCTTGCGGTCTGCAGTAGAGAAGGCGTAGTTGGTGAGTTCGTCTGTGTGAGCCCAAGTCCAATCGGCAACGTCGATGGATTGGGGCTCACCGCTTGTATGCTTGCAGTGGAACACGTGCAGTGTCATCCGAAAATGTGTGTAGGCGTGCTTGATCGCCATGAATGGCTCCAGGATGTCTACCTCGATAGCTAGCTCCTCCAGTAGCTCTCGGTGCAGGGCTTGCTCGTAAGTCTCTCCCTTCTCGACACCGCCACCTGGTAGTTCCCACAACCCGCCTAACATGTCGTCAAGCTTGCGTTGAGCGATGAGGAGTCGGCTGTCTGAAGCGAACGGCTCGCCGTCCCAAATCGCGCCAGCCACAACATCGCGATGCGGGATTCGCCGCTTCTTCGTCTTCTGCGGATAGACGGACTCTTGTCCCGTGTGGCGGGCATCACAGAAGCCGGCAACCGGACAGTGCGCACATTGAGGATTTCGGGGCACGCAGATTCTGGCGCCGAGATCCATCAACGCCTGATTGAAGGCGCTCGCGTGCCCCAGTGGAATGAGCGAGCCAATGGCTTCAAGCAACTGCTTCTTGGTCGCCACTTTGGCTACGTCTCCTGCGATGCAGAACAGCCGACTGGCGACGCGAGCGACATTCCCATCCAACACCGGTTCATCCAACCCAAAGGCAATGGACGCAATGGCCGCGGCTGTGTAAGGGCCGATTCCCGGCAGGTTCCGCAGCTCGTTCACGGACTGTGGGAGGGTGCCAGCATACTTCTCCATCATCACGCACGCAGCCTTGTGCAGGTTCTGCGCGCGACGATAGTACCCCAGGCCTTCCCAAGCCTTGAGGACCTCGTCGATCGATGCTGCTGCGAGATCCGGGAGACTGGGGAAGCGATCGAGGAACGGTTCGAAGTAGCTCAAGACCGTGTTCACACGTGTTTGCTGGAGCATGATCTCTGAGATCCAGATCGCGTAAGGATCTGAGGTTCGACGCCACGGCAGATCACGCGCTTCGATCTCATACCAGGCAAGGAGCAGTAGCTGGATCTGGTCAATGGTTGGCTGTGTCTCGGTCATGGGGCTCTACCTTATCCGATCCTGATGATTCCGCTAGCTCTCGGTACAACAGCTCTCACCATGATGAGTAGTGAGATGGAATCACAAGCAGTTTCTCGCCCACAGCCAAGCAACGCGCCACGTTGCCGTTCACTCAAGCCGCTAAGCAACGCACAGCGTTTCCAGACGCAAAGAAGCTCAACGGCTACTCAGAGAGAAGACGGGGTTAACCATGAAACTGTTAGATCTTCCCTTGGCGACCTTGGCGCCTTGGCGAGAGCTGCTTCTCTCTTCATGGTGAAGGTTCTTGCGTGGGGCGCGAGGGGGGTAAGAAGAAACGGGCGCCCCGGGAGGAGCGCCCGCAATGTTAAGATTCGTTTGTGTCTGCTATTTATCCCGTGTGAGCAGTTTGACGTAGTCGCCGATCGTACCGACTCCATCCAGCTTGAACGTGGCGTCGACAAGTTGATCCATTCGCCCTTCGCTCATGACGTGGGCAGCGTTGGCCCGGAACTTGTCGATGAGCTCGGCGTCAGTTAGCGGGCTCTCAGCGCGCCCCTTGGCATGGTCTGCCAGTTTGGTGAAGGTGGACCCGTCTTCCATGGTGATGGTGACGATGGCTCGCTTGACACCCGGGAACAGGGCATCGATGTCAGCATTGGCCACCACCTTGATCTTGCCAAGCATCTCCCAGACAAACGGGTCGGTGAGCGCTTCATCCTCGAAGTCAGACGGCAGCACATTGCCCTTGGTGACAGCGACTGCGATGCAGTAAGGCAGCGAGTGATCGGCTGTCTCCTTGGTCTTGGGCTCGTACTTCGACGGATCGGACAGGATGTCGGCGCCGCGTGTCGTCGTCTCGACCAACACAGCGGACACGTTGTGCGGATCGATGCCGTTCTCAGACATCACTTCCATCACAGCTGTGATCGGTTGATGCGTCAGCGCTTCGGTGGGGAAGGCCTTGTAGCCGCAATCGGTGATGAGGAATTCCTCGCCGAGTCCGCTTAGCATCTTGTCGGCATCCCACGCCACGTTACAGACGACCTCGAACACGCCTTCCTTACCCTCGAATAGCTCAACCGGCCCCGAGTAGCCGGTGGATGCCAACATGGCGGCGCGCACGCCAGCTTCTGTGGCCATTGGATCGGCCGTGTTCTTCATGTTGGTGAGATGTCCGGCAACGACGCCGCCCAGCGTGAAGTGACTTGATCCGGAAATGCCGCATGCGGCCACGGCTTGATCTTCGGTTAAGCCGAGCATGCGTGCCGCCACCAGCGGGCTTACGAACTGCGTCAAGCTGGCATGGTGCCATCCGACCTCGCGTACGCCGGGATCTGCGGCCAAGCAAAGGCGCATCTCCAGCTCGTAGGCAATGAGAATGCCAACCAACAGATCGCGGCCGCTCAATCCCTTGTACTCAGCGGGTGCTAGCGCGGCGGGGATGATGTCAGACGGATGAGATGGATCCTGCTTCCAGTAAATGTCGTTGTAGTCCATCGCTCGGATGAGCAAGGAGTTCATCAACGTGGCATTGCCCAGATTGGCTTTCACGCCGTGCCCGATGATGGTCGCTTGCTCATGCCCGCCGAACATCTGAATGAACTCGAACGCCTGCTGCATATCCTCGTTGTCGAGAGCAGCCAACGCGCAGCCGACCGAGTCAAGCAAGAACCGCTTGGCCTCTTTCCGCGCGGGATCAGGTATCTGGTCGTACTGAAGCGATAGCGCAAATTGCGCCATCTTTCGGCTGATTGAACCCATTACGCCTCCTTTGCGGCCTGAGCAACGGCATCGGCCATTTCCGTGGTGGTGGATGTGCCGCCCATGTCGTAGGTGCGGACACGCGCCTCTTGAATGACCTGAGCGACGGCGTGTTCGATGCGATCGGCCTTCGCTGTTTCTCCAAGATAATCCAACATCATCTTGGCTGACCGAATGGTGGCAATGGGATTGACCTTGTTCTGCCCCATGTACTTGGGTGCGGATCCGTGGGTTGGCTCGAACACGGCCGATGTGTCGCCGATGTTGCCGGCGCAGGCAAATCCCAGACCTCCGACGAGCTGCGCGGCCAGATCGGAAAGGATATCGCCGAACATGTTGGACGAGATCAGCACGCCGTATTTCTGTGGGTTCTTCACCAGCCACATGCACATGGCGTCGATGTTGGTCTCCCAAAGCTCGATCTCCGGGTATTCCTGTGCGATCTTGCGAGCTTCGCGCACCATCAGTCCAGAGGTCTCTCGAATGACGTTGGGTTTCTCGCACACCGTCACCGTGGGATAACCATACGTCTTGGCATACTCGAAGCCCTGACGAAGGATCGTCTGGCACCCCTTTCGCGTGAAAATGCGTGTGGAGATAGCCAAGTCGTCGCCGGGGACATCGGCGAATCGCTTCATCTTGGGATGAACCGACAGGGCGTTGCGAACGCCTTCGGGCACGGGATGGAACTCTACTCCGCAGTAGAGACCTTCCGTGTTTTCGCGGAACACGACCAAGTCGATGTCATCGCGTAAGTTGAGTGGATTGCCTGCGTAGGCCTTACAGGGTCGCAGATTGGTGTGTAGATTGAATCTCTGACGTAGGCCGACGATGGGGCTGGAGTAGACGAGGCCCTTTCCTTGTAGCTCAGGAATCAGTTCGCGAGCTGCTTCCTCTTTGGGCTTGGACGTGATCGCTCCGAACAGGCAGGCATCGGTCTCGTTGAGAAGATCGATCGTTCGATCTGGCAACGGATTCCCCTCTGTGCGCCAAAACTCCCACCCGATATCGCCTTCTACATATTCCGCTTCGAACCCAACCGCCTCTAGAACCTTCAATGCCGCTTCGAGAACGTCTCCGCCGACGCCGTCGCCGGGGAGTAGCGCGATCTTGTAGTCGCCCATTGAATCCTCCACCTTACGCTGAGATGCGGGGATTATAGCGCCACAGAAAATGGATGCCAGAAATAGCTTGAATTCAGCTCTTAGGCTCGAATAGTGAGACAGAATGGGCTTGCTGTTCCTCAGCCTGAGCTTCGGAATATCTCGACGTCGCTGATGTATCTAGTTTAGTGGCGATGCTCCTCGTGCGACCCTTGGAGTAGCGCCACAGAAAATGGATGCCAGAA
>Ga0272441_10007403_pt1 | contig 17873 bp, 13 predicted proteins | sample SSMProp6N_FD_193582 | JGI IMG/M metagenome (GOLD analysis project Ga0272441, IMG submission 193582) | Marine sediment archaeal communities from Little Sippewissett salt marsh, Falmouth, MA, United States - SSM-Prop-6N | ecosystem: Environmental > Aquatic > Marine > Wetlands > Sediment ... | reverse complement strand
CGCACCTGGTCAACTACATTCTACGGCGCGACAAGAAGATCAAATGCGTCATCGTCGATCTGGACAATACGATGTGGAAGGGCGTCATCCGGGACGTCGGCGTCGAGAATCTCGAAATCCGGATCGATAAAGAGCGCTTTCATTGGAACGTCCTGTCAATTCTCTACGCCAGGGGCATTATGATCGGCGTCATCAGCAAGAACGATCCCTATCTTGAGGAGGATATCCGGAATTTCATCAAGCCTCACCTGACCGGCATCGAATTCGTGTGTTTCGAGTTGAGTTGGAAAGACAAGTGCGAAGTGCTTTCGGAAGTGCGGCAGCGGCTGAATATCGGCTTGGATTCCATCGCCTTCATCGACGACAATCCTTTTGAAAGAGAACAGATGAAAGCGATCTTGCCCGATGTCAGAGTGTATGACGAGAACATCTTCGAACAATTGCTCTATCTACCCGAGTTCCAACCCGAATTCGTCACGCGCGAAAGCAAAGACCGAACCCAATTCTACATCCAGGAGCATCAGCGTCAGCAAGTCCGGGGCTCGATGGCGAGAGGCGATTTCCTCGAGCAGTGTCAGTTCAAGATCGGCGTCGAGACAATGCGGCCCTTCGAGGCCGATCGCGTGACGGAGTTGATTCAGCGAACGAATCAGCTCAACGCATCCATCAAACGCTACACGAAAGATCAGATCATTTCTTTCAGCAGGGACCCAAACGGTGACATTTTCGTCGTGCACGTTGCCGACAAGTTCGGAGATTACGGCCTGGTCGGCGTGTGCATCGGCTTCCGCAGAAACAACGTTTACGAAATTGACACCCTGCTCTTTAGCTGTCGTATCATGAGCCGGGGCGTCGAGGATTACACGCTGACGACGGTCCTCGATTATGCCAAGGAACACAACTTCGATCAGGTCATCGTACGATTTACAAAAGGCCCGAAGAACGATCAGATGCGGGCCATTTTGAGCAATAACAGTTTTGTTGAATCCGCGTCCGAGGGTGATTCCGTCGTCTATAGCTTCGATCTCAAACGCCAAAAGCCGAAACCGCGGCCGGATTGGTTCGCACCCATCGAGTCGGATATCGAGAAAACACCCGCACCTACGGCTTCACTGTAGTATTCTGTCACGACAATAACCATGAGAATGTCATTGCGAGACGCCGAACCGTCTGGGCTGGTTGGTGGCATAAAAAAAAGAATCGTCGGGTGCTCAACATGTGTCATGTCGAGCGCAGCGTAGCGAAGTCGAGACATCTGGTGACGAACGTGACAGGATGTTCTTCCACAACCAGATTTCTCCGTTCCGGTCCACTTCCAGTGGACCTCCAGTCGAAATGACAGTTCTTGCAAGCCATTTTCCCTATTTAAGCTTTGACGCCATTGTAGTATCATATGGCGATTGAATTCGATGATAAATAGAAAAGGGTGGCAGCCTCAAAACCGAAGGTTTTGGGGAGGGTAAACAGCATAGAAGCCATCCCCAAGCTTCGCTTGAGGTTGCCACCCTAATCAAGAGAAGACGGACTTCAAATTCGTACCTAAGAAGGTAATTGTATGACGAGTGACACATTAACGGAAATCTATGACGTGCTCTTCAAGGCGTTTGGTCCCCAGCACTGGTGGCCCGGGGAAACGCCCTTTGAGGTCGTCGTCGGCGCGATCCTGACTCAGAATACGAGTTGGATCAACGTCGAAAAAGCAATCGCTAATCTGAAATCCGCTTCTTCTCTAACGCCGGAAAGACTCCATCGCATAGACACTTCGGGGCTTGCCGAACTCATCCGGCCGGCCGGTTATTACAATATCAAAGCCAGGCGTCTTAAGAGTTTTATCGAGTGGCTGTTCGACCAATATGACGGACAATTGGCAAACCTTGAATCCGTTTCGACCGACCGGCTCAGATCTGAACTCCTGGAGGTCAAAGGCATCGGCCGGGAAACCGCGGATTCGATCCTCCTCTATGCGCTACGCAGGTCCGTTTTCGTCGTTGATACGTACACCGCCCGGATCATGACACGGCATAACCTGATCGAACCGGATGCCGATTACGAACAGTTGCGGGACTTATTCGAGTCGAATCTGCCGGAGGATGTACAGCTTTTCAACGAGTATCATGCCTTACTCGTCAGAACCGGAAAGGATTTTTGCAAACCGAAAGCCCGATGCCCCGGCTGCCCGCTCGAAAAGCACCCCCACACCCTCGATGTTGAACAGTTCTAAAAACTCAAACAAACCGATTCATACTGTCATCCCTGCGAAGGCAGGGATCCATAAATATAACGTCTTGAGTGGATTCCCGCTTTCGCGGGAATGACAGGTCATGTTATCGCTCTGCTATTTGATGATTTGCGATTCTATTCAGCCGACAAAAGTTTGGATAAAAAAAGACGTTAATGTATCTCCTGGCCGGGTTGCGCGCCCGGGTCGGCGGTGAGCATGAAGATCTCTTTACCGCCCGTGCCGGAGGCCAGAATCATCCCTTCGGACACGCCGAACTTCATCTTTCGGGGCTTGAGATTCGCCAGGAAAACGACCATTTTGCCGGTAAGCTGCTCCGGCTGATACGCGGTGGCGATACCGGCGAAAACATTTTTCTCAATGCCGCCGCCCACATCCAGAACCAGACGGAGCAGCCTGTCGGCGCCCTCGACGGATTCCGCCTTAAGAACCTTTGCGATTCGCAGGTCGATCTTGGCGAAATCGTCAATCGTACATTCGGGTTTGAACGGCTCGGCGGGGCTTGCCGCAGGTTGAGGCGCCTGAGCCTCCTTGCTTTCTTCTACCATAGCATTCACCTTCTTTTCATCTATTCTTTCGGCCAATCGCTCGAAATTGTTAATGGGGTGATTCTCTAACACCGTATCCGTATCTGAAAAACTCAACGGTTCAATACCGAGAAACTGTTCCACTTTTTCGGCATATTTAGGCATGATCGGTTTAAGGTAAATCGTTAAAATGCGGACGGCGTTGATGGTTGCCGTTAATACCGTTCGCGTTTTCTCCGGGTCCGTTTTGATCGTGACCCAGGGTTGATTCTGCTCCACGTACCGGTTGGCCTCGTCGGCCAGCGCGACGATAGACCGAACGGCGGCGGCGTACCTGAGATTTTCGAAATCTCTGATGATCCCGTCTTTCGCCGCGGCCAGCGTGTCGATCAGCTCTCGCCCCTGAGTATCCAATGACCCGAGTTGAGCATCCAGTTTCCTCGTTAACATCGGGCCGGACCGTGAGGCCAGATTGGCAAACTTGCCGACCACGTCGGAGTTAATCTTGTTGATGAAATCCTCGAACTTCAAGTCGATGTCGTCGATGCTGTCGCTTAGCTTGCCGGCGTAGTAGTACCTCAAGTATTCGGGATTCAAATAGTTCAGGTAGGTGCTGGCTCGAATGAACGTCCCGCGCGACTTGCTCATCTTCTCGCCGTTGACGGTGAGGAAGCCGTGGATGAAAAGCTTCTCGGCGGTTTTTATTCCGGCCCCGATGAGCATAGCGGGCCAGAACAGCGCGTGAAAATACATGATATCTTTGCCGATGAAATGATACAGCTCGTAATCGCCGCTATCGCTCGGCGTGGAGCCGGCCCCCGGCCAGAGTGTATCGAAATCGAGATTGTTTTTATCGCAGTAGTTTTTGGCCGAAGCCATATAGCCGATGGGCGCATCGAGCCAGACGTAAAAATATTTGCTTTCCTCTCCGGGTATTTTGAATCCGAAATAGGGGCCGTCGCGGGAAATGTCCCAGTCTTTCAATCCCGCCTGAAACCACTCATTAAGCTTGTTGGCCACGGATTTTTGCGTGTGCCCCTGGGTAATGAGATCTCGAAGCTGTGGCTCGTAATCGGCCAGCTTGAAAAAATAATGCTCCGAGGTCTTCAGGGTCGGCCTGGCCTGACACGTGGCGCAATAGGGATTAATCAGATCGGACGGCCGGTAGGTGCCGCCGCAGACTTCACAGGAATCGCCGTACTGGTGTTCGGCCTTGCATTTCGGACAGACGCCGCGAACGAACCGGTCCGGCAGGGCCATCTGACAGCTCTCACAATAGGTCTGCTCCACGTCTCGCGTTACGATCGAACCGGCCTCGTTCAGACGGTTGAAAATCAGCTCGCTGAAATGCTTGTTTTCGGGCGAATGGGTCGAGTAATAATTATCGAATTCGATATGAAAGCCGTCGAAATCCGCCTTATGCTCTTTTTGCATTTGCCCGATCAGCTCTTCCGGATCGATGCCGGCCTTACGAGCGCTGATCATAATGGGCGTGCCGTGCGTGTCGTCGGCGCAGAAATAAAGGCATTCGTTGCCGCACATTTTCTGAAAACGCACCCAGATATCCGTTTGGAGGTACTCCACTAAATGACCGAGGTGAATCGGGCCGTTCGCATAGGGTAAGGCGGATGTCACGGCGATTTTACGTGCCATAGTTGTTCCTTGACGTTCAAAGCCACATGGAAGATTGCTATCCTTTGTTGTTTGTTGGCCGTTTGTTGCTTTTCCTGTTCCTTCTTCTTGGGGGAGGCTCTTTTGTTTCTTCTTTTGCCTTTTTTTCCTCCTTCGCCGTGGACGGCGGAAGGATTTGAATGTCTTCGACACCGACGGCGCCTCGTTCACCCCCTTCGTATTCGACCATCACAAGCTGGGTCAATATCTGGGCATCGACCACCTTACCCACTCCCTGTTCGGTTTTGACTCGGGTGTTTTTCTTGGGTAATAGTTTCTTAAGTTCGGTATAGGTTTTGTCCTCATATCGAAGACAGCACTTCAATCGCCCGCAATAGCCGGAAATCTTGGCCGGATCGAGCGTCGCTTTTTGCATTTTGGCCATGCGCATATTGACCGGCTTGAGGTGCTTGAGAAACCGCTGGCAACAACATTGCTGCCCGCAGCTCTCTACGTCGCCGAGGAGCTTGGCCTCGTCGCGCGAGCCGATCTGCCGCATCTCGATTCGCGTCTGGTACTCCTGGGCGATTCGTTTAACGAGCTCGCGAAAATCCACCCGGCCGTCCGACATGAAATAGAAGATAATGCGTTCGCCGCCGAACACATGCTCGGAATCGACAATTTTCATCGGCAGGTTCATCTCCTTGACGAACTGCTTGCAGCTCTCCATCTCTTCTTTTGCGATTTTTCGTAAATGCCGTTCTTCGCTGATGTCAGCCGCCGTGGCGTAGCGGAGGAACTTTCCGGCCTGGCCCTGGCCGAAGTCCGGATTGCTGTTTTCGAAATAGTCGCTGATCTGCTCCTCCGTGAGCCGGAATTGACCACTTCGGTAGCAGGTCAGCCGGCCTACGAGATGGCCCAATTCAAGACCGCGGGCGGTCTTGACGACAACCCGGGTATGCACCTTCGGAATGGTCCTCTCGTGATGCTCGAAGAGCCCCAGCGCGCCCATTCGTCCGTACCGAACGAGCATCAGCTTTTTGTTTCGGACCTGCTTGGATTTAGTCTCTGTATTTTTCGTCATTCGTTTCACCTGGAATACGTATAGGCTCAAGCGATTCTATCGCGAAACGCGGATTGTATCAGAATCCGCAAGATTTAACAAGAATCGCTCAAAAATAAGCTTTTCATTGACATTAGACTCGATCCATCGCAGCGCCTCATAGCAATCGGAGATATTCTCGGCCGCCTGCTCGGCGTCGAATCGAGCCGCCAGTTTTTCAATTTGTTTCATCTGGTCGGAATTAACCATTTCTTTGATCGGGGCGGCGTTCAGCTTCATGACATCATGTAAGACCGATACGATGATTTGAACAACAGTGCGTAGAACCTTCCGGTTAATGTCCGTTTTACTCGTGGCCTTTTCGATACCCACCCAGACAGCAGCGATTCTTTTGATTTCTACGAGAAGGGCTTCCGCAAGGTTCAGGGCCTCGGCGAATTCAAAGCGAACCAGCGCGTCCACCAGCCACGTTTTCGTTTTGTACAGGTTTGCGTCGGCCAACTCAAGCTCGGCCCACTGACACGCCGTGCCTAAGCGGCCCTGGGCGAGCCGGGCGAAATACTGTGCCCGCTTTTTTTCAAGGCCCATGTCCTCCAGTTTCGCAATAATTCTCCCTTCCTCGACAGGGCCGAACCGGACGATCTGGCATCGCGACCGGGTCGTCGGCAGGAGTTTTTCCAGGCGCGTGCACAACAGGACAATGCAGCAATAGTCCGGCGGTTCTTCCAGGACCTTGAGCAGACAGTTCTGGGAATGGGCGTTGAGCTTTTCCGCTTCGCTGACGACGAAAACCTTTCTTTGTGAAAGCGTCGGCCTGTTCGACACCTTGGCCACGAGAAATTCTCGTATCACGTCGATCGGCAGATCGACGGGCGGTGGTTTGCCTTTGCCTTCCTCGGTGAATTCCCGCAATTCCTTATAGACGTGATTGAAATCCGGATTCGAGCCCGCCTCGAACAGCCGGCACGATTCGCACGAGCCGCAACTATCGGTCAAATCCTTTTCAACGATAGGCTTTTTGCACAACAGCAGTTTTGCCCATTCGTTCGCCGTTTTGTATTTCCCGACGCCTTCCGGCCCGGCGAAAATATATGCATGCGCCCACCGGTCCGAAGCAAACGCTCGCTGCAAAATATCAATCGCTCTATCCTGACAAAATATTTCTTTAAATGACATCTATGTAGAACTCACCTCGGAAATAAGCTGCACTATTCTATTATGAACCGTTTCAATATCAGCCTCTCCATTTACTATTTTCACGATGCCAGGATAATATTGCCCAATGTTGAGGAACCATTTTCTTACTTTCCTGTGATACTTTAAAGTTCTGGAATCAAATCTATCTGCAACAACATTTTCAAACAAGTAGGCTTGATTGGCGTCCTTGTGTTTTACCTTCGTTTTCTGATATCTTTTATGTCCGGTTCGTTCGCGACCTTTTTCAACAGGGACATCAATTATAACCGTGATATCCGGCCAAATGCTTCCAACTGACAATTTTCCGAGTTCGATTATCTTGTCAATGGGATAACCGTTGCTACCTTGGTATGCACACGTTGATGATATGAACCTGTCACACAGAATTGTCTTACCCTCTTCTAGTGCAGGCTTGACAACTTCTGCCACAAGTTGGGCGCGTGATGCCATAAACAACATGACTTCTGTTGTTACATCCATATGGCCCCGTGCGTCATATTTTAAAAGGTTGCTTATTTGATTACCGATATTTGTTCCACCCGGATCTGTTGTTTGGATAATGTCAATTCCAACGTTTGCTAAATGGGTTGCCAATAACTCTAGTTGGACTGTTTTCCCACAGCCGTCCGGGCCGTCGAGTACGATGAACTTACCTTTTAATGAATTTAGGATTTTGGTCATTTGGTACTGCTTCAATTAAGAATTCGTGCCTAAGATTTGCGCACAGAATAGCATAACGGATTTGACAAGACAACTCATTTCGTGGCGAGGGCGTCCCGCCCTTGAATTTTGGGCTATGGACTTGATGTCCGTGTTAAAGCATCGTATGTATCCGGCATACGATGACGTGGGCCAATAGAACGCCAGTGGCCGACCCAGCGAAGGGCTTCGCGCGTGTTCAGATCGATTTCCGCCCAGAAGACGCCTTCCTTGCCTTCACTGGACGCCAGAATCCTGCCCATCGGGTCGATAACCAGACTGTTGCCGCTATAGACGGAAGGGATCATATAGACGCCGTTATCGCGTGCCCGGACGCGAAATGTCGATTCGCCATTAACACAGCCGCCTTCGTCGGGCAGGGTATTGCCCCAGGTGGGTGCGAAGATCATCTCCGCCCCTTCCAGGGCGAACAGGGCCGCCGCCTCGGGGAAGAACCAGTCGTAGCATATCTGGATCGCGATCGTGCCGAAATCCGTCTCGAAAACGGGATAGTCATGGCCCGGGCGAACACCCTTTTTCCACTCCTCGCGGGGCAGATGGACCTTGCGATACTTGCCGGCCAGCCGGCCTTTTCGGTCCAGCAGCACGGCCGTATTATACACCACGTCGCCGACCCTCTCATTTAGCCCCGCTACGACCCAGATATGATTTCGCCTGGCCGCCTCGGCCAATATGTTGCTGAACGGTCCCGGAATCGGCCGGGCGCGATCTTCGATCGTCGCCGACGTACCGACCGCCGTGATTACCTCGCCCAGGCACACAATATCCAGACCGAGCTTTCCCGCCGCATCGATCTGATCGCACCAGAGCCTCAGATTTTTCTCCTGAGTACTGTTTCTTGGCCGAAGATACACCGTCCCCACCTTCACCTTCCGCGGCTTCGGCATCGGCGCCTCGCGCATACTGACTTCCTTCCAAATCACCGACCCACCCCGCAGCCACTTAACCTCCAGCGCCAAGCTCGCCCCGTCTGCATCCTCCGGCGCAACAAGTACATCCTCAAACCGCGCCACCTTACCCTCAACAACCGGTCCTCTTACGAGCCTCCCCGCCGGATGCAATAGTTTACCCTCGCCCAACCAACTGACGCGCACCGCCAACGAATGATACGGCATGGAAACATCGCGCAATTCACAAACCGCCTTGATCGCATATGCCTTTGAGCCCTGGATGTTTTTAATTTCCTGAGTGACTCCGCCTACAGCATACGGATCAGATCCATCAACCAGAAGCCCTCCGCCCAAATTTGTTCTCATCCGGCAGGCCGCTTTTTCCCATGCAGGTTTCCATAAAACCCAACCGTTAGGTAGTTTCGTCGCTGCGTCCGCTTGAAACGTCGGATTCAACGCAAGCTCCTTCGTACTGGCACCTAACGCAAAGCGCCCCAGGAAAATAATCGCCACTATGTTGAATAGTAGATGTTTACTCATTTTTATCCCTTCATGTTGTGAACCTCAATGTTTAGGCTCTCTCGATTATAACCCAAAGGGGTGGTTGGGCAATACAAATCCCGATGGACGGCCCTTATGGTCTGTGTTAGAATCCGGCAAAACCAATCGTTAAGATTATCTGGGAGTGACGTGTGAAGACGAAAGGTAAATTGAAAGTTGCGACGTGCCAGTTCCCGGTAGGGCGTTTCGTTAGAAGGAACGCACGGGCGATCTGCGAACTCTTACGCAAGGCGCGCAAGGCGAAGGCTGACATCGTGCACTTTTCCGAATGCGCGCTGAGCGGGTACGTCGGCACGGACTTTCCGAATTTCGAGGGGTACGATTGGGACCTCTTGCGGGAAGAGACCGAGAAGGTAATGGCATTGACTAAGAAGCTGGATCTTTGGGTTGTTCTGGGTAGTACGCACAAGCTGACGGAGCCGAACAAGCCGCATAACAGCCTGTATCTGATTAATCCTTCCGGCAAGATTGTCAATCGCTACGATAAGCGATTCGGGACGCCGGGCGACTTGCGGCGATTGTCGCCGGGGGACCGGTTCGTGAATTTCACGATCAACGGCGTCAAATGTTCGCTGCTGATCTGTTTCGATCTGCGTTTTCCCGAGCTTTACCGCGAATTATATAGGCAAAAGGTCCAGTGCATTTTCCAGTCGTTTTACAATGCCCGCCAATCCGGGCCAAGCGTGCACACGCACATCATGCGCCAGACGATGCAATGCCGGGCGGCGACGAACCGCTTCTGGGTGAGCATGTCCAATTCGAGCGGGTATTATGCCCCGTATCCCTCCTGTTTCATCCGGCCGGACGGTAAAATCCTTCGACAACTCCGGTCCAATCGTTCCGGCCTGATGGTTAACACCGTTGATGTGAACAGGACGTTCTACGACCCGATGGCTGATTTCAGAGACATTGCGATAAGCGGGATTCTCAACAACGGCCGGGCCGTCACCGACGATCCCCGATCGAGCCATACGAAAAGTCTTTAGGCGATATTTAGAAATCAGGGGAGAGTATTCACGCAATATCATCCCTTTGAGTCCGGCGAGTGTTTTCGGACGTAAGTGATTATATCGGCAGATTTCCCAGAAGACAGTAAGGTCGTATCCGGCGTAAGGTTAATGCCTATCGCAACAATGGCGTTTCCGGCGGAGTCGTAGGGAACAAGAAGTCATTGATGCGAGTATAACCACAATAAGGATTCTTTGGATGGGATGGTTTCTGCATGTGTGATCGTATGAAATACCGGAGTCCAGGGGGGATTTTGCCGGCCGATTCGGGATCAGAAATTCCTTGTACGGGAATGCCTTTTTCACTAAACTATGGGCCGTTTTTTAGCCGAAAGTTACACCGAAAACATGATTTTGGAGTTTAAACAAATGAAACGAGAACGCCTTGTCTTCGTTCTTCTTGTGGGCTGTTGCCTGTTCCTCATGCCCTTCGGCTGTCAACAACAGAGCCAAACGGCCCGGGAGGGCCTGGTTCCGTCCGAAAAACCGCCTGTACAAGTAGAGGTTCAACCTAAGCTTGCGGGGACTTCGCCTAAAATCACATTTGGCAATACCCTTCTTGATTTGGGCGAGGTGGGGCCGAACACCCAAAAGACCGGCGAGATTACGTTTACGAATAAAGGCGACGGGCCGCTGACGATCACGAAAATTCCGAGTTGTTGCGGCGTTCGAACCCATCTGGATAAAATGCAGTATGCCGCCGGAGAAAGTGGAACAATACAGGTCGAGTGGACCTCGGGAACGCGGCCCAGCGTTTTTAGCCGGACGATGGTCGTCCACAGTAACGATCCGGATAATCCTGCCGTGACGCTGACCGTGCGGGCCGAAATCGTTCAGAGAGTGGTTTGTGAACCGCAACGGCTCAAACTCGTTTTCGATGAGGACAATGCCGGCTGTCCCGACATCACGATTCGCAGTCTGAATGATGAGTCCTTCTCAATCGTCGGACTCAAATCCACGGCGGATTGTATTACCGCCGATTTCGATCCTTCCGTGGAGGCCACAAAATTTATCCTTCACCCGAAAGTCGATTCAACGAAACTGCAAAAGAATCTTAAGGGGCGGATCAGTATTGACCTGACCCATCCGGAAGGCAATACCGCCACGATTCTCTTTGACGTGCTGCCCCGATTTAAAATAAGTCCGCCGTTGATTATCGTTTTTGACACCGAGCCGGAAAAACCGACGATGAAAACGATCTCGGTGCTGAACAACTACAAGCAGGATTTTGAAATTGAGTCGGTCTCTTCCAGTGAGAGCGTGGTGGGGGTGAGGGTTGTGAACAAGAAGAAGATCACACAAGGCTATGTGCTTGATCTGGAAATCACACCGCCGGTCAAAGGAGAAGGAATCAAATTCTCGGATAAGTTCGAGATTAATCTCAGCGGCGGTGAGAGGCTGTCGATAACGTGCAACGGATATTTCACAAAACGAAAACCCACCTTGAGCAAGAAATAGAGGTCGTGTGAACATTTTTACCAGAACCCAAATAAAAATCGCGGGCGCCGTGTTGCTCGCGGGATTGGCTATTGGCGTCTCATGTGTGCCGACGCGCCCATCCGAGCCGCCGTCGCGTAAACAAAAACGTCGCCGGGCCGATACGCTTACTGTGTTTATCACCGGCAATACCCTTGGGGAATTAAAACCCTGCGGTTGTTCCGGAGGTCAGCTTGGAGGATTGGACCGGCGTTCTGTTGTTTTCAATCGTGTGCCGGCGGAAAAAAGACTGATTTTGGACACCGGGGCGCTGGTGAGAAACGATCTCGAACAGGATCTGATCAAGTTCAATGTGACGATTCAGGCGCTGAGCCTTTTGAATTACCATGTCGTGAATCTGACCGAAAAAGACGTTGAAATAAGCCGTAATCTTGGATTACTGGACGATCCTGTCCTGAGGTTTATAAGCCCTTATGCCGCAGACGAGGGGCTTGCAAAGGGTTTTCAGGGCCGGTATTCCCTCAATGGAGAATCCGTTGTTGTTAACGTTGTGACTCATGACGCGGAGACCTCGCCGATCGAACGCGTCAGGGACTTTTTCGGTCCCGAGGAACCAGGTGAAAAAACGATCAATATCCTCCTTATCAACCGATTTAATGATGCGATTTACACCTCGATAGCGAAGCTGGGCATGGTCGATTGCGTTATTTGTCCGGCCGTATCAGATGAGCCTATGGTTGTCGGGGAGCCGGGAAGAAATCCCCTGGTCTTGTCCGCGGGGCGATTCGGCAGGTATATAGGCAAGCTGCAAATAGAGGCCATTCAGGGAATAGACGATTTCGAGTTCAGTTTCCAGGCGATCGCCGTCGAGGAAGATTTGGAGCCGGATGCGGCCCTGATCAGCTTATATGAGGACTACCAGCACCTTGTTAAGGAAGCTAACCTTCTGGAGGAGCATTCACGCTTTATTTTGCCGAACGGCCTGAAATATGCCGGTTCCAAGTCCTGTATGGCCTGCCATGACTACGTATATAAGACGTGGGGCACCAAAGCCCATGCCCGGGCCTTTGCAACGCTCGAACGGGTTGGCTCGAACTACGATCCGGAATGCGTGGTTTGCCACGTCGTCGGAATGAATTATGAGAGCGGATTCATCACCCAGGAAAAAACACCTCAGATGAAGGATGTCGGCTGTGAAAACTGTCATGGTCCGGGTTCCGAGCACATTAAAACGATGGGTATGACGGCGCTTACGAAACCGAAATCGACCTGTACGGATTGCCATACGCCCGAGCACAGCGGCGACTATGCCGGAAACGAGGACGCTTTTCGCAAGAAAATTATTCATTGGAGGGAACCCAACGCCGTCAATTCTGTCAAATAGGAAGACGCCAGGCATATAGGAGTATTATTGGACAAAAGAAGTGCTTCCGGACGAATATGATTAATACGTTGCGAATAATCAGTTTCATAGCGGCGGTTCTGGCCGTCGTTTTCTTCGTTTTTCCCATCGTTTACGGTGTGGATAATGATGAGCAAGTCGAGGAATTTCTGAAAACGCCCGAAGTCCGGGAGAAATTTGAGAGCGCCGCGGATAGCCGGATAAATAAAACCAAAGACCTGACGTCTCCGCTTGTCAGGCAAGCGAGGGCATTTGCCGCGTACTTAAATCCGAAACCGACGGCAAAGACGTTTTCAAAGACATCGGGTAGATCGAAAATTAGAAATCCCTTACCGGTAACGCCGAAATTCAAGCTGCGCTGCACAAGCTATTGCGAAGAGGATCCGAATATGTCGCTGGCGCTGATCGACGAACCGGGCAAAGGCCGGCATTGGGTTAAACCCTCCAGCAAGGTCGGGCATTTGTATATCGAGCAGATTAAAGACGGCTTGGTGGTGGTCTCAGGGGGGAAAGAATCCTTTGAGGTGGCGATCGAAGAGTCAACGGTTAAGAGTGTTTCCACTGTCCCCGGAAGAACCCGTAGCCAGGGGAGTTTGACAAAACCTGCTTTGCCGGTTTCCGGCAGGGGGACCCCCAGCGTATCCAAGCTTTCCCGGACCGCGCCGACACCGAAGGAACCGGATGAACAGGAACGGAACGCGAGAGCGAAGGCGCTTATAGAAAAGCTGAGAGGTTTGCAGAAAGACGCCATATCGGATCAGGCGACGGGCGTTAACGATAAGGAGAAAGCGGCGCGAATCGAGAGACTGATTTCTCAATACCAATCGACGCGAATCAGCCCCGAGGAGGCAAAAAAGCTCGGAAATTTGGGCAAAACGTCGAAAGACGATACGTCGGATCCGAATCGTATTCCGTCGGACACCGGCAAGTCACGGTAGGGTCGGCCCAAATCATCCATCGAGTGGTCTCAGGTAACATGTCACTATTGCTTTTCCCAGGACCCATCGGCCTGTAAAACGAAGGTTCCGCTTGGCGAATTGGCTTTGCTGCCGCCTGTGACTTCGATGACCGTGGTCCCATCCGATTCGACGGATGTGATGGTATAGTCGTCGGACTCGAAATACGTCCCTTCGCAATCCTTGACATGAAAGCCCAGGAGAGCTCGCGTGTTCTCATTGCCAAGATTCGTATCCACCAGCGCCTGGGCCGCAGTCAGATCTGATTCGGCGACATAGTTGCGAACAGATCTCCGGATAAAACCGGCTGTCGTGCAGGCCTCCGACCATTTGGCTTTGTCGATCCGACCTTGTACAAAGGGCGTGGTTATAGCGGCCAGAATGGCCACGACGAGGATGACAACCATCAACTCGACTAAAGTAAAAGCACCCCCACATTTTGGCATTTTCTGCTGTAGTACCATCTCGATCGCTTCTCCATTGATGCCAACTCTATGTATCGGAAAAATCGACGGGATACTTTGCAAGTTTAGCAAAAGAATCTTCTCAGCGGTTTTCTTCGGTAACGCCTTGTGGACGGGGCGAAATGTGATATACTTGCTTGTTAGAATGGCTTTTTATCGTCCGAATATGCAGGTGACACAGGAGGCTTCTATGGACCATTCGATACATCGTCGTCGTTTTTTAGGACTGCTGGCTTTCGGAGCGGCCGCGTCCGTCCTCGAACCCGTCGTGGCGTTGGGGCAAAACCGCCGAGAACGTCGTCGCAAAGTGAATGTCCTGTTTATCGCGGTCGATGATCTTCGGCCGCAACTGGGCTGTTATGGGCAAAAACAGATCATTTCCCCCAATATCGACCGACTGGCCTCTCGAGGGCTTCTTTTCGAGCGGGCCTATTGCCAGCAGGCCGTCTGCGCGCCGTCGCGTGCCAGTATTCTCACCGGCGCCAGACCCGATACAACCCAAATCTACGACCTGAACACCCCCGTCCGGAAGGCCATGCCGAAGGTCGTCACGCTGCCTGAACATTTTAAGAAAAACGGGTATGAAACGATCTCCATCGGCAAACTCTATCATCATCCCACCGATGACCGTCAGGGCTGGAGCGTCGAACCGTTCCGAGCGGGCACGTTTCCAGAAGGGGCCTGGAAAGGCCGGGGCTATCTGACTCAAAAAGCTTTTGCCCAAATGGAAGCGTACAATAAGGCGCATCCGAAGATGAAGGGGCGAGGTCCGGCGTTCGAAGCGGCGGATGTGCCGGACGGCGCCTATCCGGACGGCGCCAATACGGAACATGCCATCAAGGAGCTCAACCGGCTCAAGGATAAATCGTTCTTCCTCGCGATGGGTTTTTATAAACCTCACTTACCCTTCAACGCGCCTAAGAAATATTGGGACCTGTATAAACGCCAAGATATCAAGCTTGCCGATAATCCTTTTATTCCCAAGAACGCTCCGAGCTACGCGACGACAAGCTGGGGCGAGTTGCGCAACTATGTTGGAATTCCGAAGAAAGGACCGTGCCCTGATGACCTGGCCCGGCAATTGATCCACGGCTATTATGCCTGCGTGTCCTATACCGATGCGATGATTGGCCGGTTGCTGGACGAACTCGACCGGCTCAAGCTTCGCGATAATACGGTGATTATCCTGTGGGGCGACCACGGTTGGAAACTGGGCGAGCACGCCGGCTGGTGCAAGCATACGAATTTCGAGCTGGATACGCACGTGCCCATGATCCTGAGCGTCCCCGGTATGACAACCGCCGGTAAACGCACACGGGCGCTGACCGAATATGTCGATATCTATCCGACCCTTTGTCAGGCGTGCGGCCTTTCACAGCCGGAGCATCTGGAGGGACTCAGCGCGATGCCGTTAATCGATAATCCCGACCGTCCGTGGAAGAAGGCGGCCTTCAGCCAGTATCCGCGAGGCAAGATCATGGGATACACGATGCGGACGAAGCGATTCCGCTATACCGAATGGCAGGATCGAAAAACGAAGAAGGTCATGGCGCGCGAATTGTACGACCACGAGAAAGATCCGCAGGAAAACGTCAACGCCGTCGATGCGCCGGTGTACGAGCGAGACGTCCGGCGGCTGGCCCGCATGCTCAATCGGGGATGGCGAGGGGCATTGCCGAAGTGACTAAAGAGAGTGCCTAAAGTTGAGAGATACGCTGACTCACTTCAGGCACTTTAGTTCACTTTAGATCACTTCTGTTGTTGCTTCTCGATCTCGGGTATAAGTGTCTCGAACGCTGTTTTAATATCCTGCAGATGGCTTTTGGGTAACGCCATCCGGAAGGTCATGATGCCGTCCGTTGTACGACCCGCAAACGCAATATTACTGTTGCTCGTAATCTTGGGTTTCGGAGCTTCGGTATCGCTTTCAGGGATCATAAAGCCCATGGCCATGTTGAGCATACGGACATAATTGAAGGTGCCGATCACATCGGCCTGGGGGCTGCCGGGGAGTGCTTCCATTGCCGTTTTCATTTCAGAAGAAGTCTTTTTGGGACCGCCGGCCCGGATCTGGTCGGTCAACGCGCGGATCGTTTGATCCGCGTCGGCGCCGATCGTATATACGAAAAACTTTTCGGCGAACGCCCAGCGATATTCCAGCCCATCACCAAACATTTTTGCCATCATCTGGCCCTGCATTGACTCGTCCTCGCCCATTTTGAAGGTGACGACCGCTTCGCCGATTGAGACGCCTTTGTACGTGCCGGCATCGCGGTTGATTTCGGCATCCAATTCAATTCCGAAACCTTTATAGAGCTTGTTAAAGACGCCCTCTTCCATCATTTTCAGAGATTTGTCAACCGCTTGTTCGAACGCTTCTTTATCCTTAACCTCAATGATATACTTTGCACGGAAAGGTCCTTTGCTATCGACTTTGGCCGTTATGGCCAGTGAATCGCCTATCGCATTGATGGTTTCCGTCGTCAGCTCTTTCAATGCTTGTAGATCGTTCTCGGGTATGCCGTCGGGTATCATTTTTCCGAACAGGTCCAGAAAATTCATATAAACGGTGATTAAACTCTTGCGATCGACCTTACCGGCGACATTCATCATCGCACCGTCGTCGAGATAGCCCAGCATAGGATCGAAGTTCCCACCTAATTCCTGGCCGACGATGTCCGCCATCTCCGTTCCGGGCAGGGGTTTCAGAGAAAAGGCAAGGTTGCACGATTCGGAACTGGGTGACAGTGCGATAGCAATACGGTCCGTTCCCTCCAGGAGCATCTTGAACATTCCACTGTAGAAACTAATAACGCCGGAAGGATCGATCATCATCGGGGCTTCGCCGCTTGCCTGGGCCTTCTGCAGTTCGCCTTTGATTTGCTCGAGCTTTCCGAAGAGCATCGGCTGGATGAGCGGGGCGCCTTGCTTGACGTTCAAATACACCCACACCGACGAGCTTGTCGCGATTTTCTTTTCGTCGTCGTTGAGGCTGTTAGCGAGACTGCTCTTTCGCTGGGCCAGCATTTTCTTGACCTGGGGCAGTTTTCCGCGGAGATGGGGCGGGCACAGCAAAGCAAAACGACGGAACCGTGTGGCCAGTCCCTGGGGCCGGCCGTCCACGGTAATGGTCGAGACGCCCTGGTCGTCAGCTTCACCGCAATTGGGATTGCGGGTAATGAAGTTGTCGTAGTTTCTGACCGGCAGCAGGGCCCCCATAAACAGGTTCGCCATCGGATTTTGCCCTCCCGACTCACCTGGAACAGTCACGGCGAAAAAGGCGAAATTCCCATCCCGGTTGACGCCTCGCAACTTCTCGTCGCCGAGCAATCCGCCCAATTTGGAGTACACCATCGCTTGGGCGTCGAAAGATTCGGGCGCAATACCCTCCAAATACGCATTGACGGCTCCCAAACTATCGTCGATCTTATTGATCCGTACGCAAAACAGGCTCTCGGAGGGGATCGATCCCATCAGTCCGACAGCGCCCTGCCTCGCCGATCTTTGTGCCCATACGCCCCCGCCGGTCGAGAGGACCACCACGGCGACAATCACTGCGAGCTTGAAGCTTCTTGACTTGACCATCATTTCTCCTTTCAAAGTTAGATATTACCTGTTTTTCGACGTTCAAGGGTAATAACGCACGACGAGCCATAATTTCACAACTTTTTTTAAGAATCTCCGTATGAATGTGAACTTTTTGCCGGATATACTCTCTGCGCACGGCTTCTTTCGTGTAAAGTTACCACAATGAACGGGAACAAACAACGTATTTTCCCCCCCGTAGAACGGGTATGAA
>Ga0272441_10007401_pt1 | contig 17875 bp, 18 predicted proteins | sample SSMProp6N_FD_193582 | JGI IMG/M metagenome (GOLD analysis project Ga0272441, IMG submission 193582) | Marine sediment archaeal communities from Little Sippewissett salt marsh, Falmouth, MA, United States - SSM-Prop-6N | ecosystem: Environmental > Aquatic > Marine > Wetlands > Sediment ... | reverse complement strand
CCCCTGCGGCAGGCGGTTTGCGCGCCTACGGTATTCTTGAGGAAGGGAGCCGGAGTATGCCGAACATCATGAAGCTGATGAAACAGGCTGCGTCCATGCAGCAGAAGATGGGGGCGTTGCAGGAGGAGCTGGCCGGTAAGACGGTGGAATTCTCGAGCGGCGGCGGAATGGTCAAGGTTGTTGCGGGCGGTGACGGCACGATCCAGCGGTTGACGATCGATCCGAGCGTGGTCGATCCCGAAGACGTGGAGATGCTCGAGGATCTGACGCTGGCGGCCGTGCAGGGCGCGCTGAAGGAGGCGAAGGATCTGGCGGCCCGCGAGATGTCGAAGCTCACCAGCGGGTTGGGTTTGCCGCCCGGTATGATTCCGGGCCTGTGAGGCTGTACGGTGACGGAACGTGCGATGGCGGCACTCGCGAAGCTTGCCCGATCCCTGGGCAAGCTGCCGGGGCTCGGCCGGCGGTCGGCAGAGCGGATGAGTATGACGCTCGCGCTGGACGAGACCGGCCTGGTTCCCGAGTTGCAGGGCGCGCTGCGCGAGCTGGCGGAGCGTGTGCGGCCGTGTTCGCGCTGTGGCGGCGTGACCTCGGCGGAACAGGATCCGTGCCGGCTCTGCACGGATCCCGGCCGGGAAGGCGGCCTGCTGTGCGTGGTCGAGGATGCGATGGACATCCAGACAATCGAGCGCAGCGGCGGCTATCACGGCCGTTACCACGCGCTGGGCGGCAGACTCTCGCCCATGAAGGGGCAGGGCCCGGACGATCTGCGGATCCGGCGGTTGCTGGAGCGGCTCGAGAAGGAGCCGTTTGATGAAGTGGTTCTGGCGTTGGATACCGACACGGAAAGCGACGCGACGGCCAGCTATCTGCAGGACCGGTTGGCTACGCGCGATCTAAAAGTGTCGCGCCTCGCTTTTGGCCTGCCCGCGGGCAGCGGTATTGCCTACGCGGATGCCGTGACGCTGGATCGTGCGTTCCGCGGGCGGCAGGTGATGCAGTAACGATGAAGAATGTGTGGGCTCACATCCTCAATGCGATCCGGCTCGAGCCGACGAACCTGTTCGAGCGCATCACGCTTTCGGCCCTGCTCCTGCTCCTTGTTGCGCTTGTGGGCTCGCTGCTGGGCCGCATCTTCGTCCGCCGGGTCACCGATCCCGAACGCCGCGCGGACTGGCGCCGCCTCGTCGCCTACATCTGCGCCACGCTCGCCATTGCCCTGGTCGGGTTCGTCTGGCTGCCCGAACGGATTGTCCTGTCTTTGACCATTGTGGCCGGGGTCATTCTCGTTCGGCTGGTCGCCAACCTGATTGTTGCCGAACGCACAACGGACCTGACCCGCCGCTACCACTGGCGCCAAGCCGTAACCTACTTCTCCGCGGTGTCCGGTATCTTTGCGCTCGGCCTGGTCTGGTTCGAACAGGGCGCGGGGCGGCTCACGACGTTTCTCGGCTTGGTCAGTGCCGGTTTGGCCGTCGCGATGCACGACACGATCGCGAATCTTACGGGCTGGATCTTCATCATGTGGCGCAAGCCCTTTTCCGTTGGGGACCGGATCGAGATCGACGGGATCGCCGGCGACGTGATTGACGTGCGGGTTTTCGAGTTCAGTGTGATCGAGATCGGGAACTGGGTCGATGCCGAGCAGAGCACCGGCCGGATCGTGCACATTCCGAACGGCAAAGTACTGCGTTCGGCGCTGGCCAACTATGAGACCGGCTTCGCGTACGTCTGGCATGAGATTCCGGTCCTGATCACGTTCGAGAGCCATTGGCAGGATGCGAAACGGATTCTGCTCGAGATCGCCATGGAGAAGACCGAGCAGTTGAGCGAGAATGCGCAGGATCAGATTCGGCGTGCGGCGAGCCGCTACCTGATTTTCTACAACAACCTGAAGCCGACCGTCTACGTTACCGTTCGCGACTGCGGCGTGCTGCTGACGATCCGCTACATTGTGAGCCCGCGCAAGCGGCGCACGTCGGAACAGGATGTCTGGGAAGCGATTCTCGTGGCATTCGCGGCTCGTGACGACATCGACTTCGCGTATCCGACCACACGGTTCTACGACAATCGGATGGAAGGCAAGGCAGGGACGATTCCGGCTCGCGAGTCGGGGAACGGGAGCCCGGCGGCGAAGGGAGGACGGGGATGAGCGGCTGGGATGTGTTCGTGCGCGTATCGTTTGCTGGGAACGAGGCCTGGCGCTGGGTCGCATTTTTCGGCGCCGTGCTCGGCGCGCTCGTGCTTGGCAGACTCGCGCGGTACGGGCTCGGCCGGCTGGCCGCTGTCGCGCGGTCGCGCGACAGGGAATTTGCGGCCCTGTTCCTGGAATCGCTCGCGAAATCGGTGGTCCTGCTCGCGGCCGCGGCCGGGGTCGGCGTTGCGCTCCTGCTGGTGCTGAATTTGAACGAGAAGTTTCGGCCCGTCGCCGAGAGCGTTTGCCGTGTGTTTCTGACCGCGGCCTTCGGCTACGCCGTCTACCGGCTGGTCGACCTGGTCGATCACTACCTGGGCCGGTTCGCGGAGGGGACCCAGAACAAGGTGGACGACATGCTCGTGCCGTTGGTCGGGCGCAGCATTCGGATTACGATCCTGGCGCTCGTAATCCTCCAGGTGGCGACGGCGGTGAGCGGCCGGCAATTGACGACCATCCTCGCCGGGCTTGGGGTCGGCGGGCTGGCGCTCGCGTTGGCCGCACAGGACAGCGTCAAGAATTTCTTCGGATCCCTCGTTATCCTCGCGGACAAGCCGTTCCAGATCGGCGAGCGTGTCGTGATTGGCGGGCACGACGGGGTTGTGGAGCAGGTCGGCTTCCGCTCGACCCGGCTCCGGCGGCTGGATGGGCATCTGGTCACCGTCCCGAACGGCGAGCTCGTCAATGCGACGCTTGAGAACATCGGGCGCCGTCCGTTCATCAAGCGTGTGGCGAACATTACGATCACTTACGATACGCCGCCGGAGAAGGTGGCGGAGGCCGTTGCGATCCTCAAGGAGATCCTGGCCGATCATGAGGGCATGGACCCCGATTACCCGCCTCGCGTCTATTTCAGCGATTTCAACGATTGGTCGCTGAACATCATCGTCTTCTATTGGTATCACCCGCCGGAGTACTGGCAGTATTGCGAGTTCACCGAGCGCGTCAACATGGAGATCCTCAAGCGGTTCAACGACGCGGGGATCGATTTTGCGTTCCCCTCCCAGACCGTCTTCCTTGCCAACGACGACCAGCGCCAGCTCGCGGTCCGCATGCTGCGCGACGAGTCGGGGGACGGCGCCGGGAGCCGCGGCTAGCCCGCATATTGCCTGCAAGTGCGTCGCGGCCGGGGGCCGGCCTCAGGCCACGGCTTCGACGGTCAGGCTGGGATCGACCTGCTCCTTCAGTGTTCGCTCTATGCCCTGCTTTATCGTCATGGCCGCGTGCGGACAGCCGCTGCACGCGCCCTGCAGGCGCAACCGCACGACGGACCCTTCCATGCTCACGAACTCCAGGTCGCCGCCATGCGACTGCAGGCTCGCACGCAGAGTGTCCAGCGTGGCGCGTACTTTTTGTTCCAGTCCGTTTTCGCTCATCTTTTGGTCCCTTCTCTCTCCCCATCTTGACGCCGGCAGCAGGCTAAGGCGTGGGGCCGAGAGCGGTCAAGATGTTTTTCCGCGCGCCCGCCCGCGCGTCGGCGCGGACCGGAAAAAGCATTGACCGATGGGGCATGAGCCGCCTATAGTGGGCGAGCATGAGATTACCCCGCGCTATATCCAAGTCCGCTGCCGGCGCCGCTTTGTTCCTGCTCCCGGCTCTGGTGCTGCCGTACCCTGACGCCGCGGCCGCGGTCGAGCCCGAGCGTGAACTCACGTTTGCGTCGGGCCTCGTCGATATGGGGTTCGTGGACTACGCGGAAAAGGTGCTGGCCGAGCTGCTCCGGGAGCATCCGGACATGAAGAAGCGGGCCACGCCGATCCGGGTCAACATCCTGATGATGCGCGGCCGGAACGAGGAAGCCGAGAAGCTCGTCAACGCGTTGCCGAAGAATGACCCGATGAAGGCGGAGGTCGGCCTGGCGTTGGCGAATCGCTACTACATGGTCGGCGAGGTGGACAAAGCGAAGGCGATCTACACGGCGTATTTCAAGCGGCATTCGCGCCCGCCCAAGAACAAGAGTTCCCTGCGGTTCTACCGGGATGCGGCGTACACGTTCTCCCAGATCCAGGAAAAGGCGGGCGATGCGAAGGGCGCGGTGCGCGCGCTCGGTTTTGTGCTGGATTCGAAGCCGGAGAAATTCATCACGCGTCGAATCAAGAGCGAGCAGTCGGTCATGGCGCTGAAGGTCGCGAAGGCTGCTTCGGGGCAGGAACGCAGGAAGTATCTGGACATCGTGCACAAGAACGTGAAATACCTGCGCTGGGGCGGGCTCGATTTGTGGCACGGCCAGGCGATCACGCAGGAGGCGAACGCCTATCTGATCGAGGGCAAGAAGGACAAGGCCGAGGAAGCGTTGCGTGACAACCTGGACATTCTGAAGGAAATCGACCAAATGCTGGTCGAATCGGGCTTCCCGCGGCGCGAGAGTCCGATGGCGATGGCTCGCTATCTGCTGGCGGCCCTGTACCGGGCCGAAGGCGAACGGCTGGTCAAGACGAAGAAGAAACGGGCCGCGGGGCTCAAGAAGCTGAAGGCCGCATTGAATCATTATTACAATGTCTACCTGAAGTATCCGGACAGCGACGTGGGCCCGAAGGCCGGAGAGAGCGCGCAGAAGTTGATCGAGAAGCTCGAAGAGCTGACGGGCAAGAAACTCAAGATCCCGCCGGTCGACCTGAGCAAGGTGGCGGAAGCCCATTTCGAGCAGGCGCACGAGCTGTACAAGGAGAAGAAGTATCGCGAGGCGGCGGACAAGTATTTCGAATTGCTCAACCAGTTCCCGGAGACTTCGGTTACGCCGCTGGCGCTCGGCAACCTGATGGTTTCGCTGGCGAATCTGAACTCGGATCTGTACCTCGATGCGGTGCTCTCCTACACGGCCGAGCGGCTGGCCGGCGACGAGGCGGCGGCGGGCAGCGTTTTGCGGGTCGCCAAACACTATCACGACGCGGGCCGCATGAAGCGCTACGCCGAGGTCTGCGACTACTTCGTCAAGGCGTTCCCAAAACACGAGCATGCCGGGATGGTTCTGTACAGCCTCGCGGAACAGCGGCGCAAGGCCGGCGACGAGGCGGGGGCCAGGGCCTTGTATCTGAAGATCAAGGAAGCGTACCCGAAGGACAAGTACTACCCGAAGGCGCTGAGCAGTATTGGCTGGGCCCACTACCGGCAGGAACAGTACAAGGAGGCGCTGCCCTGGTTCGATCTGGCGCTGAACGCGACCGCACCCGGCCCGGACAAGGCGCGCGCGAAGCTTTTCGAAGCGCACACCTATCGGCAAATGGACCAGTGGGACAAGGCTCTGGCAGCGTACGGACAACTTGATCAGTGGCTGAGTCCGAAAGACAACGCCTATCTCGGGGCGGCCAGCGAGGCGAAAGAACGCGCGCGCCTGCTGAGCTTCGCCGTGTTCTACAGCGGACATTGTTACAGCCAGCTCGGCGGCGATGCCGAGGCCGCGGCCGCGGCGCGCAGGAAGGCCGTGAAAGCCTACCGCCGCCTGGTGCGCGAGTTTCCGAAATCCGCCCTGGCCCCGCGCGCGCTCAGCAGTTTGGGCGCGCTCTACATGGGCATGGGCAAGTCGGACGAGGCGGCGGCCGCCTTCCAGGAATTGGCCGACAAGTATCCCGACTCCGAGGCGGGCAAGGACGCCGCGTTTGCGATGGTCAGCGCGCTTGTCGAGTTGAAGAAATACGACGAGGCGCGAGCCAAGAGCGAGGAAATGATCGCCAATCCGGGCGCCTACCGGCCGGATCAACTGGTCCGGATCGGCCAGCTCATGCTCGACGAGCGGCAATACGAGACGGCGGCCAAGGCGTTCGAGCAGGTCAAGAAGCGGGCCGACGACCGCGAATCGCTTGAGCGCGCGTTCTACGGGTTGGGCGTTTCCTACTTCGAGCTGAAGAAGTATGACGAGGCCATCAAGAACCTGGAAGACCTGCTGCTGCGCTATGAGAAATCCGGGCTGTTTTTCGAAGCGAAATTCTTGCTCGGCAGGGCCTACAAGCAGCAGAAACGGTTTCCCGACGCGATGATCGCGTTGCGTGAGGTGTTCCTGAAGGCCTCCGATCAGCCGGAGCTGTGGTTGAAAGCGAATATGGATCTGGGCGAGGTGTACGAAGCGAAGGGCGAAGGGCTCGAAGCGCTCAGTTCCTACTCGCGCGTGGCGTTGCTCGGCAACGCAGACGATGCTCAGATGCGGGCGGTCGTCGAGAATGCGACGTTGCGCGCGATCCGGTTGGCCAAGAATCTGGGGCGGTGGCAGGACGCATTCGATATGTGCGAGCAGTACCTGGAGACCTTTCCTCGCGGCGATCATGTGGTGCAGTGCCGGGACTGGAAAGCAGAGATTCGAGCAAACCTGATTGGAGCGACCGCGCCGGAGCAGGGAGGTGCGACACAGTGAAGACGGGAACGATGAACGGACCGCGCCGTCTCGGCGCGTTGACGGTGGTGTTGGGCTTGCTCTGCGCGCAGGCCGTGCAGGCCGCGCCGTATGTGATTCTGAGGAACGGCAAGCGTGTGGTCGGCACGCGGATACGGGTGCGCTCGAACGGGAACGTCGTGCTGACGACGGGGGCGGGCTCCCGCACGTTTACTGCCGCGCAAGTCCGGCAAGCGGTCTCCGATCCGCCCAGCGGGTTCGATGTGTTGCGGCGACAGGTTGAGAAAGGCGATTTCGATGCGGCGATCCCGAAGCTGGTAACGATCGCCAAGGACTACCGCATGCTCGAATGGGACAACCAGGCGCGGCGTCTGCTGGTGATTGCGTACATGGGCAAGAAGCAGTACCGCAAGGCGGCGGAGACGTGTGAGGCGTTGATCAAGTCGGTGCCGGGCGACTGGAAGCCGCTGCCGGAGATCAAGGCTTCGTACCGCGAGGCGCTGCTGCATTCGAAGCAGTACTCGAAACTGACGCCGATGCTGGACGAAACAATCGCCAAGGGCGACCGGACCGAAGCGGCATTTGCCCAGATCATGAGGGGCGACATCTACGTGGGGATGAAGGATTTGGACCATGCGGTTTTGGACTATTTGCGTACCGTGCTGTTGTTCGAACAGGTCGCCGAGGCACAACCGGAGGCGCTGTTCAAGGCCGCGGAGTGCCTGGAGAAAATGCGTGACAACAGGGCCAAGGATCTCTATAAGAGGATCGTGAGCGACTACTCCGAGAGCGAGTACGGCGCCAAGGCTAAGGCGAAGCTCAGCCAGTTTTGACGGGACCTTCCCCGGTCGACGGGGCGGCGGCGTGTGAGCGCGCCGCGCCGCGTGTGTCCGGCATTCGGCTTCCTTTTTTGGGCAAACGTAGAAGGAGAGAATAGATGCGAAAGCGAATCGGTTGGGGTATGGTGTTTCTGGCAATGGCAGCCGTGATTTTCTGTGGCCTGCAATCGTTCGCGCAGGATGACGCGGACACCGAAGTCGCGCCCGGCCTCGAGGTGTCCAAGGAGGCCGCCGAAGAGCAGGCCCAGGCGCCGGGCTTTCTGGAGGTCGTTGCCAGCGGCGGGTTCTTTGGCATCATCCTGTGGCTTTCCCTGCTGGCCTGCTCCATTGCCGGCGTCGCGTTGATTGTCGATTCGTTCATCACGATTCGCCCCGTCAAGATCATGCCGGACACGCTCATCGCCAATGTGCGCGAAGCCATGGAAGAAGGCGACGTGATGAAGGCGATGAAACACTGTGAGGATGAGCCCGGCGGCATGGCGAACATTCTTCTGTCCGGTTTTTCCAATGTCGAAGAGGGGTTCGACGTGATTCAGGATGCGATCGGCGCGGCCGCCGAGCTGGAGAGCGAGAAACTGCTCCAGCGCGTGACGTACCTGTCGGTCGTCGGCAGTCTCTCGCCGATGCTCGGTCTGCTGGGCACCGTGCAGGGCATGATCCTGGCGTTCGGCACGCTTGCCACGCAGACGGCGGGCGCCGCCCAGCAGGCGCTGCTGGCGCTGAACATTTCGCAAGCGCTCTACACGACGGCCGCCGGCCTGTGCATCGCTGTGCCGGCCCTGGCCTTCTTCTATTTCTTCCGGAACCGCGCGAGCAAGATCATCCTGAACATGGAAATGATCACGCTGGATCTGATCAAGGCGTTGCGGAACGTGGAAGTGGTCGAGGAATAAAGAGGCGGCGCCGCCGATCGCGGCGAGCCCGGGAGCCTGGCCGATGCGCAGACGACGACGAAAGCCTCTGAACACGAGCGTGAACATGACGCCGATGATTGATGTCGTGTTCCAGATGATCATTTTCTTCGTGGTCACCATCGAGATGGAACAGCGGCTGATCAACGAGAATATCCGGCTGGCGATGTCGCCGGACGGTCCTGCGATTGAGAAGAAGGACCCTCGCACGGTCGTGGTCGAGGTCGATGCGGATGGCCGGATCACGATTGCACGGGCCCGGATCTCGGCACAGATGTTCACCAAGATCATGCGCAAGGCCGTCAGCGAGAACGGCCAGAACACGCCGGTCCTGATTCGTGGCGATGCGCGCACGAGACATTCGGACATTCGGCGGGTCGTGGATGCTTGCACGCAAGCGGGGCTATGGAAGGTCTCGTTCGCGGCAACCAAAGAGAAGGCCCGGAAAGGAACCTGACGTATGGCCAGGGCACGAATGCGCAGAGGGGCGGCGGCCGAAGAGCCGGAAATCTCGATGACGCCGATGATCGACGTGGTGTTCCAGTTGTTGATCTTTTTCCTGGTCACGATCAAGCCGATCGACATCATGGCGCACCTGGATGTGTTCCGGCCGACGCTCGACGATCAGAAGAAGGAGGAGGAGCCGCCGCCGCGCATGGTCAAGATTGTGGTCTACCGCGATATGTACACGCTGGGCCTGACCGGTACGACGGCGGACGACAAGGTCATTTCGGTCGCGAACCTGGAGAAGAAACTTGCGTTCCTGGCCGGACTGAGCAAGTCGCAGACGATCTCGATCTCCTGCGCCGGCGATTCCCCGCACGGCCGGCTCATACGCGTGCTGAACTTGTGCGCGAAGATGGGGCTCACCAACCTGTCGGTCACCAGCCTGCGCTGAGCGCGAGAAAACCCCTAAGAAATCCCGCCGCGCCGACGTCTACTAGGTAAGCAATCTGGCCAAGTAAGGAGGTATCGGTTTGAACAAACATCAGCGCATGGTACTCGATCATCTGATGGGCCCGACGGGCTCGGTCATCTTCCACATTGTGCTTGTGTTCCTGCTCGTGAAGTTTCTGGTCTTCGAGGTCATGAGGCCGAGCCACGAGGTCGAGGCCAAGATCATGGAGATCGAAGAGGTCGATCTCGACGAATTTGACAAAGAATTGGACGAGCTGCCGGACCTGCCCGAAGTGGAGGAGGCGGTCGTGCCGGAGATGGAGACGCCGCCGGAGGTCGAGGAGATCTCGCAAGAGGAGGATCTGTCAAGGCTCGACGTGCTCAATACCGCGTCGCCGCTGGTTATGCGCGGGCTCTACAGCGGGCGGCTCTCCGCAAGGAGCCGGCGCAAACTGCTGGACAAATACGCTGGCAACATAGGCGAATTGACCGAGAAGGCGGTCATGAAAGCGCTGCGCTGGCTGAAGAAGGTGCAGAAAGGCGACGGCTCGTGGGCGGCGAAGGGCCAGGACAAGTACACGCCCGGCATCACCGGGCTCGGGCTGCTCACGTTTCTCGCGCACGGCGAAACGACGGCCTCCGAGGAGTTCGGGCGTACGGTAGAGAAGGCAATGCGCTACCTGATGAACGTGCAGCACGAGAGCGGCGCGTTTTTTGATCCGAGCGCGAAGAATCCGCCGCCGGCCCCGGGCAAGAAGCCCTCGAAGTGGGGGCCGAACATGTACGCGCCGTACTGGCACGCGATGGCGACGTACGCGGTGGCCGAGGCGTACGGGCTGATGCGGGTGCCGGAACTCAAGCCGGTTGTGGAGAAGGCGGTCAAGGTCATCGTGGACGGCCAGCAGCCGCGCGGCGGGTGGAACTACAACTACACGACGGAAGCCCGGCGCGACACCTCGATCGCAGGCTGGCAGATTCAGGCGCTGAAGGCGGCCTCGATCGGCGGGTCCGAGATTGAGGGGCTTTCGGAGGCGATGGCGCGTGCGGTCAAAGACCTGCTGATGCACCAGAGTTCGAGTGACGGGATGTTCTATTACCAGAGCGCGGAAAACGATCGAGGCCGCAACCTGAGCAACGATCGGCTGCGCTGTAACACGGGCATTGCGGTGCTGTGTCTGCAGCTTCTCGGGCAAGGCATGAGCCAGGAGACGAAGAAGGGGCTCTCGTCGTTGCGTACCTCGAGCTGTACGTGGACGGGCTCGAACGAGTCGTGGTGGCCGCTGTACGGGTGGTACTACATCACGCAGGCCAAGTTCCATGCGGGCGGCGCGCAGTGGAGCTCGTGGAACAACAAGTTCGCGAAGATCCTGACGAGCAACCAGGAACCGGACGGGCACTGGGATGCGCCGTCGAGCGGCTCGGACCCGGGCCGGGAGGACAGGTTCGGGCCTGTCTATTGCACGACGTTCGCGGCCTTGACGCTGCAGGTCTATTACCGGTTCCTGCCCACCTATCAGGCGAAGGCCGTGCAGGTCCAGGATGTCACCGCGGAAATGGCCGATGACGATGTCGTGATCGACTTTTGAGGAGACAGCGATGGTGCGTCGAGGTCTTGCGATAGGGCGGGGCGCCGCGGCGGTATGGCTGGCCGCTCTGTGTGTTGCGGCCGGCACCGCGGTCGCGGAGGCGGCGGGCACGCGCGCGGCGCGGTTACACACGCCGCCGGCGGACGACGGCCTTTCGAAATCGCTTCGGCGCGAAGCCCGTGCAGCGGTTGAACGCGGATTGCAGTGGCTGGCCGAGAACCAGAATGCGGGGGGCTGGTGGTCAAACAAGGATTTCCCGGCCCTCACGGCGCTGCCGCTCTGGGCCTTTGCCCGCAGCGACGGCAAGACGGACCGCGAACACCTGGTTGTGATCGAGAAAGCGGTTGCCCACATCCGTTCGTGCGCGCAGCCGGACGGCGCCATTTTCCGCGAAGCCACCGGCCGCAAGGGCGGCGGGCTCGCCAACTACAATACGGCGATCTGCATGGCGGCGCTGCACGCGCTCGGAGACCCGGCGCTCGTGCCGTTGGTCCAGAAGGCGCGGTCTTTTCTGGCCCGAAACCAACATCTGGAGTCCGATGCAAACTATGGCGGCATGGGGTACGATCCGGACACGGGCCGTGCCTACGCGGACTTGTCGAATTCCTATATTGCCTACGAAGCGATGCGTCTGACGCAGAGCGTGGAAGCGCTCCGGAAAGCGAGCGGCGCACGCGTCGATTTGAATTGGGCGGCGGCCGCCAAGTTCGTGGAGAGTCTGCAACATCGTCGGGAGGGCAACGCGCAGCCGTGGGTCAGCGACGATCCGGCGCATGCGGGCGGGTTCATCTACAAACCGGGCCACAGCCAGGCGGGCGAAGCGACGGACAAGCACGACAATCCGACGCTGCGCGCCTACGGCAGCATGACCTATGCGGGATTGCTCAGCTTCATCTACGCGGATGTCGCGCCGGACGACCCGCGTGTTCAGGCTGCGTTCGATTGGGCGCTGCGGCATTGGACGTTGGAGGAGAACCCGGGTATAGGCCAGCAGGGGCTCTACTACTACTACCACACGCTCTCAAAAGCGTTGGCGGTCTACGGACAGAGTCGGCTTACGCTCCCAGGCGGTCGTTCCGTGAATTGGCGCTCGGAGTTGATCCTCAAGTTGCTGGACCTGCAGAGGATCGATGCGAAGAGCGGGGCGGGGTTCTGGGTCAACGAGTCGGGCCGTTGGTGGGAGGCCGATCCCGTGCTGGTTACCGCCTATTCGATTCTTTCCGTCCAGCACGCGTTGGCACCGAATCAATAGCCGGCCTGCTTGAGCTGCTTGCGCAGGATCTTGAGGCTGGCCGCGAGCCGGCGTCGGTGGTCTTTCTGCGGGCAGTCTATCGAGATGCTGCGGTCGTAGCCCGATTCCCGCAATACCGCGAAATAGGGGGCAAGCTCCGCGCCCGGCGCTCGGGTCGCGTTGCCGCTGTTCGCCACGTGCACGTGCCGAATCATTCCGGCGAACCGCCGGATGTCCCTGGGCGGTTCACCGCGACGAACCATGCCGGCGACATCGAGGAGAAGTTGGACATTCGGCATGTTGCACTTCTTGACCACGCCCGCGCCGGTCATGTGTGAATTGACCAGGCCGCACTCGCCTCGATCCAGCGGTTTCAGAACGAGCGTCAGACCGTAACGGCGGGCAACGGGTCCGAAACACTGGAGCAGATCGACAAACTGGTCGAGTGCGAGGAACTGCGGGAAGTCTGACGGCAGCCGTCGCGAGCGGCCGCTGTCAAAGACGATCGTATTCACACCGATCCGCTTCGCCCGCTGAAAGATGTCTTCAGCATAGAGCAGCAGCCTGTCGATGTCCGCCTCGGGCCCGATACAGGCGAGTCGTGCCGGCAAGAAGCTGGTGAGCGCGCGGATCGGCGGGATTCCGGCCGGCCGTCGCTTGGTCATCTTGGAGAATTCGGCCTTGGAGCGTTCCGGAAACAGGGATGTTGGCACGCTCTCTTCCAGGAAATCGACATCGATCCCCGAGAGGTCGTCGACAAGGCACAGGGATACGCGCACACCGATTTGCATTCGGCCTCTTCTCGGTCTCTATCGGGCAGACAGCGCATGTGCGTGTCTGGGAAATGGCTAAGAGTCTTCGGATGCCGTCGTCTTCTCGTCAGACGCGGGGCCGGCATTGGGCTCGACGCCGACGTGGTCTTCGATCATCTTCGTTAATTGGTCGATATTCAGCGGCTTGGCCACGAACCCGCACACCAGCGAGCCGGGCTTCTGCTCGCTGCTGACTTCCGTCTCGCTGACATAGCCGGACATGGCGATGACCGGCAGATTCTTGAACTTGCCCTGGTCTTTGAGCCAGCGGATGAGTTCCCAGCCCGTCTCGACCGGCATGACGATGTCCGAGACAAGCAGGTGCACGCGTTCGGCACTCTCAAAGACGCCCTGAGCGGACTTGACCGAAGTGCAAGTCTCGACCGTGACGTCCGGGACCCGGTCCTCAATGGCTCGCTTGAGAAGGGCCAGGATATGTGGATCGTCATCAACAACGATTATCTTTTTCTTCATGGTGCTCCAGGCTCAGTTCAGGTTAGGCTTGACCGGTACCTTCCCTCGCACGAGCAGTGGCAGCGACTTCTCGTGCCGCCCATCGACTGCAACGTCAACAGAATAACGGCCCTCCTTTTCGAATTTCAAGGCTTGAATGTTCAGAACCATATTGGCGGCCGTAGAGTCTTCGTCGTCGGCGCACTTCACGTTCACATTCGCGGTAAACGCCGGGATTACCGGTCGGCCGTCTGCGTTGACGACATTGATTGCGATTCGGTGTCGGCCCTGTTCCATTCGCACGAACCGCACGCGCATCGCAACGGCGCAGTGCGGATGGGTTGCCGGGAATTTCTTCGCGAAGATCCGGTCGAATGCACCGAGTACGTTCAGCTTGCCTCCCGACTGCGTCGCTGCATCGCACAGTGCGATCATCTCGATGTCCATGGGGCGGCACTCCTCTGTCTCGCGTGTCGGCGGGCCGATCCGGAATTGTTGGGGCTTCCCCGCAAGCCACGCGAGAATGATAGCGGGAGAAACCGGGATTTCCAAGTTCTTTTTGGCGCGGTGCCTGTGTTTGGCATGGTCTTTCCCTTTGCGCCTTGTTCAGGCTTTATTTTCGGGAGCGACGTTTTTTTCTGGACAAACTCCTGCGGATTTGCTTGTCTACAATGGATGAAAACCACATCCAGAAAGCGAAGTCGGCGCTCAGAGGGTGCGTCTCTGAGCAAACGTCCTGTGCAGATCCGGGTTCTCGGAGGCAGGGAGCGCAAGCGTTTCGACGCTCTGATGGGCAAGTACCACTACCTTGGGGAAGGCCATCCGGCGGGCGATACCATGCGTATGGTCGCGGAGTTGGACGGGCAGTGGGTGGGCCTGCTGATGTGGGGGTCGGCCTGCTATCGTCTGAAGCCCCGGGATGAGTACATCGGGTGGACGCCTACCCAGCGGGCGCAACGCCAGAAGCTGGTGGTACAGAACCGGCGCTTCTTGCTGTTGGCCGAGCGTGGCGAACAGCCCAACTTGGCCTCGCACATTTTGGGGGCAGCGGTCCGTGAGCTGCCGAGGTTGTGGGATGAGGCGTTCGATTACCAGCCGTTGCTCGCGGAGACATTCACAGACATCGAAGCCTTCGAGGGGACCTGCTACAAGGCTTCGGGATGGGAAGCGCTGGGCCACAGCAAGGGCTTCAGCCGGCATCGTGCGGACTTCTATGTGCCCAACGAACGACCGAAGAAGCTGTGGGTTCGTCAACTGCGTGCCGAGGCACCTGCCCTGCTGCGGGCGATGCAACTGCCGGCGGAATGCCGAGGAGGCGCCAACAGTGATGCCGACGGCATTTTGCCCCTGCACAAGCCTCAGATCGAGTCGCTGCATGAGGTTCTCTCCAAGGTTCCCGATCCACGGGCTCGCAACCGTTCGTTTCGCATCGGAGCGGTCCTTTCGATCGTGACCATGGCGATATTCAGCGGCCACACCAATCTGGTGCAGATCGTGCGTTTTGCCAACCGGCTGCGTAATGATCAGCGCAAAGAACTCGGCCTGCCGCGGTTTGCACCGCACAGCTCCTACCGCAAGGTGCCCTCCTACAAGGTGTTCTACAACCTGCTGCGCAAGCTCGATATCGACGCCTTCGCTCAGTGCTTGAGTGCCTGGCTTGCAAAGCATTCGGGCTCTTTACCCGCCGCGCTGGCTTTGGACGGCAAGTTCATTCGCGATACGGTGGGTATTGTCTGCCTCGTCGATCACGAAACGGGTGTTCCGCGGGCGATGGCCAAGGCATCGAAGAAGGAAGGCGAGGGTGAGGACTGCGAAATCAAGGCGGCGCAGCGGATGATTGAAAACCAGTGCGACCTGAGCAATACGCTGACCACCGCCGACGCACTCCATGCCCAACGCCGTACCGCCAACAGCATCGTGGCCCGTGGCGGCGACTTCATCGTTCAGGCCAAGGACAACCAGAAAACCGTCCACTGCTTGGCCGCGAAACTCACCCAGAACATCTCCCCCCTTTTGCCTGTAGCCAGAAAGCACACGGACGCATAGATCACCACGACATCACGCTGCGCTCGGTCGATCCGCTCAACGTCAACTTCCCCCATGTCGAAACCGTCATCCGCGTACGGCGGGACTCTACAGCATTCAAGGACACCAAGGATCGCCTGCCCGGCTACTACCTCAGTTCCCGGCCCGTCCAGACCATGAGCCACGCGCAGTGGCTTGCATCTATTCGAGAACACTGGGGCGGCATCGAAATCCGCAATCACTGGCGCAAGGACGCCTGCCTATTGGAGGATAAGACCCGCAGTCGCAACCCCAACACCGTTGCCGCCATGTCCATGCTGCGCAACTGTCTGCTGTTCTTCCTCAACGAAGACCCGCACACCTCCAACATCAATGCCTTCACCGAAGCGATCGCCGCAGACTCTGACAAGGCATTCGACATGCTCATGCGTCGGTTCTGAGTCGATCTGTCTTCCCTCTGGCTTCGCCGAGCATTCTCACTCCCGCTTTGTCGCCGTTGCTTCCGAAGCCGCCTCCGCCAGATGAGCAGCACTGCCAACGCGACGCCGTACCCCTCTTCACTTGGATGTTGGGTGTTGAGTGTTGGATGTTGGGTGTTCAGATCCCGAAATCACCGGCCAAAGGGAAAGACCATGCCCCCTTCGCACGAGTCAAGTGTTATTTCGAGGGCTGACCCCCTTCGCGTGAAGTGTTATTTCGAGGGCTGACCCCCTTCGCGTGTGACCCTTCGGGTCGTAGTAGGCAGATGCACACAAAGGAAGGACTGCGACGGCGGTCAGAATCGCTAGAAGCAGTATGGTGGGGCGGTGTGGCATACGCTCATCTGCGGGTTCGATCGGACAGCTGTCTACGTCTTGTCGAATGCGAGCCAAGAGAAGGACCCACTCTCATCTACTACTCCCTCGACGTGGACGCCGCGCCCATCTTGGCTAAAATCGTATCAACGGCTTCGTGAAGAGAGACACGGGCCGACAAAGGAGGGAAAGGGATGCCAACCGGATAGGGATCCGCGCGCCATCGAATCTGTACTTGCTTACTCCTGGGGTGCTCACTGAGCTCTCGCAAGGCGCTGATTGCGGACGGTCCTCCGATGTCTTCAAGTGCCTTCACACATTCCTGTAGAATTCCTATCTTCGGGGGAGTCTGCTGAGAGACCTCCTTCTTGGCAGCGTCGAGAAGCGGCCCGATAGCTTTCCCATCGCCCTGCGCCGCGAACTCTCGAACGATGAGGCGCCGCACGGCGATGCTATCCGTCCTGGCCAGCATCTCGGCCAGAACCAGACATCCGTCCTCTCCTCTTATCCTACGTGCGGCCAAAGTTGCCGCGAATCGCGTTCTGTCGGCGCTACGGTCATGCGCAGCCCACCATTGCAGAATGGGCACGATGGCTTCGTGACCGCTCTGGGTGTCCCAGAGACGAGCCAGTGCGAGAACCGCCGCGTAGACATCGCCGCCGTCCGGAAGACGGCCTTCGTCCCGCGTGTACCATTGGGAGACCTCTTGCAGATATGCGACGAGCGGCGGCACAGCTTCCCTTGCGCCCAGCTTGATCAACGCGTCTGCAACCCAGGTCCGCAGCGCCGGAGCTGCCCCCCGCGTTGAGTCGGCGACGAGAGCGCCCAGAAGCGTTGGAATAGCAGTTGTATCCCCAATCTCCCCCAATGCCCAGGGGACATCCTTCCTGTCTGGGTTACGCGTGAACGCCTCAAGCAAGAGCGGAACTGCGTCGGCCCTTCGCTTGGTCCCGAACGTGGCACAAATCATGCCGTAGGAATCTGTCACGAGAGGCGTTCGATAGACCTTGTCCCCGAACCCCGGCCATTGCGAGACCAGGGTCTCGAGTTGTGTCCAAGCCCATACACCTGGCCTATCTTGATGCACGTGAAAAAGAAGAACCGCGACAGCATTCTCAACTGCCTGGGGGGAGCCACGTTCCAGTATCGACCCTACAAACGCCTGCGCTTCCGCGTGGTTCTGCCGCAGCAGCAGGCGCGCCGCGCACAACCTTGCTGGCGTATCTATGCTCTGAGCTCTCATGGCTTGCAGCAGAGCCGATGTGTCCGTCTGTCCCAACAGGTCGACATGCTGCTCCTGCAGTCTTACCAGCCGACGCGTCACAGCTACGTTAAGCCAGCCATGGGGATCCAGCCTCGCAGTAAGCTCATCGTCCCAGCCCGGGGCCTCGAACGCGAGCGCGCGGACAATATCGCTGCGAGAAGAATGGGACGACGCGACAGGGCAACCCTCGCGGGGTCGATCGCATCCACCTGCGAGAACGGCTAGGAGCCCACAGCAGAACACCAAATCAAGCCATCGTGCACGACTAGCCAAGCCTAGCGCCCGGGGGCCCGAGAATCCGCCTGCTGTCTTTGTCTCACTAGATATTCGGCATCGCAGAGTTGCACGCGTCTGGCTAGTCTTCAAGGTCGTATCCCACCAAGCCAACCTTTGGGAAAGTCCTCTTTGAACTCGGGAGATTGGGGTCAGCCCTCGAATTAGCATTTAGCATCTCCCTTCTCCTCCTTGCGATGGTGTTGAGCATAGCTGGTTTCGCGGAGTTTCTCAAGCTTCCGTTCAACCTGGGTTACTGTTTGTCGCAACCGCCG